>ERZ869936.967-NODE-967-length-22962-cov-4.724626_pt1 | contig 22962 bp, 17 predicted proteins | sample MGYA00520876_ERZ869936 | MGnify/ENA primary metagenome ERZ869936 (study PRJEB32218, sample SAMN09650985) | biofilter metagenome | isolation source: enrty point of leading RO module | place: Saudi Arabia: Thuwal, RO plant located on Red Sea | collected 2016-02-17 ...
GCCAGGGCCTCGAAGTCACGGGAAACAACTTTGTCCTCGAGCATCTTGCGATCGCGCGTGGCTTTGGCTGTGACGCTCAGGCCGTTGACGGTGGATACGAGGAATCGCGCAAGCGGAATCACCGGGCGATCGGCCCCGATCTCGCCGGCCGCCTGGGCCCGCGCCAGCAGCCCGGCGAACAGCGCTTCCTGCTCGCGGGCATTCGCCGAGCACAATCGAAACATCGCCTCGTTCTGCGCGGCCAGCTCGGTCGCGGTATTGGTCATCAGGCAGCCTCTGCCGTCATTGTTCAGCAGCTCGGAAATGAGCAGGCCGAAGCTTTCGCGCAGCACGTCGCGAACGGGGCCGTCGCGCATCAGTGCGCGACGCAGCGGCAGCGCCTGCCGATCGCGGTAGCGCTCCAGCGCCGCACGGTACAACTCGTCCTTGCCGCCGAAGGTGTCGTACAGGCTTTGCCGGTTCACGCCGAGGTGATCGACGAGGTCCTGGATGCTGGTCGCGTGGTAGCCGCGCGTCCAGAACAGCGCCATTGCCCCGTCGAGTACCGCATGCCGGTCGAACTGCTTGGTTCGTGCCATGACCGGCATTGGATCATATCTGGAACGATTAGTCCAGAAATAATCCAGTCAAGAGAAGTCGCGGCCCGGCCGCGGCTGGTCGCATCGGCCACGGCAGGCAATGCCTGCAAGTCCGACGCGAAGGGGGCGCGCGTGTAGCGCGCTCCCTTCGCGCTGTCGGTGCGGTCAGCCGTCGTACTTGAATGACAGCAGCACGCGGGTGCGGAAGGCGACGATCTTGCCGCCCTCGACCTTCATGTCCATCTTGACCACTTCCGCGATGCGCAGGTCGCGCAGCGACTTCGATGCGGTGGCGACCGCGTTGGCCGCGGCATCTTCCCAGGACTTGGTGCTGGTCCCGATGACTTCAGTGACGCGATAGACGGCTTCGCCTGCACTCTTGGCCATGGATCTCCTCCTTGCGGTTTGTCTGGAATCGCTCTCGCCACCCATGCGCGAGTCGTTTAATCCTACTCCAGCGCGCGGCGGAAGGGTCGCCGCCGGATTCAGCCGCAGCGGCGGGCGAGAAAGTCGGCCAGCGTCTGCGCGCAGGCACGGCCGTGCGAAACCGGCAGACCGTGTTTCGAGTGCGCGAACACCTGCAGCTCGTAATCCGGGATCGCGGTGCGCATCTGCGCCATCACATCCAGCGGAATGAATGGGCTCGACTGCGGGCATAGCAGCAGCGTGGGCAGTCCGATCTTACCCAGGCGCGGCGTCAGGTCCGCTTCGAGCAGCAGGTCGGCCAACGCCAGGGTGGCGTCCATCGAGCACGTCTCGTGCAGTTCTTGATACCAGGCGTGCCGCGCCGGGTCGAGCGCGCCCGGATGAAAGCGCGATTCCATCAGCCGCGTTGCCCAGCCGGCCTGGCCCTCCCTGTCGACCACTTCGCGCCAGTTCGCTACGTTCGACACCAGCCCGCCGCGTCCGGCGGCGTTGGACAGCGTCAGGCTGAGCAGCCGTCGCGGGGCGCGGAGCGCGCAGGCGAGGGCGACCGTGCCGCCGATCGATTCGCCGACCAGGTGAAAACGCGGCGCCTCAGCCGCGTCGGCGACCTTCAGCAGGTCGTCGACCAGGCCGTCGAACGACCAGCGGAAATCCCCAGCCGGAACCGCCGAGCGGCCGAAGCCGCGCATGTCGAAGCGCACCAGTCGGTAGCGCGTTGCCAGCACCGGCAGCCAGTCGGTCCAAAGGTGGGTGTTGGCGGCGATGCCGTGGTGGAAGACGATGGTCTCGGGTTGCCCGATCCAGGGCGGAACAATGTCGCAGACATCGTAGTGAATCGCACCGTTGCCGGCTTCTATGAGGGGCATGGGGAGGTCTCAAGAACGAAAAAAGGCAGTGCTCAGTGCTCAGAGCACTGGGCACCGATCCAGTCAATCGTAAACCTCCAGCACCTTGCCGCGGGTTTCCGGCAGCAGCGACACCGCCAGAATCACCACCGCGAAGCCGGCGATCGCCACGACGCCGATCGCTTTGCCCAGCGTCATGCTGCTGGCGAGATAGCCCACCAGCGGCGTGGAAAATGCGCTCACGCCGCGGCCGAAGTTATAGACGAAACCCTGGCCCGAGCCGCGCACCCGGCTGGGATACAGTTCGGTCAGAAACGGGCCGCAGCCGCTGAAGTTGCCGGAGACGAAGAAGCCCAGCGGGAAACCCAGAAACAGCATCATCGCGTCGGTGATCGGAATCTGGGTGTAGCCGATGGCGATCAGCGCTGAGCCGGTCGCGAACAGGAAGAAGGTCTGCTTGCGGCCGAGGTGATCGGCGAGATAGGCGGCCGCGATGTAGCCGGCGAACGATCCGAAGATCACCACGAAGGTGTACAGGCCGGTGTTCAGCACCGACAGCCCGCGCTCGGCCTTGAGAAACGTCGGCAGCCAGAAGAACACCGCGTAGTACCCGGCCATCATGCCGGTGATCATCAGGCTGGTGAGCACGGTGACCGGCAGCAGGCCGCGCGAGAAGATCTCGAGAAAGTGGCTGCCGCGACGTTCCGATTCCTCGCGGGTGGCGCGGTAGACGTCCGGCTCCGGCACGTTGCGGCGGATGTAGAGCACCAGCAGCGCCGGCAGGATGCCCGACCAGAACAGCGCGCGCCACGCCCATTCCTCCGGCAGCAGCGAATACAGCAGCAGGAAAAGCAGGTTGGCCACCGCCCACCCGATCGCCCAGCCGCTTTGCACCGTGCCGACCGCCTTGCCGCGATGCTGCGGCCGGATCATCTCGCCGATCAGCACCGAGCCCACCGCCCATTCCCCGCCGAAGCCCAGGCCCTGCAGCGCCCGCGCCACCAGCAATTGCTCGAAACTCTGGGTGAAGCCGCATACGAAGGTGAAGAACGCGAACCAGGCGATGGTCAACTGCAGCACCCGCACCCGCCCGAAGCGGTCCGCCAGCACGCCGGCGAGCCAGCCGCCGACCGCCGAGCTCAGCACGGTCGCGGTGGTGATCCAGCCGGCCTCCACCTTGGACATGCCCCACAGCGCCATCAGGGTGGGCACCACGTACACGAACACCATCACATCGACCGAGTCGGTGGCCCAGCCGCCGGTTGCGGCGATCAGCGTCTTGCGCTCGCGCGAGTTCAGCTCCTTCAGCCATGCAATCATCGGTCTCCCCCGGAGTGTTCAGACTTGTACCGGTGTGCCTGTGCGGCCCGCTTCCGTGGCGAGGGTAATGCATCCATGCCGTTGCTCTGCAGAGTCTGTTTTCGGCGAAGAAAAAGGAAGTGCTCGGGTTCTGATTTCTGAAATCGGGTGGTGCGGCCAGCGCGGCCTGTGGATAGTTGTGGCATGCCCATTCGCCGTTCGAATGGTAGTCGAATCGGCCGTCAGGCAATCATCCATGATCTGCGCGTTCGATTGCGCCTGCGCCGGGCCTGTCGCAGCAGCATCTTCGATGTTGCCGGCACGTGCGTTGGCAACCACTGGTGAACAGCGTGAGTTGCGGGCCAAGAAAGAAGGTTCATTGCAGGTCGCGGAACCCGATCCAGGACGCATGTGATTGCGTCCGATAGTGTCGACGCTCGCCCGCGTCGACCAGGTGCACACGTGAAAGAAAAGCGATCGATCTGCGTCTCAGCGCGCGCTTGGGCACAACGCTTGCTTGCGGTCTGATCAAGCACTGCCACACCGCTTCGTAATCTCGCGGGCAAGCGGGGAACGGGCTGGCGCCGGCGCATCGGGTTGCAAGGCTGTCTGACAGCGCACCGTAACCTTGCGCGGCGCGCAGAACAAGAAAAGGCTGCGCACCCGGGAGGATATCTGAATGTTAATGGAAGGTATCCGTGATGCTTGGGCGATTTTCCATCTTTCTTGCGGCGTTGTTGCCGCTGACCAATTGTGATCGGGCGTTCTCCGGCGACCAGGACGGCTACGCAAAGGCTGCAGCGAGCGTGGTCCGAATCAATGCCGCAGTCGCCGGTCGCGGTTCATCCCACGGCTCCGGCGTGGTCCTGCCCGCCGGGCGCGTTGTTACAAATTGTCATGTCACTCGAGGCGCGCAGTCGACCGCCGTGATCGACGGGCCGCAACTTCTGCTCGCTGAACCGAACGATTCGGATGTCGCGGCAGACCTGTGTGTTCTCGCAACAGGCAGTCTGACGGCATTGCCCGCGCAGCTCGGCAGCTCGCGCAGCTTGAGAGTCGGCGACGAAGTGGTTGCCATCGGTTTCAGTGGCGGTGTCCGCAAGAGTCTCTCGCGCGGGTTAATCACCGCGCTGTTACCGTACCCTGTCGCATATGTCGTCCTCACGTCGGCGGCGTTCAGTCCGGGTGCATCGGGTGGTGGATTGTTCGATCGCAATGCGCGGCTCGTCGGAATCATCACCTTCTTTCGTCGCGGAGCAGACGGAGTGTCTTTCTTCGCGATCCCTGCAGATTGGATCGGCACGCTGCCATACTCCACTGCTTCAGCCGACCCGGACACGATACCGTTCTGGATGCGCAAACACGATGATCAGCCGCCCTTCCTGAAGGTTGCCACCTTCGAAGCAGACAGAGATTGGCAAGGTATGGCGCGCGCCGCGCGCGCGTGGGTCAAGGATGAGCCCGGAGCAGTCCTCGCCTGGGAGGCCCTCGTCGACGCGCTCAGGAAGAAGGGCGAGCCGGTGGAAAGTGCCGTGTCACCGACTGAGGCGCTTGCCGTGCCCGTATCGGTCATACCGGCGCGCGAGCGCCACGGGCGGCTTCCGCTCAGCCCGGCAACGCACTGAGACCGTCTGTAGAGGTCGAATCCTGCAAGAGGGCTTCGCCCGAACCCGCGTTCGGGCCACGAGCCTGTCCCGGTTACAAAAAAAGGCCGTGCCATCGGGCACGGCCAAAGTTTCCCGGGGAAGGGGCAAACCCTACTTCGGGCTGACGCCTAGCGCGGTGACGGTTTCGATGTTGACGAACCGATCAACCGGAAGATTGTTGTCCTTCTCAAACGCCTGCACGGCGTCGAGCGTCAGAGGCCCGAGCTTGCCGTCGATCTCGCCGGCATAGTAGCCGCGGGCCTTCAGCGCCTGCTGGATCTCGGAGATCTTGGCCTCGGTCGCGTTGGTTTCGCACAGCACCGAGCGCCACTCATACGAGCCGTCCGACACCAGAACCTTGGTCGGGACCTCCTCATACATCGCGGGCACAGGGATACGCGCTTCCCGTGCGGGCTCAACGAGCTTCGTGACTTCGCGCATTTCATACTTCGCCGGAATCTCCTTGACGACCGTGCGCTCGGGTGTCTTGAGGACACGCTTCTCGACTTCCGCATATTCGGCGGCAATCTCGATCGTCTTGGTACTGGCCGGGGTGCGGACCACCTTCTTGGTTACCGTCTTGTACTCAGCCGGCACCTCGACAAGGCACATCAGTTCACCGGTCTCCTCGTCGATCTTGGTAATGCCCCCGTTATCGCCGGGTTTCCAGGTCGTGTAGGCCGGCCGTACCAGTACCTGCTCGCTGAACGTGTCGTATGTCGCCGGGATCTCCACTGTCTTGGTGTACGCGGGCTTCACCATCACGCGTTCCTTGACGGTTTCGTATTCGGCCGGAATTACCTGGTACTCCTTGGACGCCTCCTTGACCAGCACCTGTTCCTGTACCACTTCGTAGCGCGCCGGAATGACCTCGATACGCTCGCTGGCGGCCTGCTTGATGCGTCTCTCGTTGCGGATGTCGTAAACCGGCTCGTTCCATGCGCGCGCATAACACTCCCCCGCCTTTGCGGTTGGAAGCGGCGGCATGACGATATCCGGCCTGGCCGGTGCCGGCTCCTTCAAGGCTGCGCCCTCGTAGGCCGCGGGTTGCGCCTTCGGTTCGTGCCAGTCCCTCGACACGACGTTCGTCGTCTTCGCCTTCAGGCCGTCCTCGACCCTGTGCATTGCGTCGGCCTTCTCCATCGAAGTCCGGGCCTGGGACTGAGGAATGATGCTTGCGCATCCGGAAAGCGCAGCCGTCAGGGCGGCCGCCATCATGGAAAGCCTGAACATGGTTTGCTGCTGCATTGGATACCTCCTCTTCTGATCTGATTGATCTGAGGCAGGACTGCTCACGGCTAATAAGAAGCAGCATGGTCCGCTTGCGGATTGCATCCGTCGATCGAGCGAAGTGCCTTGCGTTCATCCGTGCCTGCGAAACAAACTCTAAAGACCGTTTGCCCGCTTGAATGCAAGATATTGCAAACTCGCGATGTGAGTTTCGCTCCGCGGTCCGGACTGTGTCTAACTGCAAACTAACGTGAAACGCGACTCCGCGATGCGTGCACTCAGGCCTGACGGGTGGGAGAATCGGCATACACAAGGACGAGAACGCAGGGAGCAAACAGTTATCCAGGTCGTCGCAACGGGGAGAATGCAAACAGCGGGCGCATAGCTCTGGACCGGTCACCTGTAATCAACTGAGACTCAACAGAACCGATAAACCTATGCAGTCATATGCCAACGCACGTGTCGCACTGCTGGAGGACGATCTCGCTCAGGCCGAGATGGTGAAGCGCTGGCTTGAGGAAACCGGATTTGAGTGCCGGGTCTTCGGGTCTGGGCAACAACTGATGGACGCGTTGCCGAAAGAGGTCTTTGACCTTCTGATATTCGACTGGAATCTTCCGGACACCTCCGGACCGGATGTCTTGGGGACGCTGCGGGGTGGACAAAGCGCGCGGCCACCCGTGATGTTCATCACCGCGAGGGATGCCGAGCAGGACATCTGCAGCGCACTCGAGGCCGGCGCAGACGACTACATGACAAAGCCGGTTTCGCGCTTGCAGACCGTCGCCCGCGTGCGTGCCTTGCTCAGGCGCGCACAGAGCCGCGGTCGGGAAGCAATCATCGATGTCGGCGGATTGCGGGTGGATCCGACCGCGCGCACTGTTCACCTGAATGACGAACCGGTGACGCTCACGGACAGGGAGTTCGATCTCGTGCTGTTCCTGATACGGAATCTCGGAAGTCTCTTCGCCCGCAAGCAGCTTCTGTCGCACGTGTGGGGAACAAACCCGGAACTGAATACTCGTACCGTAGACACCCATGTCAGTCGCATCCGCGTGAAGCTCGCGCTCTACCCAGAGCGCGGCTGGCGGCTGTCGTCTGTTTACAGCTATGGTTATCGGCTCGAGCACACGGGCGAGGGCCCGATCTAAGTCAGTCGATGCGTCGCGCAGTATTCTGCACGAGGCGCTGATTCGCCTTGCTGTTGCGCTTGTGGGGTGCTGGATCGCAGCAGGTGTACGGGCAGCCGAGGATGGACCCGACTGGATCTACGTACTGCGCCCCGGCGATACCCTTGTTTCGGTTGCGCGCGAACTGCTGTTCGACCCGAGGGACTGGCGGCGCATGGTCCGGCACAACTCGATTTCTGATCCGCGTCGACTGCAGCCTGGCGACCGCGTGCGCATTCCGGTCGGCTGGCTCAAGCGTCAGCCGGCACAGGCAACTGTTCTCGAGGTGCGTGGCGACGCGCAGCTTCTGTCGTCAGCAGGAGTGACGCCGCTCAAGAATGGCATGAAGCTTGGCGCCGGGAGCAGATTGTCGGTCGGCAGGAATGCGTCCCTCAAGCTTCAGTTCGCTGACGGAAGCGAGTTGGAACTCAGCGAAAACTCGAACATGGCCCTGGATGCACTCAGCACGCTCGCCACGACCGGCATGGTCGATACGCGCCTGCGGTTGCAGCGTGGGCGCTCGCAAATAAGGGTCGTGCCGTTCGTCGGGCCGGGCTCGCGTTTCGAAATCGAGACACCGAGCGCTACCGCGGCAGTGCGCGGAACTGATTTTCGCGCCAGTGCCGTGCCCGAAAGAAAGGTGATGCGCAGCGAGGTAATCGACGGGGCGATCAGCCTGGCAGCGAGCGGCGTCGATGTCGCGGTGCCGGCCGGATTCGGTACGCTCGCCGAAACCGGCAAACCGCCGCTGAAGCCACGTCCCCTGTTACCTGCGCCGGCGCTGCCCCCTTACGGTGACGTGTTCAGGCTTCTCCCGGTGCGATTTGCTTGGCCGGCAATCAAGGATGCCATGAGTTATCGCCTGCGGCTGATCCCAGGCGCGAATCAGCCCGGGCAGGTTCGCGAATTCGTCGTCCAGGAGACGGAGTTGATCCTGGACGATATTGCCAACGGCGAATACCAGCTTGCGGTGCGTGGAATTGATTCGGTCGAACTGGAAGGTTTCGACGCAATGCGTGCAATTCGCGTGCAGGCGCTGTTGCCAGCGCCGAAACCCGGCTCGCCGCCGCCCTCGGGTATCGAGCGCGTGCGCACCCCGCATTTCGCATGGCCCGAACTGGCCGGCGCAAAGCGCTACAGGCTGACGCTGTTCAACGCGGACGACGGTCAACGCGTGGGCCGGTGGGAAACCGAAAAGCCGGAGCTTGCGTTGCCAATGCTCATCGACCAGGGCAATTACACGTGGAAGCTTGCTGCGCTCGATGCACGAGGAATCTGGGGCGAAACCTCTGCGCCATCGGCTTTCAGGGTCAAGGATCCGCCGCAATCACCCATCCTGAGCGACGCGGCCGGAGCGATAACATCGGGCGTGGTGCAATGGAAACGAAGGAGTCCGCAGGAGCGGGTCCGCCTGCAGCTCGCCACGGATCGGGACTTTCAATCCGTGGTGCAGGATCAGACGGTTGACGCTGATCAGTGGACGATCCAGAACCTGCTGCCCGGAACTTATTACCTACGCCTGCGCACCATCGATGCTGACGGTGAGGAAAGTCCGTTCAGTGGCGCGCGAGCGGTCGTCGTGCCGTTGCCGCTTGCGCCCTCCGCGCCACTCGCACTGCAGCCCGTCGACGCAAAGGTCACGCGCACCTGCGTCGATAGTTTCGAGTGGTCCGCCACAGAGCGTGCAGCCGACTATCAATTGACGATTCGCGATGCCGGCGATCTGGACACTGTGGTATTCGAGGCAACGGCGCTCAAGCAGACGACGTTTACGCTGGAGGCGCCTTTGGTCTCGGGCACCTACGAGTGGGCGGTATCGGCGCGCGATCAGTATGGACAAGTCGGGGCGGCGTCAGAGCCAAGGCGCTGGGTATGCAAGGCGGAGCCGCCAGTTCCGGAATTTGTGACGTCGACCGCGCAAGGCAACACGATCTTGCTGCGCTGGCGGACGATTGATGAGATCGACACGCGCTATGACGTTCAGCTTGCGCGTGACGAGGCATTCGGCCAGATGGTGCAGCAGGCGCGTGTAGCTGTTGCCGAGATGCATTGGGACCAAATTGAACCGGGAAGGTACTTCGCGCGCGCCAGGGTTGTCGATGCTGACGGCTACACGGGCCGGTTCGGGCCCACCGCTGCTATCACTGTGTTGGCGCCGCCTCCGTCGGCGCCGCGCCTTCTGGCTCCCGCCGACGGAACAGTCTCGCGTGCTTGCCCGATGAACTTCGAGTGGATTGCCGCTGAGCGCGCAAGCGCGTATTGGTTCGTGTTGCGAAAGGCAGAGCCGTCACGCACTGTCATTGTTGATGCGAGCGACCTCACGGATACGCGTTACCGCCTGCAACCGGTATTGGCGCCCGGGACTTACGAATGGCAGGTGACCGGCCGTGACGAGCACTACCGTTTCGGCGCGTCTTCGGCGCCAGCACGCTTGGTATGCAAAGAGGAACCTCCGGCACCGACCATCGAGTCTGCCGAGGCTCCATCGAAAGGGGTCACAATACGCTGGTCATCCGCAGATATCCCGGGGGCGCGCTATCAGGTTCGAATTGCCATGGATGCGACGTTTCTGGAACTCGTCGCTGAGGAGCAGACGCAGGAGCCGGAGCTGACCGTGCAACTCCAGCACGTGGGAAGCTACTTCGCACGGGTCAGAGTCATCGACACGGACGGCTATACTGGGGCCTTCGGGCCAGCTTTACGGTTCGTCGTCGAAACGCCGGCAAGGCAGTAGGCTTTGATGGCATCCTTGCGAGCGTCTTCAATAGTTGTTCCTTCTATAGGATCGCGTCTGGTTGATCTCGTCTGCGATTCTCGGACATGTGCGGCTGATCCTGTTGCCGGCAGTACTGGGCCTGCTTGGCTGGGCAATATTGAGCTGGGATCCGTTCTGGCGTTGGGACCTGGCCGTCTACGATCGGCTGCTATGGTTTGGCTCGCGGCCGGCGCCGCAGGATATCGTCATCGTCGCCGTCGACGAGGCAAGCCTTAGCCGTCACGGGCGATGGCCCTGGCCGCGCGCGCTGCATGCAGACGTGCTCGATCGTTTGCGAAGCGACGGCGCCAAAGCCATCGGCCTGGATATCCTGTTTGCCGAGCCCGACCGAATCCGGGCTACCCATGACCTGTCGCTGGCGAGATCGATTGAGGCTGCCGGAAACGTCGTGCTGCCGGTGTTGATCGAGCAGACCCGGCTTCGCGGTCAGCCGCTCGAAACGCCGCCGATCGCGCGGCTGGCTAACGCGGCGGCCGGCCTGGGGCACGTCGGCGCCGAGATCGACCCGGACGGCGTGGTGCGCAGCATTTATCTTTTCGAAGGCGTTGGCTCCGCACGGTGGCCGCATCTTTCACTCGCCTTGCTGGAGCGTCTGGACCCGGAACGAGCCGCGCAGCTCTCTCGCGGAGCGGCCGGCGCGCGGGGCAGTTCGCCGTATGTAATCGTGCGTCGGCTACATGTTCTGATTCCTTTCCTGGGTCCGCCGGGCCACTTCTCGCGCGTGTCTGCATCCCAGGTCATCGCCGGTGAATTTGCACCCGGAACGTTCTCCGGAAAGACGGTGCTGGTCGGTGTCACGGCAGCTGGCCTGGGCGACGTCCTGCCGACACCGGTTTCCGGTTACACCCAACCAATGCCGGGCGTGGAACTCATCGCCAATGTGCTTTCCGCGCTGCGAACGACCGGTGCGATACTCCCTGCAGACAGGTCGGTTAGAACGTTGTCGGCGATCCTGCTGCCGGCTGCGGTAGGGCTGCTGGTCGTCCTGCTACCGCCGGGTTGGGGCTTCGGCGTGGTTAGCGGCGCGATGATTCTGATCATTGCGACATCGTCAGCGTTGCTCGCGATAGGCAGAATCTGGCTGCCGTTTCTTTCCACCGCGGTTCCGATTCTGCTCGCCTATCCGCTGGTCAGCCTGATGCGGCTGGAGGCAGCCATGCGTCATCTGGACCGCAGCCTGGTTCGTCTTCGCGAGCAGCTCAGCGCGATGCCGGAATGGATTGCGAAGCCGGTTGAGAAGCATCGCATCGACGACCCGGTCGCAGCGCGCTTGCACGACGTCGAAGAGGCATCTCTCAGGCTCGACCGCCTGCGGCGCTTCATTCGCGAGGCGCTGGAACAGATGGCAAACGGCGTCCTGGTTACCGACAGCAACGGTCACGTCGTCATCGGCAACGCCCTCGCTGAAGAATTTCTCTGCAGCGACACGCCTCGCAGCCAGATCGGGGTCGGCCTTGTGGAAATACTCGACCGCTTTGCGCGCGTCGATCCGCCATCGGTACGCGACGCGGTTGCCGGCGGTCTGCCGACGGAGATCCTGCGCGCCGAAATTACAGCCGTCGACGGGCGCAGGCTGTTGTTGTTGATTGCGCCGCTGCGGCTTTCCGGAGAAAAGCCGGAAGGCCTGATCGTCAACCTGACCGACATCTCGGCGCTCAGGGCCGCGGAACGCCAGCGACGCGAAACGCTTGCGTTTCTGTCGCATGATATTCGCTCGCCTTTGTTCTCGATGCTCGCGGCCGCGCACAACGCCCGTGCCCGCGCGCACGGCGAATCGGTGGAGTTGCCCGCCGGCGAAGTCGACCGTTATGCCAGGCGCGCGCTGGAACTTGCCGAGAGTTTTCTGTGGCTGGCGAGAGCCGAGAGCGTCGAGGAGGTGCGACGCGAGGAAGTCAATCTGGTCAACGTTTGCGAGGACGGCATCGGGAATTGCCTGCCCTCGGCGCAATCTCGATCGATCGAACTGGTTCGAGATTTCCAAACCGACTACGCACCGGTGCTCGGCGACGCGGAACTGCTTGAGCGCGCCGTCATCAACCTCCTTGACAACGCAATCAGGCACAGCCCCGAGGGCGGCCTGGTTCGACTGGGTATCGCGCGTAGAGACAACGCGTTCGAGTGCACTGTTGTGGACTCCGGGCCGGGTATTCCGCAGGACGGACTCGACAAGCTCTTCCGCCGCTTCACGCGCCTGGCGCCGGATGCTTCTCAGCGGCACGGTGCCGGGCTCGGACTCGCCATCGTAAAGGCAGTCGTCGAAAAGCATAACGGCGCGGTTTCGGTGGAGAGTACGGTAGGTCGCGGCAGTCGCTTTACGCTCAGGTTGCCGGCATTGCCGGACGCGGATGATGCCCGCTAGCGCGATGCGGCCGTCTGGTCAGGTGTAATCGAAGACGCCGGCCGCGCGATGCCATGGGCAGGCAGCGCCCGGGCGGAACCGCGATGCCGACGGCGAACCGTACCCGGCCGCAGCCAGCAGCCTCATTTCTTTGCCGCCAACATGAGCCGGAACCCCGGTCTCAGGCCGAATGCCTGCGTCGCGTCGAATTGTCTTCCGCGATCAGCGCCGGCCACTGCCGCTGTCGTACACTTCGCGCTCGCCATGCTCGCCGAGAAAGACGTTCGGCCTCAGGAAGAACGCCAGTATCGTCGCGCCCTGCGGCGCCCGGGCGATATGCCGGCTGCCCGCCGGGCGGGCGACATAATTGCCGGCAGTCACCACGCCGTCGTCATCTTCCAGGCTGCCTTCGAGTACGTATGTCTGCTCCAGCGCGACATGCTCGTGCAGCGGCAGCACCGCACCCGGCTGCCAGCGAAACAGCGCGGTGAGCAGTCCGCTGTCCTTGTTCTCGTACAGCACCTTCACTTCGATCCCGGGGAATCGGGTCGGCGACCAGGCGAGCTTCGCCGTTTCCACCAGCCGCGAGCCAAGTTCCGGCGGATGCGCCGCTGATTGGTCGGCAGATGCGGCCTCGGACTCAGGCATGGACGGCTCCCTGTGGATTCGCTGGGGATTCGGCATGCTACACCGGCCGGTCGCCGGACCGGGGCGTGCGCCTGCCGTTTGTCCAGGGTCAAACGCGTCGCGGTTACCGGCATTAGGATTAAGCAAGGCGCCTGCGCCGCGGGCGCAGAAATCACGCACCGGAACCGGTGCACCCGGCCGTCGCCGGTCAGAAAGCCGCAGGCGGCGGGCGCGACCCAACCGATTCGAGGACAGGAGGCGAAACGGTGCATCCGACGCACCAGGCGAAGGACGCGACGAAAGTCGTCGTCACGCTGTCTCCGCGCGACTATGACGCGGTGCTGTTCGATCTGGACGGCGTGCTGACGAGGACGGCCGACGTGCATGCCGCGGCCTGGAAGAAGCTGTTCGACGGTTTCCTGCAGCGCCACGCCGCTGCCAGCGGAACCGACTTCGTGCCATTCGACATCGAGGCCGACTACCGTCGCTATGTCGACGGCAAGCCGCGCTACGACGGCGTTCAGTCCTTTCTCGCCTCGCGCGGCATTCGCCTGCCGTTCGGCGATCCCGCGGACGGGCCGGAGGCCGGAACGGTGTGCGCGCTCGGCAACCTGAAGGACGCCTACTTCCACCAGCAGGTGGAGGAGCAGGGCGTGGAGGTATACGGACCGGCGGTCGCGCTGGTCCGTGATCTGCGCGCGCGCGAGGTGCGCACCGCCGTCGTTTCGTCCAGCAACAACTGCGCGGCGGTGCTGGACGCCGCAGGCATCGCCGATCTGTTCGACACCCGGGTGGACGGCACCGACGTAAGCCGCCTCAAGCTCAGGGGCAAACCGGCGCCGGACGCCTTTCTCGAGGGGGCGCGGCGCTTGCGCGTGGACGCTGCGCGCGCCGTGGTCGTCGAAGATGCGGTGGCCGGCGTCGAGGCCGGACGCGCCGGCGGGTTCGGCTGCGTGATCGGCGTCGATCGCGGCGGGCGCGCGCAGGCGCTGCGCGAGGCGGGCGCCGACGCGGTCGTGACGCAGCTCGCCCAGGTGGAAATCGCGGAGGAGCCGCCTTCGGCCTGGTCCCTGGTGTTCGAGCGGTTCGACTCTGCGCGCGAAGGCATCCGCGAAGCGCTGTGCACGCTCGGCAACGGCTACTTCGCGACGCGAGGCGCCGCCCCCTGGGCCGCCGCGGACGGCACCCGCTACCCGGGCACCTACCTTGCCTGCGGCTACAACCGCCTGACCACCGATATTGCCGGGCGCGTCGTCGAGAACGAGGATCTCGTCAATCTTCCCAACTGGCTGCCCCTGTCGTTTCGCATCGATGACGGACCGTGGTTCGACGAAGCCGCGGTGACGCTGCTCGGTTATCGGCAGGAACTCGACCTGAAGCGCGGTCTGCTGCTGCGGCAGGTGGAATTCGAGGATGGCGCCGGGCGGCGCAGCCTGCTGCGCGAGCGACGCCTGGTATCGATGGCCGACATGCACCTGTGCGCGCTGGAGCTTTCGCTGACCGCGCAAAACTGGTCGGGACGGGTGAGCGTGCGCTCGACCCTCGACGGGCGCGTGGTCAACGCGGGCGCGGCGCTGTACCGCAAGTTCAACAACCGCCACCTCGAACCGGTGGCGGCGGAAGTCGTCGACGACGAGACCGTGTGCCTGCAGGTGCGCACCAGCCAGTCGAAACTGCAGGTCGCCCAGGCGGCGCGCACCCGTGCCGCCGTCGAGGGGCGGCCGCTGGAGACGCCGCGCGAACGGGTGGAAGCCGCCGGCGTCATCGGCCAGCAGTTCGACGCCGAGCTGGCCCGGGGGGAAACCCTGGTACTGGAGAAAGTCGCCTCCCTTTACACTTCGCGCGATCACGCGGTTTCCGAGTGCGGCCTGCAGGCGCGCAAGGCCATCGCGCGTGCGGACGGATTCGACCGGCTGGCGGCCGAGCACGGGCTGGCGTGGAAGCATCTGTGGCGGCGGTTCGACGTACACATCCAGCTGGCCGACCCCGGTTACGGACTGAACGTGCTGATGCTGCTGCGCCTGAACATGCTGCACCTGCTGCAGACCGTGTCGCCCAATTCGATCGGCCTCGATATAGGCGTGCCGGCGCGCGGCTGGACTGGCGAGGCCTACCAGGGGCACATCTTCTGGGACGAACTGTTCATCTTTCCTTTTTTCAACCATCGCATGCCGGAGATCACGCGCGCGCTGCTGATGTACCGCTACCGGCGCCTGGGCGAGGCGCGAGCGTCGGCGCGCCGGGCAGGCTTGCGGGGCGCGATGTTTCCCTGGCAGAGCGGCAGCGACGGCCAGGAAGAAACGCAGGACTTCAACCTCAATCCGCGCTCCCAGCGCTGGGTGCGCGACAACTCCTACCTGCAGCGTCACGTGGGCAGCGCCGTGGCCTACAACGTCTGGCAGTACTTCCAGGTGACCCGCGATGTCGAGTTCCTGCACTGCTACGGCGCGGAGCTGATCCTCGAGATCGCCGGCTTCTGGTCGAGCCTCGCGACATTCAACGAGGCGCGCGGGCGCTACGAGATCCGCGGCGTGATGGGCCCGGACGAGTTCCACGAAGGCTACCCGGAGGCAAAGGAGCCGGGCCTGAACAACAATGCCTACACCAACGTGATGGCGGTGTGGGTGCTGTGCCGCGCCCTGGATGTGCTTGAGCGGCTGTCGGAAATGCGCCGCTCCGAGCTGACCGTCCAGCTTGGGCTGACGGCTGAAGAGATCGCCCGCTGGGAGGACATCAGCCGGCGGATGTTCGTGCCCTTCCACGACGACGGCATCATCAGCCAGTTCGAAGGTTACGAGACGCTGGCGGAACTGGATTGGGAGCGTTACCGCGACCGCTACGGCAATATCCAGCGTCTCGATCTGATTCTCGAGGCGGAGGGCGATACCCCGAACCGCTACCGGCTTTCGAAGCAGGCCGACGTGCTGATGCTCTTTTACCTGTTTTCCTCGGAAGAGCTCGGTGCCCTGTTCGAGCGCCTCGGGTATGCGTTCGAATACGAAACCATTCCGCGCAACGTCGCCTACTACGCCAATCGCTCGTCGCACGGGTCGACGTTGTCCAGGGTGGTGCATTCGTGGGTGCTCGCCCGTTCCGACCGGCCGCGGGCGATGGGCTTTTTCGAGGAAGCGCTGCATAGCGACTTCAGCGACATCCAGCAGGGCACCACGCAGGAAGGGGTGCACCTCGGCGCCATGGCGGGCACGGTGGACCTGGTGCAGCGCGTGTCCACCGGCATCGAGGTGCGCGGCGACGTGCTGCGCATCAATCCGCAGCTGCCCGAGGAGATGAGCCGTCTCGACATGCGCATCCGCTATCGCGGCGTTTCGCTCGACCTGCGGCTCACGCGCGACACGCTCAGGGTGCGCGGCCGCGACGGCGCGGCGCAGCCGATATCATTGTGCGTGGGCGATACTACCTACGAGTTCGCGGCCAACACCACCCGGGTGTTCGATCTGTCCGGGAGCCGGAACCCGCAGGCGGCCGTGCGCTAGCGGCCGCGTCGGGCAGCCACGGACCCGTCCCGGCCTCGCGGCCAGAGGGCGCGCAGCGCGCGCTATCGACCCAATAATTCGCGAGTCAATGCGCAAGGACAGCCATGAGCGGATTCAAAGAATACGAAAACCATGACGCGCTGGGGCTGGCGGAGCTGGTGCGCCGGAAGGCGGTCGCGCCGGAAGAACTGCTGGAAGCGGCGATTGCGCGCGTCGAGGCGCGCAACACAGCGATCAACGCGGTGACCATGAAGCTCTACGACTTCGGGCGTCGCGCGATCGCGGACGGATTGCCCGACGGGCCGTTTCGCGGCGTGCCGTTTCTGATGAAGGATCTCACCGCGCCCGTCGCGGGCGTGAAGATGACGCGCGGCTCGAAGTTCTTCGCCGACGCACCGCCCGCCTCCGCCGACAGCGAGCATGTGTCGCGGCTCAAGCGGGCGGGCCTGGTGATCTTCGGGCGCACCAACACCTGCGAACTCGGCCTGTCCCTCACCTGCGAGCCACGGCTGCACGGTCCCACGCGCAACCCGTGGCACCCCGAACACATCTCCGGCGGCTCCAGCGGCGGCGCGGCCGCCGCCGTGGCCGCGCGCATCCTGCCGATGGCGCATGCCTCCGACGGCTTTGGATCGATCCGCGCGCCGGCGGCATGTTGCGGACTGGTCGGGCTCAAGCCCACGCGCGGCCGCAACACCTTCGCGCCGGTCACGGGCGAGGGCCTCGGCGGCTGCTCCACCGAGCATGCGGTAAGCCTCTCGGTGCGCGACAGCGCCGCGCTACTGGATGCGACCTGTGGCGCAGGCGCCGGCGACCCCTATGTCGAGCCGGCGCCGCGGCAGCCGTATCTGATGGAGGGAGCGAGGCAGCACGAGAGGCTCACAATCGCCTGGACCGCGCGCGCACCGAACGGCGCGAAGATCGACGCGGAGTGCCTGCGACTGCTGTCGCAAACCGTGCAGCGCTGCATCGACCTCGGCCACCAGGTGGAAGAGCGCGATCCGCCGATCGACGGCGCTGCGGTGGTGCCGACTTTTCTGACGCTGGCGGCGGCGAACACCGTCGTCAACCTGGCGGGCCATCCGACCGCCGGCCGGCCGGCGCGCGAGGACGAAGTCGAGCGCATCACCTGGCTTACCGCCAGGCGCGGCGATTCGATTGCCGCGCCGGACTATGTGCGCGCCACCCAGACCGCGCATCGCCTCGGCCGGCAGATGGCGGCATTTCATGCGGATTGGGACGTGCTGCTGACGCCGGGGCTTGCCTCGCCGGCGGTGAAGCTGGGCTGGCTCGACATGATGATGGACGACTTCGACGCCTACTGGCAGCGGGTGTTCGACTTCTCCCCGTTTACCGTGTGGTTCAACCTCACTGGTCAGCCGGCGCTGATGCTCCCGCTGGGCCAGAGCGCGGGCGGACTGCCGCTGGCGGTGCAGCTGGTGGCGCGCTTCGGCGACGAGGCGACGCTGTTCCGGCTGGGCGCACAGCTCGAGGCGGCGATGCCCTGGATCGGCCGCCGGCCGGCGCTGGCGGAAAGCTAGTCGGCACAGCGCCGGGATCCGTTGCCTGCGCGGCGCCGAGTCGTATCATTGCACCCGAGCCCTGCACAGGAGCGGGCATGTGAACCTGGACATTCGACCGCTGCATCCGCTGTTCGCCGCCGAGATCACCGGCCTCGATCTGCGCACGCCGCCTGCGCCTGAACTGGTGGCGGCGCTCGATGCCGCGATCGACGACCACGCGGTCGTGGGGCTCCGAAACCCGGCCCTGGACGACGACCAGCACCTCGCTTTTGCCCGCGCCATGGGGCCGCTCGAACCGGCGCCGGCGGTGGTCGACCAGCACCTGCACCGGCTGAAGTACCGCGAGATGGTGGACATTTCCAACCTCGATCTGGACGGCTCGCTGCTGCCCGCCGGCGACCGGCGGCGGATGTTCAACCTCGGCAACCGCCTGTGGCACACCGACAGCAGCTTCAGGCCGATCCCGGCCAAGTACTCGATGCTGCATGCGCGGGTAATACCGCCGTCCGGCGGCCAGACCGAATTCGCCGACATGCGGGCCGCCTGGGATGCGCTGCCGGCGGCCGACAAGGCGCTGATCGAGCCGCTGGTGTGCGATCACTCGCTGATCTATTCGCGGGCGCTGCTCGGTTTCGACGCCTGGACCGCAGACGAGGCGCGCCAGTTCGCGCCGGTGCCGCAACGGCTGGTGCGCCGGCATCCGGGCTCGGGGCGGCGCAGCATATTCTTGTCATCGCACATCGGCACGATTCACGGCTGGCCCCGGCCGGAGGCGATGGCCCTGATCCGCGACCTGATGGAGCACGCCACCCAGCGCAAGTTCGTGTACACGCACGAATGGCGCGTGCACGACCTGGTGATCTGGGACAATCGCTGCACCATGCATCGCGCACGCGCCTATGACGATCGCAGCTTCAAGCGCGACCTGCGCCGCCTGACGCTGACGGACAGCGCGTCGACCCTGGAGCAGCCGCAGTAAGGCGGGTGCGCCGGCGCGAACCCGGCGCGCTGCTGCTGGTCACACCGCAGGCTGCGCTTGCCTGCTTCGTTTGCGCGCATGCCGACCGATCGACAGCAAGGAGATCGCCGAATGACAATTTCCCTTCGCCGCGCCGCGCAAATCGCGGCGCTGCTGTTCGCCAGCCTCGCCGCCACCGCCTTGGCCCAGTCGGGGCCCGAGCGCGCCATCACCCGCATCGCCGGCGACCTGTACCGCTTCCAGAACCAGTTCCACTACTCGGTGTTCCTGGTGACCTCCGCGGGCATCATCGCCACCGACCCGATCAACGCCGACGCCGCACGCTGGCTGAAGCAGGCGCTGGCCGAGCGCTTTCCCGGCAAGCCGGTGCGTTATCTCATCTACAGCCACAGCCACGCCGACCACATTTCCGGCGGCGAGGTGTTTGCCGATACCGCGACGGTGGTGGCCCACGAGAATGCGCGGGCGCGCATCGTCGGTGAGCGCGTGCCGACCGAGGTACCCGAGCTCACGTTCACCGACCGGCTGACGCTGCGCCTGGGCGGGCAGTCGGTCGAACTTATCCACTTCGGCCCGGGGCACAGCGACAACCTGGTGGTCATGCGCTTTGCGCAGGCCCGCACTCTGTTCGTGGTGGACATCGTGGCGCCGAAGCGGCTGCCGTATCAGTACCTGACCGACGCCGACATCGACGGCTGGATCGCCACCCTGAAAGCGATCGAAGGCCTCGACTTCGACATCCTCGCCCCCGGGCATAGCACGCTCGGCAATCGCAACGACATCGTCGAGCATCGCACTTACCTTGAGTTGCTGCGCGCACGGGTCAATGCCGCGATGCTCGCCGGCCAGCCGCTGGAGGACATCAAGCGAAGCGTAAAAATGGACGAGTTCAGCCACTGGGGCGCGTACCGCGACTGGCTGGAAATGAACATCGAGGGCATGTACCGGTTTCTCCAGGCGCGGCGATGAGCGCCCCGGCGCGCAAGCGCTACCGCAAGCGACGTTTTCCAGTGGACAACGTGCGGCGCTTTCTCGAGCCCGGCCCGGTCGTGCTGCTCGCCACGGCCTGGAAAGGCCAGGCCAACGTCATGACCCTGGGCTGGCACATGGTCATGGGCTTCGATCCGTCACTGATCGCCTGCTACATCTGGGACGCCAACCACAGCTTCGAGCTGGCGCGGCGCAGCCGGCAGTGCGTGATCAACCTGCCGACCAGCGAGCTGCTCGACGCCGTGATCGGCATTGGGAACTGCAGTGGAACGCAGGTCGACAAGTTCGAGAAGTTCGGCCTGGCGATCGCGCGCGGGCACCGCCTGGACGCGCCGGTGATCGAGCAGTGCTACGCCAGCTTCGAATGCCGCCTCTATGATGCAAGCCAGATCTCCCGGCACGGACTGTTCATCTGGCAGGTGGTTTACGCGCAGGTCGCGACGTCGCCGAAGTATCCCGAGACCGTGCACTACCGTGGCGACGGCGTATTCATGATCTCCGGACGCAACGTCAGCCGCCGCAGTGGATTTCTTCGTGAAAAACTCTGACCGGTAAAAGAGCGGCTGCGTTGTCCGCCTCGCGCTTTTGGCATAAGCAATGCGAAGAACTCCCCGCCCGGTCGGGAAAATTTGCCAGCGCACGTGGTGAACGTTCGTTCTCCGGTCTCGTTCTAAGTGCGTAAACTTGAAACTAGGGAGTAGGAAATGCAAGTCCAGCTCGAAACAGACAGCAACGTCCGTGGCACGGAAGAACTGCGGCAGCGCGTGCAGTCATTGGTCGAGGACGCGCTCGGGCGATTCGGCGAGCAGATCACTCGGGTGGAAGTGCATCTGCGCGACGAGAACAGCAAGAAACATGGCGCGCGAGACAAAGGCTGCACCATGGAAGCCAGGCTGGCCGGCACGGCGCCGGTCGCGGTGCACAATAACGCCGACAACATGCTGGACGCGCTGCAGGGTGCGGCGAACAAGCTGGAGAAACTGCTCGACAGCCGGCTCGGACGCCTGCACGACAAGGACTATCGCGCCTGACCGGCTGCGCGCGCAGCGCGCCGGCTCAGCGGGCCGCCTGGATAAGCTCGATGCTCACGCCATCCGGCGCGGCGACGTAGCACAGCACCATGCCGGGCTTGAATTCCCACGGCTCCACCGCCATGCGCACGCCTTTTTGCTTGAGTTCGGCGCAGAAGGCCCTGAGGTCGCCGCGGTAGGTAAACCCGAAATGGTCGGTGCCCCATTCGTCATGGCTCGAAAAGCCGTCGAAGTGGCGCATCGGGTTGGTGTCGTCCGGCGACTCGCCGGGCCGGCAGCCGCGAATCACGATCGTCGCGCCGCCAACGCGCACGTCGATCTGCGGCGCGCCGCGCAGATTCGGCTGCGCGGCGGCGATCTCGCCGCCGAACATCTCGCAGTACCACGCCGCGGCCGCCTTCGGGTCGCGGCTGATGAGGTGAATGTGGTCGAATGCAAGTGCCGGGTTCATTCTGTTCTCCTCCCGCTGCTGGCGGCCTGCCCGGGCGGCGTCAGGCGCAAGCCATCAATCTGGCATTTCTGCTGCCGAACGTAAACCCCCGGATTTGCAGCGTCCCGAAACCAATGGGCATGGGCCCGAGTCCGGCGACTGCGGAATGACGATAAAAAAGGCGAGAGCGCAGCCCTCGCCTGTCTCTCGCCGGGCGCGCTTTAGCGCGCGGCGGTGGATTCCTGGTAGCTGTAGATCGCGGTTATTTCTTCGCGGTCTTCGTTGCTGACCACCTCGCCGGTCGGGTCGGTGAGCGTGATCGTCTTGGTCTCGGTCGACACCGTGCGGAAAGGCAGCAACGTCTGCGGGTGGGAGATCACGTCGGTGCGCCGGGTGATCACCACGTCGTTCAGCTTCACCGCCGGGCCGACTACGCTCTCGAGAAAGCGCGCCATGTCGGCGCGAAAGCTCGCATCGGACACCGTGCCAGTATAGATGAGGTGCACGCAGCGGTAGCTGGTGTCGCCTTCGAAGCACGGCGCGGTACCGGCGAGTTGCCGCGTGACCCGCATCGGGTAGTTTCGCTCGCCGAGCGCCGGGGCCATGTACTCCTCCAGGGTCGGGTAGACCTCGCCGACGACGTAGGCGCTGTCGATCCAGCCGCCGACCGAGCGGTTCCATTCGTCCATGGCCGCGGCGGCGAGAAACTGCTCCGACAGGGCCGCTTTCATGCGTTGTACCATCTCGCCGGATGCGCCGGCCTCGCCCTTGGGCAGGCCGTCGAACAGCGCACGTTCCATGCGCCGCTGGAACTCGGCGAGGTCCTGCACCTGCGCGAACTCGCCTTCGCGGGTGATCAGGTAATCGGGCACCTGCGAGCTGATCTGATCCAGCACCTTTTGCAGCGAGTCGTTGCGTCCGGGGTTGTCGGATACGTACTCCTGGCGCTGCACGCGCGTTTGCACCTGAAGGTAATGGTCGCCGCTCGGCCGCACCGAGTTGCGGTACACGCCTTTAAGTTCATACGAGCCGCTGCGCTTTTTCGATTTGCCGTGAAAGCGCGTGGTGTAGTCCAGCTGCTCCGGCCAGTCAAAGGTGAGGTCGACCCGTTGCTTTGCTTGCCTCGGCGTGGCCGACTCGCGGAAAGTGGCGATTGCCTTGTGTAGCACGTGTCCGCGGCCGCTGTAATCGGCGCTCGCGGTCCACCCGAGCAGGTTGTGCAGGCTGCGCTCGCCTTCGACCACCGTGCTCACGTAGGTGAGCAGGCCGTCTTCGACGCCCCCGCTGACCACGTACTCATGCGCCGGCCGTCCGCCGATGCTCAGCGTGCGCTGTGCGGTCACCCGGCCGTTGCCGAGCGCCTCGGCGAGGTTGTCGGCCATGCTGCGGGCGAAGGCGGCGGGCGTGGTCTGCAGCTCGCCGTGCGGATGCGGAAGAACATCGTCGTTGCGGGCGGAACGGGGACCGGCAAGACCACGTTCCTCAACGCGCTCTCGTCTTCGATCCCCTCCGATGAACGCGTGGTCGTGATCGAGGACAGTTCCGAACTGCAGCTCGCGCAGGATCACTGCGTCTATCTCG
>ERZ869936.968-NODE-968-length-22941-cov-90.817137_pt1 | contig 22941 bp, 31 predicted proteins | sample MGYA00520876_ERZ869936 | MGnify/ENA primary metagenome ERZ869936 (study PRJEB32218, sample SAMN09650985) | biofilter metagenome | isolation source: enrty point of leading RO module | place: Saudi Arabia: Thuwal, RO plant located on Red Sea | collected 2016-02-17 ...
GCCTCGGCGCCGGCGAGCTCGGCGCGCGTCGCGAGGCGCTGCTCGACCCCGGCCACCCGCTTTTCGAGGTCGAGATCGGTTCCCCGCATGTCGAGCAGCGTTTGCAGCGTCTCGCTCGAGGTTTTCTCGATCCGCTGCGCGCGGTCGTCGGCTTCGATCTGTCCCTTTCGGATCGCGAGCAGCCGCTGCTCGTGCTCGTCGAGGCGCTCTTGGTGCTCGTCGAGCCGGGCATTTGTTGCCTCGCGGTCGGCGCGCAGCTCGTCGTGGATCTCTTTCAGCAGCGCGAACGAGCGCTCACTCTCCACGGGCGGAGCGGGCGGCGCCCCGCTGGGGACGTGCACGCCGAGCGGAGTCTTCCGCGGCTTGAGCGGGGGGCGCTCGCTCACCCTTTCCGCTCCCGCGCTTCGAGCTCGCGGCGCCACCGCTCGAGGTCCGCGACCCTGGCTTCGAGCGAGTCACGAAGGCCGCGCATCGCCTCGCGGGCCAGGTCCGTATTGGCCGCGACCGACGCGATATCGTGGCGCAGCGGGCGCACCGCTTCTTCGAGCAGGTTCCGGAGGATCGAGACGAGCTGCGCGTCGCCGCCTTCCAGGTGCGGCATGGGCGCTGCCTTCGGGTCGGTGGGGTGATCGTCGAGCGGGCGGTCAGGGTCAGTCATCGGCATCCCTCACGGCGGCGCGGCGGTCGCGCTCGAATTGATCCCAGTCGACCTCGAGCGGGATCAGGTTGGGTCGGAGGCGCTCCCACTCTCCGACGGTGATCGGCGGCTCGACCTCGGCGGGCGCCGGCGAGCTCGGCGGGTCGCTCACGCGGTCGGGCTGCTCGTCGTCGACGACGAACCCGAGCAGCTGGGCGTGCGCGTAGGGTTGCGGCTTGGTGTCGAGATACCAGGCGCCGGCGGCTTCGTTCGCTCCGATCGAGCGGTAGCCCTCCGCGGTGGCCTCGACGACGCGCTCGACGTGCCCCAGGCCGCTCCGCTCGCTCTGCCGCCAATAGACGACCACGGCGCCGGGAGGCGGTCTGTAGCCCGCCAGGGCGGCCTCACGGGGCACCCACCGGCCACGGCGGCCGGCCTTGGCGTCGCGCTCGATCTCGCGAGCTCCGGCGCGCCAGGGCGGCAGCACGTCGCCAGGCTCGGCGGCCTGGGCCTCGCACCACCCGAGGGCGGCGGCACAGTGGGAGTGAGCGACGCCGGCGCGGACTTGCTCCGCGAGCCAGCCGCAAATCACGACCCCGTCGCGCTCGCACCCGCCGAAGTATTCGGCGACGCGGTCGGTCGGCGGTCGCTTCGAGCCCCACCGCTGGGCCTCAGCGAGGGCCACGGCGAGAGCGCGACGGCTCAGGGGCAGCGGCCCCGAGCTCGGCGGCGGCGCTGGGATGGTATCGGCGCGGCTCACGAGCACCGGGCGGACGCGTTCCGAGCAGACCGCCGGGCCGATGGTCTGCAGCTGGCGAGCGTGAGCGGCGGCGGCGGCGCCGGGGTAGGCGTGCACGGAAAGCCCGCCGTGGGTGACCGACTCGTCGAAGGACACCCGGGGGCGCTGCAGGGCCGAGAGGATCAGAGAGGCGGTGTCTCGGGTCGGAGCGTACGGCGGCACGATCTGAGAGTGGGTGATCACGCATCGCCGCTCCCCCGGCCGCTCGATCGCCATGCGGGCAAAGTCGAGCACCCCGCCCAGGGGCGAGCTCGAGCCAGCGTGCAGGCCGTCGAGAAAGACCGCGGCGCGGGTGCGGATCCGTGACTCGGTATCCCGCAGCACGGCGCGCGCGAGCCAGCATCCCGCCGAGAAGGCGACGAGCACGACCTCGGAATCCTTCGGCGCGTCGGGAGCGTAGCGCGCGAGCAGCTTCGCCACGGTCCCATGGTGCGCGGCGATCCCCGTCCGCTCGTCGTACCCCGCCGACAGCTGGGATCCCGTGCTGTTGACCGGGTGCACGTCGACGCCCAGCGCGGCGGCGTAGCGCGCGCGCATGCTCGGGTGAGCGTGGATCAGCAGCGCGACCGTCACGGCATGCGCCTCCCCGTGCAGACAAATCCGAGGAGCCAGCAGTAATGCACCCACTTCGACTGGGCGCGCTCGCGGAGCCAGGCGGTCACGGCGCCCCCACTCTCGGTTGCCATGTCGTGGGCTCGCGCCCGAGAAACTCGACCAGCTCGGCGTAGTCGAAACCACCTCGCTCGGTGATTCGCTCGGCGCTTTGACTACGTCCGTAGCGGCGCGAGTACTCGCGCCACGCCTCCTCGTGCTCCGCCCAAGCGATCGTCCCCGGCGGCTTGCCGAGGCGGCGGGTCGCCTGCACCGGTGCCACTCGCTCAGCAGTCACCACGCGGGACTCCGTCACGGCATCACCACCCGCGACACGACGGCCCAGACGAGCCAGAGCCAGGCGAGGAAGTCGAAGATGAGGGTCAACACGAGACCACCTCGCCATCGCGGATCCACCCATGCCAGCCGCAGCCGCCCTTCTCACGCGAGCGCAAGATTGACGGGTTCAGCGTAAGCGTATCGAAGGTGTCGCCCGTGCGTTGCCAATGCGGCCCCGCGCTTTCGATGCGGGGTCCTCCGTCAAGCGGGTTCTCGAAATCCACAGCGAGCCAACCCGTCTCCGGGTCGCACTGTCCGCACGGGCAACGGCACATGAGCCCGACTCCGTGGCGTTCCGGCACCGGCTGCCCGTCGCGCGTGATGCCTGATCCGCCCGCGCCGAAAAATGACGGTTCGAGTTCCGCCAGTCTCATCGCCTCGCCTTCCCTTTCAGCACCGCGTTGGCGGTCTTCTTCGCTGCCTCCTGCGCGGCAGCCGACATGGCGGCGCGACGAATCGCGCGCACCGGGTCGCCGCTCTCGAACGCCGCCTTGATCAGCTTGAGCACGACCGGGATGGCGCTCGGGTGCTCCGTCGCGAGTCGCATGAGCAGCGCGAAGACTTGCGACAGCACGCCGCCGATGCTCGCCGGCACCTTCGGCGTCACGGCTCCCCCTTGCCGAGCGTGCGACAGTGCTCCCAATCGTCGAAGCGCCGCTCGTACCTGTCGTGTACCGGGTCCTGGAGCTCCAACGGACACGCCTCCAGCGACGGGTACTCGCGGCACACGTAGACCAGCTCGCCCGCGTAGGCCGCCGAAAGCGTGCCGAGGTCTTCGGTCCGACACCCCTCGGGCATGTCGGCATCGAGCGACTGAGCGCCGCCGCACCCGACGAGCACGGGCACGGCGAAGAAACAGGCGAGGACGGGCATGCTCATTTGGTCGGTCCTTTCTCGCGCGGAGGCGGAGGCGGCACGTCGTCGGGTGGCACGAGGCACGCGAGCATCGCGAGCAGCATCGGAAGCCCGCTTCGTCGCATCGGTGGCTTTGGCATCGGTGCCGGCGGTGTCGCGGGGGCTTTGATCTCGTCGCTCACGTCAGCCCTCGGCCGGCGTGAAGTCGACGTAGTACGCCTGTCCCAACACCAGCTTCTCGGCTGCCGCCGGATTGTCGATGAACATCTCCAGCTTGCCGCTGGGCGTGTACTTGTGGAACCGCTGGTTTTCCTCGACCTCGTCGGCGGAGACAGGGGTCATCTCGACGGCGCAGGCGTCGGGGTTGTGGGAGACGCGCTTGATTGAGGTGACTCGGAATTTGGCTCGGACAACTGGAGTGGGGTTCATGTGATCACGTTCCTTTTGGTTTCGGCTTCTCTCGAATCGGCGCTTGCCCCGCCGCGGGCCAGCTCCCGCCGAGGTACGGCCCCGGCAGCTCTTTCAAAGCGTGGTGCGCGCCCACTGCGAGCATTCCGTGAAGCGCTCCGCCCGCGATGGTGTCGCGCATGACCGCCGCGACGATCTCGACCATGGCCGCCGTCGTCGCGTCCGCCGTCGAGACGGCGAGCACGCCCGAGCACACCGCGGAGACGAGCATCGCGGGCACGGCCTGCCACTTCTTCGGTACCTTCGTCTCCCAGACCTGGGGCCAGCGGCGCCGCACGAGGTAGCAGGCGAGCCACGCGACGGCAGCGACGAGAGCGTGCCACGCGAGAGGGTGCAGGGTGTCGAGGTAGAGGCGAAAGGCGTTCATGTGATTCCCCAAAAGTGCTGCATGTAACCGGCGAGACTGGTGCGCTCCCCGGCGGTCAGCTCGGCACGCGTTGCGATCACGTCGCTAACGGATCCCAACAAGCCGAAGAGCGGAGTGCCGCCGAAGAGACCCCCCACGCGGTAGTGCGCGGGGGCCAAGATCGAGCGACTTGCCACGGCCGGGTTGGTACCCGACATGAGCGTCCCGTTTTGCCGGATCTCGCGCTGCGCCGTGCGGTGGATGAAAGTCCACCACTTCCACGCCCCTGTCACGACGTTCGTTCCGATCACGTCGCTGGTGCCGCTGCCGTTCGCTGCGCGCCCGTAAAGCGTGGTGGCGCCAGCGGAGAGCACCGACAGAGAACGGTTCGCGGTCGTGTTTGTATCGTTCAGGTCGATAAAGGCGCGGTTGGACGTGTCGGTGAGTTTTCCGACGATCACGATCGAGCCACTGTCCCCCGCCGACCACCCGGTCATGGTGCCGCTGAGATAGTCGCCGGCGTCGAACGAGATCCCCGGTCGCGTCCCCCCTGGCCCGCTGGTATCGGAATAGGTGGGCTTCGCCGCCTCGGTCCCTTGCGTGCAAGTCGACGAATCGCCGCCCTTGGGCGCCCACGCGGACACAGCGCCGGCCACGTGCGTGACCCCGGTGTCAGCGCGCAGCCACAATTTCAGCGACGTGAGCAACGCAGGCGACCAGTGGAACAGATCGATTGGCGCCGAGTCGGTGTAGAGCCCGCCGCGCCACGCTCGCGCGACCATCGTGTGCGCGCCCGTAGCCAGCGACCCGGGTACCACCCACGACGACGAGTAGGGGCTGCTCGCATCGGAGGCGACCACCGTCTCGCCGCCCGTTCCAGGATCGATCACCCATTCGAGCTGGTCGAGGTCGCCGTCCGTCGTCGTCGCGGCGACCGTGACGACCTGCCCCTGATAAATCTCGGTGTTATCGGCCGGCGCCGTGAGAGTCGGCGCTGCGGGTGGGCCGGACGGCCCGCCACCAAACAACCCGATGAAAAACGGAGGCGCCATGTCACGTCCCGTCGTACGGCCGCGTCCTCAGCACCTGAGGCGCGACGGTCCACTCGACGTTGGTAGCTGCCACGCCGGTCAGCGTGAGTTTCGCTGTCGCGTTCGCGCTCAGATCCCAGACCGGATCCAACCATGCCGCGACGTCGACGCCGCCCTCCGATGTGACGGACGAGTACATCAGCCCCGGTGGAGCCGCGCCGGTCCCGCGCAGCCCGGCCTTGCAGGTCCACACCTCGCTGCCCGGCGCACCGCCTCCGCTCGCCACCACGATCACAACGATGTGCAGCGTCTCGTTCAGCACCACGTTCGCCACGGTGACGCTGGCCGGCGTCGCGTTGGTCGTCTTGGTGACCGTGACCGGTGCGCCCTCGACCCGCTGACTCGTGGAACCGTCCGCGCCGTACTGGAGCGCCGCCGGCACCGTCGCGAGCCACGTCCCTCCGCCGCCCGGATCGCCGTGGAGCAGCGCGAGCGAGTCGGCTGGTGGAGTCCACGCGATCACTCCGCCCGAAGCGAGTGCTACCTTGCCGTCATCCGCGGGGTCGGTCGGCAACGCGCCGGTGCTGCGTGCCTCGCTCACCCCGTTGACGTCGACGAACTCCACTCCATCTCCCGCGCGCAATTCGGAGCGGCGCGGCAACAACGTTCCGGCCGCGTTGCGCAGGTATCGGATACCGGGGACGCTGTCGAGCCAGGTCATGCCGGCGTAACCGTACCCTCGAGAGACAACAGCGCCAACCCGGCGACGCTGTTCGCGCCAGTTTCACCTGATACACGCACATACCATCGATTCCCCGAGTGGGCGATCACCTCAGACAACCCCGTCAGAGTGACGGCATGCGCAAGCTCGTACGCCGCAAACGTCGCACTAGTGTCAGTCGCGGACGCAACCAACGTCGGCGCCGCCACGGAGCCCGTGTCCTGGCGATGCAGTTGCACCGTCGGCATCGTCGCCGGGAGCGCCACGTGACCTGTGGCGCCCGCGAGTATCACGCTGAGCGTGGTGAGGCGGCACGACTTCGGCAGCGCAAGCTCGAGGAAAATCAACCCAGCGCTCCCGGTCGTGCCCTGATTGATGGCGTACGCCGAGCCCGAGTTTCCGAACGTCCACGCGGTCGCTAGCGACGTGTCGAGCGGCATGGCGATGAGAGGGAACATGATCGTTTCCGACTCGGCGCCGATCACGCGCTTGCGCAAAAACTCGGTCCGGTTACCGACGCCTTGCTGCGCCGCGAGAAACGCTGCGCCGTCGATCAGGTCGCCATCCGCGAGGTCCTGTAGCGGGGTAGTCCACGTGTCAACGTCTGTGATGTTCTGCGGCATCAGCTTCCTCCTATCACTACCACACTCCCGCCCACTGTCGCACCGCTTCCGACGGTGACGCCGGTGCCTACGATGGTCCCGCTCAGCACCGTGATGATCTCACGGCACAGCGACGTGGCGCGCTTCGCCCACCGGATCGCGCCGCGCACGTCCTCGACGTCCGCCGACGTGATACCGGTGACCCCTACCAGTGCGCCGCTACCCACGACCGTGCCGCCGCCGACCGTCGCCGTGCCGGGCGCCGCGCCCCATGCACCCGGGGGGAGCACGATCCAAAACTGCGACGGCCACGGCTGCGGCGGGCGCGTCGGCCACTGAAACCCCTCATACAGCTCGGCCGTCGTGAGCTGCACCCGCGCGAGCACGGCGAGCACGCCCTGCCGCGTGCCGCGCTCGCGGTGAATCGTCACAGCGCGCCGCAGCGCAACGCGCAGGGATGCCACCGTTTCGCGCGTGTACGTTTTCACGCGCCGCGCGTAGGCGATCTCTGGTAGCGCATCCTCCGGCGCCTCGCTCGGGAAACGCGCACGCACCGCGAGCCGCGCGCCCTCTTCGAGGTAGTCGACGAACAACGCCTTGACGCCGAAGAACGCCTCAGCGTAGGGCGCGCTCAGCCACGCGGCGCCCCGGTGCAGGTCGGCAATCCAGTCGCGATAGGTCATACGTACACCACCGTTATCGCGAAGGACGGCACGAGCACGCGGTCGACGTCGGGATACGTGACGTCCCCGGAAGGCGCCGACATGGCCACGTTAATAACGCCGTCCAGCGCCATGATTGCCGCGATCAATTCCGCGCGCACCAGCACGCCCGCGATGGCCGGCGGGATGACAACGCCGCCGATCGGGAGCGTGGCGATGAACGCCGTCAGCGCCGCTGTCACTGCGGCAACGTCCGTCACCGTGGAGCTTGCCGCGTCGACCGTGACGGTAGCCGTAATCAGCTGCCCGAGCACGACGGCGCCGCGGACAGTTACGTCATCGTTCAGCGGGCGCCGTCCGGTGATGCTGCCGTCGGGGTTGATGCCGTCGACAATGTAGTCGCTCACCGTCGTGACCTGCCCGGCGCTGGGTACGCCGGCCGCGGTCGCGATGATCACGTCGATCGTGTTCGGGCCAAATGGGTTGTTGTCGCGCACACGAACGCGCGTGATCGTCGGGTCCGGCTCCAGCGCCCAGACAGCATAGGCGCCCTCGGTCGCACCGTATGCAAGGGCGTCCAGTTGCCCGAGTGCGCGCGCCTCCAGGCGAGCGTCGCTTTCGACGTCCACGCCCGCGCGAGTGATCCACGTGCCCGTGCCTCCGATCGCCGGGTTAGTCGCCGTTACTCCCACGAGCGGCGTCCACAGATAGAGCGTCGTCCCGCTGGCGATGTTCGCTGCCGCGCCACCGGTCTCGGCTTCCCACTCCAGCGTCAGCGTGCCGCCCGGGGCCAGTGCGCCGCCGGTTGTGTTGCGGTAGGTGTTCGCCGGATCGGTCGCCGCGTCCGCGAGCACAAGGTCACCGATCGCGATCGTGTGCAGCGGAGCCCCGGCGCTGGACGTCAGCACCATCTGCCCCTGCGTCTTGACCGCGGCCACTCGCTCCGTGTCGTACACCTCGCGCGCTACCAGCGTCTTTGCGTCGCCCGTCGCCAGCCGAATCAGTCCCAGTGCTGCCGTTAGCGGCACCGTTGCCGTGCCGTCCGCGAGCAGCCGCGCGAACGCCTTGACGATGTGCCGCTGCCACGAGCCTTCTTGCCAGGACGTTCCGGTAAAGCCGACGCTCGTCAGCCACTCCAGGATCTGCGCCTCGGTCTGCGCCTCGGTCGAAGGCGTGAGCAGGTCTGCCAGTGTGACGGTCATGCGGGCGACTCCAACAGGGCGACTGTGACGGACGACACCGCCAGGCGTAGCACGAACGGACCATCAGCGTCGGTGAGAGTGATCGTCACCGAGAGGTCAGTGCCCACGCGCGTGACAACGACCTCGGCGTCGAGAACCTCCTCGTCTTTCAGGCACTCCGCTTGCGTCGCCGCTGCGATCGAAGCGGGCGGGACGGCAGCGTTGAGCAGCGCCACGAGGGACGTGCCGAAGTCGGGCGCGTACCACAGCGCGCCGCGCAGCGTTTGGAGCCTGTGCATCACGCGCTCTGCCGTCACGCGCCGGCCGACGACGAGGCGCAGTTCGGGCGTCAGGTCCGTGGCGCCGGCAGCATCGATCCTCTCGATTGTCATTGCTGCACCGCCGTCGTGAATGTGACCGGGAGCAGGATGTTCGGGGGCGCTCCGGCCAGTGCGGCAGCGGCGTCGCCCGCTGCGTCTGCGTCAAACCACGCCGCGCCCACGATGACCGGCACGCCCGACACGACCGCGGTGGTGAACACCAGAGAGCCGATCTTCAAACCCCCGCTGCCCCGCGCCGCAAACGCAACCGGCGCGCGCGGGTCGCCCTGCGCAAAGCCGCCGAGCAGCGCCGCCCCGGGCTTCGGCTCGACACGCACGCCCGGCAGCCCAGAATAGTACGGCACCGATCGCAGTCCGTAGCGAGCGGACGCGATCAGGTCGAGAGTGCCGTCCGAGTTCTGCGCATCGAGCCCCGCCGTCCAGATCGAGCGCTGCTCGGGAACGGTGCGCGGGGCTGCCGTGCCGTAGTAGCACGCGCCGCGGAGCGAGTCGCCTGTCAGCGTCCACTCGATGCGCCGCACACGCTTGTCGGCGATCGTCTGCCCGGGCTCGATCGTCGGCGCGTCGACTGCCACGGTCAGCACTTCCGCCGCGCTGTCGTCTGCGAGCACGCGCGCCGTCGCCGCGGTCTCTGGGTAGGTAGGCTCGCCGAGCACGGCGACAAGCCCCGAGCGGAGCATGCGCCACCGTAGTCCCATCAGGCTCGTCAGCAAGTCGATCGCGTGAATCGCGGGCGCGCGCAGCCGCTGCCAATGGGGCAGCGCCGTTGCCAGCGCAGTAGCGTCGGAGCCCTGCGCCGCCGTCGCCAGCGTCTCCCCAGCGTCGCGGAGCAAGTCCCCGACCACCGTGCCCACAGTCGTCCCGCCCTGGTACTGACGGTCAGCGACGATGGTGCCGAGCTGGTCCGCCCCGCCGAACACCAGCGCGCGCTGACGCCCACCGTCGTCGGCGCTACTGCGCGCCGTGCCCTGCCACGTCACGCCGTCGATGTCGATCGTCACCGGTCCGGACAGCGGCTCCGGTCCGGTGACCTGCACCTCCGCCCACCACGCGCCGCGCTCCGGCTCTGCGATGTGCGCGCCGAGTAGCGGGCGGCCGTTTGCGGTCGGCGTGGCCATCAGAAAAACACCGCCGGATCAGCAGAGGGGCCGGGCACGTCGAAAGCGGACGGATCGAACGCGCCGCCCTTCGGTGACGCTTTGGGTTTCTTCGTCGCCTTAGCCGGCTTCGGCGCAGGGAACCACTGCACGGCCTGGATTGCGACGACGGCAGCGCGCGCGCGGTCCACGACGGGCGCCGCGATCTTGTGCACGTACACCGTGTGAACGCCGAGCACGTTCGCAGCGGGGTGAATGATCTCCAGTGGCGAACGGACGCCGCCGGGTGCTCGCGGGTGAATGCGCGGCATCAGGCGCTGGAGTTCCGTCCACTGCTCCGGCAGCCAGATTTTCAACGCGATGCCGACCGGCCCCGGCACGTAGCCCTGGTCTTGGATCGTCGCGCCGTCGCCGCCTTTGACCGGCTGAATGTCGAGTTTTCGCTCGACCTCGCACGTCACCGCCGCGATGCCAGGCATCACTTCGCCGCCGAGCAGCAGCGTATCCCACAGCAGGGAGCCGTCGGCCCACCATGCGAGGCTCACCGCGCACCTTCCCACTGTTGCCGACGCGAGAGGACTTCGATCTCCCGCCGCACTGCCGCCGCGATCTCCGCGCCGAGCGCTTGCGCCTGTGCTCCTCCGGCCGCGGCGCCGTCCACTGCCACGTTGATCGTGACCTGCATTCCGCCACCGCTGCCGCCACCGCCCGCGGCTACTGCTGACACCGTTCCGCCCGCGGCGCTTGCGCCCATCTCAGCGCTGGCGCGCGCAGCCTGGGGCGCAGCCTGCTCGATGCCTCCCGCAAAACCCTCCGCGGTCCACGCGCCGAACTGCGCAAACACGCGCGACGGGGAGCCGAGTTTCAGCACGCTCGCGAGCGCGCCCTTGACCTTTTCTCCGAGGGTCTTGACGGCCTGGATCACACGCGCCGCGCCGCCGCTGATGCCGTTTGTGAGACCATCGATCAGGCCCTGCGCGCTGGACGTCGCCGCGTCGATTAGCAGGTCGAGGTAAGCCTTCGCGCGGTTGATCGCTTGCCCGACCAGCGTCGGCAGCCCGCTCGCCAACTCGGCCCCGCGCGCTACGAGCTGCCCGAACTTGAAGCCGAGCACGCCCGCAGCCACGCCGATCGCAAGCAACGGCGCGACAATGGGGGCAATCACCGCGGAGACGATGCCGCCGAGCACAGTCAGCGTGACGCCGAGCGCCTTGCCGACGCGCTCGGCTGTCTGCATAGCGTTCGCGCTGTCACCCCCGAAAGCCTTGCTGATGGCCTTGCCGATCGGTGCCAGCGCCGACAGCACAGGCTTGAGTCCCGCGGCCAGCCCCTTGATGAAAGGCATCACCAGCGGGACCGCGATCTCCACCGCGCGCAGCACCCCGAGCATCGCTTGTTCGATGGCGCGCATCGCGGCTTGGCCTTCCTTCGACTTCTGGAAATCGTCGAGCATCTTGTTGACCGACTGCCCGATCCTGTCGAGCGACGGCCCCGCGCTCTTGGCGAGCTGGTCGAACGCGCGCGCGCCCGCGTCCTTCAAGCGCCCCATCGCGCCGGTCCAGGTCTGGAAGCGTTGCCGCGCAGCAAGCGCGCCGTCTCCCGCAACGCCGGCCTCCTTGGCGACGTCGCGCATCGCCTGCACGGTCTTGCCCGCGGGGGCGTCGAGAACCTTTTGGATGTTCGCGTCCGCCATCTCCGCGCTTTGCCCGCTCGCCACCAAGTCCGCGCGCAGTTTCACCAGCGCCGCGCTGGTCTTAATGTCGCCGGTCGCCTGCGTGAACTTGGCGAACTGCGCGCGCCCGTCTTCGAGCGACACTCCCAGGCGCTGCGTCATCTGGTCCAGCGCGGTCAGCGTCTTTTCCCCGCGGCCCGACGTGAGCACGTCGAGCATTCCCTTTGCTGCCGTGCGCGTTTCGTGAGCAGCAGCCACCGACTTGAGAAACGCGGCGCCGATGTCGAGCACCTTTTTCGCCGCCAGCGTCGCGCCTGCCGCGATGCCAGTTAGCACGCCGAGGAGTAGCGGGCCGTTCACCTGCGCCGCCGCGCTGGCCTTGTGCTCCGACAGCAAGCGCGCTTTCATCGCCGCGGCGTTGGCCTTCTCGCCCTGCTCGCGCATGCGCTGGAGCTTGGCCAGCGCGGAGTGTTCGGCACGGAGGGAGCGAGCGGCCGCCTTCGGTGAACTGCCAAGCGAACGCTGCGCGCGCTCCGTCACCTTCGCAAGTCGCGCCATCGCCGCCGCCGCGCTGTTCGCTGGCTTCGTGACTTGGTCGCGGACTGCAATGGTTTCCTGGATCACGTCGCCACCTCAGTCCCGATGTCCGCTCCAGTGAAGCCGCGCGGTGCCGAAAGCCCGGATCGTCTGGAGCCCGTCCGCGAGCAGGATCGCCCCCGCATCAGCCTGCGCCCCGTGCTCGCCGCGCAGCAGCGCCGCGATGTAACGCGCGGCCCTGTACTTGTCCCGGAGCGCAAGGCCGTACAGTTCGCGCGCCGGGTCAGAGTTTTTGTGGAGCGACGTCCTCCTCGACGCCCGCCAATTCGTTCATCGCCTGCCCGAACGCGCCGGAGAGCAGCGCCGGCTGCACTTCGAGCGCAGAGCGCCACACGTCCGCGCTCGGGTGCACCACGCACGCCGACTGCAATTCGCGCGACGCGCTGCTCACCTTCCCCTTGTCCGCGAATAGCGCATCCTGGTAGCGGTACCACTCGGCGGGCGTCGGCTTGCGAAAGACGACCACGCCCGCGCTCGTCCGCACCGCGCGCAGTTCTGCGCCATGCTCGCGCTTGAGCGCGGCCACAATCTCCGGGGTCAGGTCGGACATGCATCACTCCTCGGCGGCGTCATCGGACGTGGTTTGCGAGCGGCGTCTTGCCGTCCTCGATGATGGTCATCGGCTTCAGTGTGACGTTCACGGAGAGCGCGCCGGGTCCGGCGCTGTGGGAGTTTTCGACGCCGGCCACGCGGCATTTCTCCAGCGTGTCCACCAGCGTCGGCAGTCCCGGGCCGGTGTACGTGATCAGGACGTCAATGTCCTGGTCCATGTACCCGTCGCCGAGTCGGTCGACCGTTGCCGCCCACGCTTGCTTCTCGACCGTGAGCGTCACGTCGCCGGGCGTGTACTGCCCCGGCGGTCGACCGAGCGGCGCTTGGTCGGTGCCGTATTGCAGCTCTTCCTCGACCGTGTGCGAGTAGCCGATCTCGCTGACGTCGGTGATGATCTCCGCGCCGCTCGGCAGGATGAACGTCGCCTCGATCGATGCGTAGCCGTAGCGTCGGCCGCGTGCTGTGGGGTAGGGTAGCGCCATCGTCGTCGTCTCCTTAGATCGCCGTCGCGTAACCGACGTCGATCGCGATCGTCTCCGCGTAGCCGAGCGGCACCAGTGCCACCGTGACGAGCACCTGGCCGCTCGCCAACACGTTGTTCGTGGTGTCCACTGTCACGTCCACGCCGCTGACGTGGCCGCGCACGCCCTCGGCGTTCAGCGGCTCGGTCAGCCGGATGCGGAGCTTGGACAGCGCCACCTGTCGCCACGCCGCAGCGTCGCGCGGGTCGATGCGCCCGGTGCCGTCGGTGAGCACGCGCACGCTCTTGTTTGCCTGCGTGGTCAGCGCCTCCACGGCCGTCGTGCAGGCGACGTCCATCACGAAGCGCAGCTCGAAGCGCTGGAAGTCCGAGCCCGCCGGCGCCTTGATCCGACCCGACGTGACGAAGAACCCGGGCAGGCCCTGCCACGTCCGCAGCGTCGCAAAGCCCGCGTCGTGCATCGTCGCGTCGGTGCGCGCGTCGTGGCCGATCGCGCTCACTCCAGCGAGCGGCCCGGACGCCACGCGACCGGCGTGCGTGCTGACGAGTCCCGCCGCGAGTCGCGCCGCGATCTCGCCGCTGGCGTAGCGCTGCGGGACGCCCCAGCCGGTAAACGGCTTGAGCGACGTGCGCCGCGCGGTGCCGTATGCCACGCCAACGCGCGCGTTGGCGACGGCGGCAAACGCCGTCACGGTCGTCGCGGCGTTGTCGCTGCCGGCGTCGATCAGCGTCGCGGTATAGCGCTGCTGGCCCTGCGCCGTCGTCATCTGCGAGGCCAGCGTGCCCGCAAGCGTGGCGCTTGCCGTCGCGTCTCCGTGCCGGCCCGCGATGTGGGCAAATCGCCAGGTGCGCGAGTCCGCCCGCGCCGCGTCCAGCGCGTCGCCGAGGTTCGTCGCGTTCAGGGCGGGCGCGGTGCACGTGAATGCGTGCGAGTCGCCCAGCTCGAAAAACACCGGGCCGACACCGGGCACGAAAGTCAGCGTGAGATTCGTGCGCGGGATGGCGTACGTTCCGCCTGCCGGGATCGTCAGCGCCGCGGAGTAGGTGCGCCCGCCGTCGAGCGAGTAGCGAAACGCGCCGGTGCCGAGCGTGCCCGTCTTGGTGATCTCGACGATCGCCTCGTACGAGTCGAACGGAGCTCCGGCTACGGTGATGGTGCCGGTGCCGGTGCCGCCGGCAACGGGCGTTTTGGTGACGGCGCCCGCCGCGCCTGCCACGCTTGCGGTGGCGCGCATCGCCAGGATCGGCCCGCCCGCCTCGGAGAGCACGCGGCAGGCGTCCTCCGGCAGCGGCCCCTCGCCGAGCGCGTCGACGACGGAGCCCAGGTCCGCGAGCGAGACGATCGCATTGGCCGTGCCAGCGGAGGACGGGCCGATCAGCAGCGGCGTCGAAACGGCCGGGCCGGCAAGGCCAAGCCCGGGGTCGCGAATCGTGAGAGTCAGGGAGGGGACGGCCATCGTTGGTGCCTCACATGCTGCGGCCCGCGTGCGGGCTCAGTGCTCCGGGGTGCGGCCGAAGCGGTCGCGCATCGACCGCCTCGATTGCTGCGGCGTAGTCCGCCGCGGTCAGCTGGATCGGCTCGCCTGCGTGGTGCTCGTGCAGCGCCCACCCGTGCAACACACCCGCCGCGGCGTGCAGGTCGGGGCGCCCGCCGGTGCGGCGCAGGTGCTGCCACGGCGCGAGCGTCGGCTCGGCCTGCTTACGCGGCGCGCGGCGCTCCGCGCGGTCGTCGTCGTCACGGTCCGCCACAGCCTACCTCCTCGATGCCGCTACCCTGCGGCACGGTGATCGTTCCCGTGTGCACGCCCGACACCGGCGCCTCGCGCACCGGACCCGGAGCGTCAGTCACGCCCGCCTGGTGCTCGACCCGCACCACGTAGACCTCGCCCAGTGTGAGCCACGAAGCCTCCGCCTCTTCCTGTTGTAAGCGCCGGTAGGAAAGCGGAAGGTACGAGCCCATCGTTCCGGCCTTCCAGAACGTGCGGATCAGGTCGAGCATCAGCGTTTCCGCCGCGGACTCGTCCTCGCCCCAGCAATACCAGTCCACGATCAGCGTACGTACGAACAACTCGCGCACGGCTTCGGCGCCGTCGAAGCGTCCGCCGGGTCGGTCCGTCACGGCAAACGCGCCTTCGACTTCGACCGCGACGATCCGCGGCGGCGCGTCGTGCTCCGACAGCGCCAGGCGTCCGCTCGAGAAAGTCGGCCCAGCGCCGTATTCCGTGGCGACCTCGGCCACGATGTCAGCGAGAACGCTCACCGTGCACCGCCCATGTGCGCACCAAGCGCGGCGCGGAACGCGCGCTCGATTGCAGCGCGCCACCGCGGCGGCATACCAGCGCGCGGATAGATCGGACGCGCCACCATGTGCTGCGTGCCGGTCTGGTGGAATCCCGCGTAAGGCGCGGGGATCGTCACGCTCAGGCCGGCGCCGACCATCGGCTGCACCCGCACGCCTCCGCGCATACGCCGCGTGTCGGTCAGCACTGGCGGTCGCCGGCCGCGGCGTAGCGACGACTCGGTAAGCGGCGCCCACGCCGCGCCGTATGGGTCCTGTTCGCGCGTGAACTGCTCCGTGATCAGCCGCCGGATCTTCGGCGCTGCCACCACCGCCACCCGCGACGGCACGCGCGAAAGCTCGCGAAGCACCCGGGCGAACTGGCCGAAGTTGCGCGCGCGGCTCACGATGCACCATCCTCGGCGTCACCGAACACCGCCTCGCCCGCGCGGAAAAGCACGTCGCCGCTGGACACGAGTGGCGCCTGTTCCTCGACCGTGGCGCTGCTGTCCACGATGCCCTGCGGCTCGACCACGCCCTTGGCAACGTCGCGGAGCCAGAAGATTGCGTCGTCGTGCCGCTTCGCCACGAGCGGATCGACGCCGCTCGCGGGCGCATAGCCGCGCGTCGCGAGCAGGTCATAGGTGGCGATGTGGACGACGCGACGGCGCAGATCGTCGCCCCACGCCACCAGCGGCAGGAGGTAGCGCTTCGCCAAGTAGCCGTCCGCCTCCCCCGACGCCGCGACGAGCGCGGCGTCTTGGTCGGCGGTCGAGACGCCTGACAGCGCGGCAGCCCGAAGGCCGCCGCGCGCCAACTCATCCCGTGTGGCGTACTGGCTCACGCATCACCTCACGGCTTGGACGTCGCGATCAGAAAGGGCAGCGAGACGCCCACGTTCCGGCGGTTGTCGACGCCGTAGGTGAACTTCGCTTGATCGAACACCTTCGGATCGGCCGGGTCGTCGCGCGACACGAACTGGTCTGGCCGGCGGTTCTGCACGAGCAGCGGCTTGATCGCCTTGCTCAAGTCCGCCACGTACCAGCGGGTCGGGTCGGACGCGAACTCCTCGATCATGATGACTTCCATCCAGCCCTTCATGACGTTGTCCACCGCCGCGCCGCCGACGTTCTCCGAGCCCGCCACGTTCGTCTGCGCCTTCACGATCCACGCAGCATTCATGATCTCCAGCGCAGGCCGGTAGAGCTGCGGGGGGACGATCAACGCATTCGGGCGCACGAGCAGCGGCCGGCCGCTCTGTCCGGTGTAGGACGTCATCGTCTCCCACACCGTCTCGACGTTATCCGCGCTCAGGGAGAGCGAAAACTTGTTGTCGTACGTGGTGCCCGCCGCGTCGAACGTCGGGTGATCGTCGGCAAACAGGTTTTTGCCGTCGAAGGCGAGCGGGCCGTTGCCGCTGTTCAGCGCAAGCATGTCGGCGATCAGCTCGTCGGCGTGCTTGCGCGCCGCTTCCGCGAGCTGCGGCACGGTCACGTTCGCGAAGAGCCCGAGGTTGTCGTCCTCGATGTCGTCGCGGTCGAGCTCGATCGTCGCCTCGTACCGCTTGTTTTTCAGCACGTATTCGTGCTCGCTGAGGTTCAGCGCGACGCGAGGGCCGATCCATTCGCGCATCCGCGTCTGGTCCACGACCCATCCGTAGGTGTTGCTCTTGGCCGAACTCGGCACCTGCGTCGCGAGCTTCGTGTGCCAGACCTCCGTAGCCTGATAGGCCGCGTCGAATCCGAGCGTGAACTGCGTACGCAGTGCGTCGAGGGTTGCTTGCGTGATGATCATCTGTGCTCTCCTACTCCTGCGCTCAGTTCACCAGCAGCACGCGGAACGCGCCCGCTGCGTCTGCGTCGAGTGCGCCGTCCGCGCCCAAGATGTTCAGCGTCACCGAGCCGACGCCCGGCCCGCCGACAACGTTGCTCGCCTTCAGGTGAGCGACGCCGCCCACGTTGGCCGAGCCGGTGATCACGGCGGACATCACGATGAACGCATCGGTGTTCGCAGTGACGGTGATGCCCGCGGCGATCGTCGCGGTGCCGGCCACGAACGTGCCGCCCGCGACCTGGAGCAGCGTGACGTTGCCCATCTCGGCGGCCAGCTCCGCGAGCGCGCCCTCGACCGTCGTGGCCGTGATCAGGGTGCCCGCGTCCTCGATGCCGATCAGGCTCGCGCCGTTGCCGTTCGCCGTGCTCGCGAGCTGCGCCAGGTCGGGCTGACGAGTGAACGTCAGTGACGTGGTGCCCACGGTGATCGCCTCGTTCGTCGCGAGGAAGTAGAACCGGTCTGCGTTCACCGTTCCCTCGCTCACGTGCACGATTGCGCCCGGGGCGATCTCGCTGCCGTCGTCGAAGAACGTCGCGCGAGTCAGCGGGGCGGTTCCGCCGCCGACGGTGCCGACGACGTAAAGGCCGTTTTGCGCGCCCGTGCTCTGGTCTTTCAGAAGCACGATGTCGCCCGCGACCAGCGTTACGCCGTCGTTGGCGACGGTGAACGATGCCAGGTTCGCGACGTTGCCGGTGCTCGCGCTGCGGGCTGCATACAGCCGCGGCATGTCCGCGCTCGCGGAGCTTCCCGCCGCAGCCGTAGCCGCGAGGAAAAGGCCCTGGAGCACCCACACGCCCGAGCTGTCCACGTCGACGATCAAGCCCGCGAAGGGGCGCGTCCCGGCGCTGTCGCTCTTGCTCACGGTCTGGTCGTCGGCCGCGTAGCAAGGCGAGCCGATGTCCGCGGCGACGATCGAGTCACCGTTCGCCCACCGGAAAACGCCCTGCTCCGCGGTGGCGGTCAGGTCGCCAGCGGAGCCGGCGCTGTTGTCGACGGTCTGCTTGAAGCGGCCGACCACCGTGTCAGTGGCAGCGAGCCCCGCCGGGGCCAGGTAGCCCGAGGCGTTGATCGCGGCCATGCCTCCGCGGTAGCAGATGTCCACGGCAGCGCCGCGGCCGATCTCCACCGGAATCGGAGAGCCCACCTGTGCGCGCGTGTCGCGCTGTGCTGCGAGTGCGGTCATGTCACTTCACTCCCTGCGCGCGAGCGCGCTTGTGTGCGAGCACCTTGCTCGCGTCGGTGCCGAGCATCCGGCACAGCTTGATGTCTTCCTCGGTCAACTCGGCGCTTGCCGAGCCCGCTCCCGCGCTGTCCTGGCGCGGGGGCTGTTGCACGGCTTGCTTCGGCGCGTGCTTCAGGAACTCCCGCAGCACGTCGGGCGTCTGCGCGAGCGCCCACTTTTCCAGCGTCGGAGGGATGCGGTCCGCGTTCAGTCGCACCAGTTCGCGCACGTCCTGGCGCTGCGTGCGCTTTTCCAGGCGCTCCAACTTGGCCGCCATCTCCGCGATCACGCGCGCGCTCTCCTTGTCGGCGCCGCGCGAACGCTTGGCCTCCTCGGCGTCCTCGTCGTCGTCCGCCATGGCGTCCGGCTTGTCGTCGTCCGCCATCATCTCCTCGGACTCCTCGTCCTCGGCCATGGCATCGGGCGCCGCTTCCGGTGCGCCTTCGCCTTCGCCGCCGGCAGCGTCTGCGATGAGCGCTTCCAGCAGCGCGAGCGCTGCGTCGCCGTCGCCTTCCTTCAGCGCCGCGATCGCCTTCTTGATCGTCTCGGGATTCAACATGCTGTGTCTCCGTGCTTTGCGGCTGCGCGCCGCTCGTTTACTGGCCGCGACGAGCGCGGGCGCATCATGGGTTGCGGGCATCGCGCAGATCGCGACGTTGACGAGTTCCGTCACGCGCCCGTGCTTGTCGGTGTAGAAAGCGGGGCTGATGTAGCGCTGCCGCTTCTCGCGCAGCCTGCGCTCCCCTTCCGGCGTCCAGCGCACGTCCACCGCCCACAGTTCCCCGCCGCGGACTTCGAGCTTGCACCATCCGCGCGCGTCCGGGTCGTAACTGCGTGACTCCTGGTCGAGCGAGAGATGCTCCAGGTCGATCATCACGTCGACGCCCTGCTTTTCGTACTCGCGCATCACCGCGCGCGCGGACTTCGCGTCGAACTGCACGGCGCCCTTCGTGCTGTCGTTCTCGCCCTCGGCGAAGATGCGGAACTCGCGCGGCGGCTCGCTCCCCGCGCTCAGTCGGATCGTGCGTCGATGTAGCGTGCGAGTCATGGCGCCACCGCCTGCGCCGCTTCGCGCTCCTGGGTTGCGCGCGCTCCCTCGCTTCCGTCGCCCGCGTCGTCCACGGGTGGCGGGGTGGCGGCGGGAGCGGTCGCGGCGGCTGCCTCGTTCTTCGCGGCAAACTCCGCGACCATGAGCCAGCCGTCGGGATCTTCGCTGCCGTCGCGGCGGCTGAGCGGCGGAAGCCCAGCACTCGCGCGCGCTTCGTTCACTCGCACCACCTTCGCAATGTCCGTCGGAGCAAGCCCGATCGTCGGCGCCTTGCTCGTGGCCGGCAGCGGCACGACAGGAAGGTCGTAGCGCTGCGCGAGTGCGGTCGTGTCCATGCGCACGCCGCTCGCCGCCAACGCCGCATCCATGCGGCCGATCGCTTCGCCGAGCGAGATCATTGAACGCGCGCGCGCCAGGCGCTCGTCGCTCGACTCCGCATCCCATCGCGGCGACGGAGCACGCTTGCCGGGAAAGTTCAACTCAGCCCACGGGCGCAGCGACTGCGCGCGCAGCGTGTCGCCGAGCGTCTTGCCGGTGAACCGCACCAGCTCACGGCGGATCGTGTCCTGCGTCGCGCCGTCCGCAAATCCCTTGCTGCCCTCGGTCGTGACGATCTGGCCGGCGACTGCGATCGTCGCTGCGCGGTCCGCCCACGACACCTGGGAGTCATACATCTCCCAGCTGTTGCCCTTGGCCTCGACTAGTTCGAGCTTGTAGCCATCGGGCATCACGATCGCACTGTCGCGCGACAGCGTGCGAAGCTGAGACTGCCACCGGCGACGCTGCCTTTCCGTCGCGCCCTGCGGCGCTGTGCCTGCGCGGATTGGAGAGCCGAGCACTTCGAGATGACGCGAGCGGTCGAGCAGCGCGAACCGCTTCAGGATCCACGAGAAGGCGAGCGTGCGCCACAGCCCACGCGCCCACGGACGATCGGCGCCGTATGGTGTGTAAAGAATCCACTCGCCATCGCCGGGGGTGATCACGCGCTGCCCGTCGCGCGTGTGGATTTTCCATCGACCCAGCGGCCCTTCGGCGTTGCCGTTCCACTCGAAGCTGAGCCATCGCGGGTGCCACACGCGCAGCCGATGCAACTGGCGTTGCCCCATCGCTCGACGCACCGGCACGCGCTGCGCAACGCCGACGCCGAGCGTGATGCCCCACGCCATCAGCGACGCCAGTTCCGCTTCGGGGTGCATGCTGTGCCAGTCGCCGTCAGTGCCAGACGCACCAGCGAGCGCAGACACGAGCGACGGGTCGCCCTCGAACGCGAGCGGTAGGCCGAGCATGCCGAGTGTGCGCGTGGCCATCACGCCGGCTACGCGATCGTCCGTCAGGATCTGTTCGACCAGATCCGCAGCGTCGATCAACTGCCCTGCGTCCGCGCTGCGTAGCGCGCTCTGCACGTCCTGCGGCGTCCAATGCGTACGCGGCACCGCGCGCTGCGGCTGCGCGATCGGAACCGGCCGACCGGTGTCGGCGCGGTACTGAGCGAGGACGTGGACCTGTCCCACGCCCCTTGTTTGGATCGCGATTCGGCCTGTCCGCTAGCAGGCGTTTTTGGCGCGCGCGCGTCAAACTTGGCGCGGCTGCGACATCACCACACGTCGAGGTGGCGATCCGGCAGCTCTCCCCACCGCTCGGACTCGCCGCGCAACTCCTCGATGTCGTCGCGTTCGTCGGCATCTTCCGGCGTTTCTGCCCATCCGCGCTGCGCCGTCAGCGTCGCGCTCCTCGCTGGTACGCGCAGCACGCCTTCCGCGCCGACGTCGCGCAGTTGCCAGATCGCGAGCACCAACGCGGAGACGATGTCCCCGTGAGCCCCACCCCGCCGGCCGTGCAAAATCGTCATGTCCCCGGACGCGAGCGGCTTCCCTTGCGTGTCCCGGAGCTGCTGGGCGAGCCGGCGCCGAAGCGGGTGCGGCGGCACCTGTACGCGCCCCGCCGCCATCTCCCGGCGTGCGTGCAGATACGACTCGACCGGCCGCGCCGGCGCGGGAGTCAGCGCGATCCCACGCTCGCCAAGCTCGGCCGCTAGCAAGTCGCGATAATGCACGTCCGCCATGACGCTCGTTACGTGATGCCGCGCCAAGGCATCGGCGAAAGCGGCCACAACCACCCGCGGATCGCTCGCGCTTCCGCCGCGCACCTCCTCGATCTCCACCACCAGGCACACGCCATCGGCGCCACGGCTCGCGATCACAAGCGCCGACGAGTCGCGCGCAAATGCGAGGTCGATGCCGGCGGAGAGGGTGGGGCGCTCGGTCACCCCGCACTCCTGACGCTGCGGGCCATGTCGAGCAGCAGATCGCGGAAGGGGAGGGGGGTGGCGGCCCGCTCGCGTTTTGACATTCTCCCACCGCCGCGCAACGTGCCGGCCAGTCGCGCTGCTCGCCGCTCCGCGGCGCTATGATACCCGGCGTCAATCAGGCCACGCTGTTGTGGCGCTGCCCCCCACGTCAGCCGCGCCACGCTCACGCCGCAAGCGTACAGCCAGGTCGGCTTGCGAGCCCGGTGTCCGTAGTGACCTTGTTCGACGCAGCAAGTCCACCCCTGAAAGTCTCCGGCGGCGACCCAGCCGCCAGAGCGCGGCGGCGCCAAGAGCCCGAATTCGCGCCAAGCGTGGGATGCCTCCGGATGTTCGAGTACCCCGCCCCATGCCCGCACCGCAGCGAGCGCGGCAGCGAAGCACCCGCCGTCGTCGCCGAGCTCGCGTCGCACTTTTGCCGATGGCCCCCCAAACCAGTATCGCCCCCACCTCGCACACGGCGGATGCGCCACCACCGGCCACGGCCCGGCGTACAGGCGCGCGTCCCGCTCCTCGTCCCACGGGTCCACGTCGGGCAGGCCGTAGTACACGCCGCCGCGCTGGACGTAGAGCGCCGCAACCGTCACCCCGCCACCATACACCTTTCGATCGCCTCATGTGGGAACCACGCTGACGCGGCGTCCGACATCGGGATCGCCTCGTACTCGCGGCGCCACTCGCGCTCGTCTGGCTCCAGGTCCACCGTGGCCAGCATCGCCGCTTCGTGGCGGGCAGCATCGTGGTCGCACGATTGGCCGATCGGCGCCGCACAATCCGGGCATTGGCCAAGCGTCGGGTTTGCCACCCACGACGGCGCCCATGACGCGCGCTGGTGGTGCGTGGTGCCGCGCGCGAAAAGCGTCGCGTGCGCGTCACCCTCCAGCCACGGCGACGACGACAACATCATCACCGCGCGCTGCTGCGTCGCCATCGTCGGCCGGAGCGACGCGATCACTTCCGCCGCGTTGCTCATGCCGTCACTGTCCCGCCACTTGCACACCTCGTCGCCGAGCGCGCAGATCGACGTGAATCCCGACACGCCGCCGACAGTCGCGGTGAACACTCGGATCGCCCGCGCCTGTCCGCGGACGGTCAACTCGATCGACTCGGCCAACGTCTTGCGCGACGTCACGCCGTGCTGCGCAGCCTTGCCTACCTTGCGCTTCGCGTCCGTGATCCCGAGCGCGTCAAGCATCTCCGCGCACGTGCGGATCCTGCCCAAAGCCTCGCGCCTATCACACGACACCACCGCAACGACGCCCGTATCGCCCGGGGGCACGGAG
>ERZ869936.969-NODE-969-length-22938-cov-17.916313_pt1 | contig 22938 bp, 17 predicted proteins | sample MGYA00520876_ERZ869936 | MGnify/ENA primary metagenome ERZ869936 (study PRJEB32218, sample SAMN09650985) | biofilter metagenome | isolation source: enrty point of leading RO module | place: Saudi Arabia: Thuwal, RO plant located on Red Sea | collected 2016-02-17 ...
GCAACCAATCACCCCCTCTCTCCATGGACTCCCCCTTCCCCCACTACCCGGTCAACGACTTCGGCCCCTTGATGAAGGGGATCGCGATCGGCGTGTTGGGGATCGTGCACGTGTTTCTCGCACAGTTTGCAATCGGCGGCGGGATGCTGATGTGCTACTTCCAGTGGCTCGGCCAGACGGGCCGCGAACCGCTCGCCCGGAAGTTCACCGACGGCTTCTTCAAGTTTGTGGTGCTGGTCAGCTTCGTGCTCGGCGCGGTGACGGGCGTCGGGATGTGGTTCGCCACCATCCAGGTCAGCGCCCGAACCATCGGCACGATGGTGGGCGAGTTTCACTGGTTGTGGGCGGTCGAGTGGACGTTCTTCTCACTGGAGATCACGGCCGGATACTGCTTCTACCGGTACGGCACGAAGCTGCCCGACCGGGAGCGGATGACGCTGCTGGTGATCTATGCAGCCGCGTCGTGGTTCAGCCTGTTCTGGATCAACGGCATTCTCTCCTGGCAACTGACGCCGGGCGACTTCTACGAAACCGGAAACATGTGGGACGGCTTTTTCAACCCCAGCTTCTTCCCGTCGGTGATCTTCCGGACCGTCACCTCAATGGGCATCGCGGCGCTGGCGGCGTGCCTCGTCGTCAACCTGATGCCGGAGATGGATCGTGAGCAGCGGAACACCCTGATTCACCGCGCGGCCTACTTTCTGACGCCCGCGCTCGCCATGCCGTTGCTCGGCGTCTGGTATTTCTGGGCGATCCCCGCCGACAGCCGGTCGTGGACTCTCGGCGGGAACGTGCCGATGATGATGTTCTTCGTGCTGGCGATCGTCTGCTCGATGTTCATTGCCGTCTATGCGCTGTTCGGACTGATCCGGGCCCGGCTCTACATCAACGGCATGACGGCGTCGCTGCTCGTCTCGCTGGCGCTGCTGGCGACCGCCTTCGCCGAGTTCGTCCGGGAGGGAGTCCGTAAGCCGTACACGCTGCGGGGATATCTCTACTCCAACTCAATCACCGAAGACGAAGTCGCCCGCCTGCGGGAGGTCGGCTGCACAACGGATGATCCGTATCCACTGCGCGCAGCGGACCGCTATCCGAACGAGCAGGTAGCGAAAGGGGCCCTCGTCTATCGCAACCTGTGCAGCGTCTGCCACACGCCCGACGCCGCCAACGGCCTTACGCACGTCACCGGGACGTGGACCGTATCGCAACGACGAATGAACATCGCCAAGCTGCAGCGGACGAAGCCGTTCATGCCTCCGTTCGCCGGGACGCCGGACGAACTCGAAGCACTCGTGCAGTGGATCGGCTGGATCAACAGCGGCCGGCCGGAGACGTGGCCCGAATCGAACGACCCCGAAACGCTGCGCGAGATTCAGCAGTGGCTCGATGAAGTGGGCACGAAATCGGGGCTCGAGCTGCTGGCGGAAGAGGGGGCCCACTGATGGACGCGCTCTTCCCGTTCGGCTTTCCGGGACCGACCCGGTTTTATCTCGCCCTTTACGTCGCCACGCTCGTGCTGCATGTGGTGTTCATGCATTACGTACTGGCCGGGACGGCGTTCCTCGCGGGACGCGGGCTGCTGGCAAGGCTCGGGATCGACACCGAGCGGCCGGCTTACCTGCTGCGGGAATGGATGCCGCTGATGCTGAGCGCCGCCATTACCGCCGGCATCGCACCGCTGCTGTTCGTGCAGATCGTCTATCAGGAACGGTTCTACACGGCCAACCTGTTGCTCTTCAATCGCTGGATGGCGATCCTGCCGACGCTGCTGATCGGCTTCTACATGCTCTACCTGCTGAAGGTGAACGCGGACGTCCTTAAGCGGCCGCTCATCCGGCAGGCGATCCGTGTGCTCACGTTCGTCTGCTTCGCATTCGTCGCCTGGTCTTGGACGGAGAACCACCTGCTCAGCGTGCAGAGCCTCGGCGTCTGGACGGAGCACTATGCCTCGGGGGCCCTGATGTTCAAGACCCCCGAACTCGCCCCGCGCCTCGCGCTCTGGTTCTGCGGCTCGTTTCCCACGCTGGCCGCCTGGCTGGCCTGGCAGATCAGGCTGACAGCGACCGACGACGAGCACCGTGAAATCGACCACCCCAGCGTCGCGCGGCTGCTGGCCGGAATCGGCCTCGTGGGACTGTTGTCCGCCGCCCTCTGCGCGGCCGCGTACTACGCCATGCTCGGCGATGCCGAACGCGATTTGATGACCGGCCCGCTGACCGGCCCCTGGTTCATCATCGCAATCGTCGGCGCGGTGATTCAGTCCGCAGGCTGGATCGTCATCTGGAAGCAGAACGCCCTCCCCCGCGGCCTGCTCCTGATCGTCTCCATCGCACTCCTCGTAACGCTCTGCGGCACCGCCGTCGTCCGCGAAGCAATCCGCCTGGCCCGCGTCGACATCACGACCCTCTACAACGCCCACACCCAGGCCGCCGCCGTCTCCGGACTGGGGGCATTCGTCTTCTTTCTGGTCGTAAACACAGCCCTAATGCTCTTCTGCATCCGGCTCGTGCGGACGAAGGTCGAGAGTCGAGGGACCAGGGTCTAGAGACAAACAAACGGCGAGCGGCGCAGCGTCAACCCGCCGATCCGTCACAAGCAGGCGACCTCTGTCCTCGAGTCGCTTGCCCGCTCGCGTTTCATAGCCCTCCTGCTTTTCATGATCGTTGTCCTCCGAAACCCCTCTCCGTGCCCCCTCAGTGCGTCCTCCACCCCTCTGTGGTGAGTTCGTTGCGCCGGCAACCAAGAGCCTCCCGCGCAACCAATCCCCGTGATACGGAACACCAAGCTCCCTCGCCGCAGACACCATCCCCCCCGAAAACGACAACCCACCACCCATGCTCAAACACGAATCAGCTCACCACCGGGCACGCATCCTTCTAAGGAGTTAAAGACTTGCCCCAATCCCCCGAAAAAACGAAGGTCAACCCTTTACAGGAGCGCCCGAACCCCAAACACGAACACCCGCACTCTTCGCCGCCCAGCGCAACTCCCAGCCAACAGCCATCAACCGCAGTGGAACGACTTCCTGCCCGCTCACCAGTGCCAGTGGAAATGACGGTATCGGCGGCGCGGGCGGCGGCCGAAGGAGAAGTGCACCCGCGGGCCGGGGGGAGGGACAACGACGACCGGAGGCGGTTCGGCAATGACGGTCGTAATCGGTGGCGAAATCGTGTCGTAGTTCTGCATCTCGAGAATCACGCGGTCGCTGACGCCGCTGTTCTTGAGGGTGATAATGGCCTGCGGGCTGAGATCAAACCGTCCCCCCTGGGAGCGAATCGTGCTGATGATCACGTCGTCGCTGATGCCGCTGCCGGCCAACTGGAGGATGTCGATATTCGTGACCGACTGCTGCGTCTGCTGAGCGTAGGCGGCCTGGGCGATCGCCGCGTCCCGTTCCTGCCGGGCGTCCTCGGCATCGCCGATGATTCCGCCGGCCAGAGCGCCGGTCGCGGCGCCGATCAGAGCGCCCCCCTCGGCGTGGCCGCTGTTCGACCCGACCATCGCGCCGGTCAAAGCGCCGATTCCAGCGCCGGCGAGCGCTCCCGACTGCGCGTTGTTCATCGACTGGCAGCCGGTCAGCGAGAGGAGCAGTCCGCAGAAGACTGCCAGCGACCGCCGCGACGGCGTCCAGCTTGCCGGAGATGTCCGAGAATCACGGAACTTCCGCATGAGTCATCCTTGCTTCCTGCCCGCATCAGCGCCCGCCTGCGGTGCAAATGGATCCATCCACTTCTCAATTCGGATCGACGGGGCGGGTGCAATCAAAAAATCCGGCCGGAATGTGGGGGCGGGAAGATAGCAGGCGCAGACCGATCGGAAAATGTCTGTTCACTGCAGAGAATCCGGGCAATTTGAGCCGCCCGCGTTGCCCTGCGGCCTGATTTCCGGCAGCTTGCAGCGTTTGGGAGCAGTCGATACTCTGTGGCTTGCGCACGATCAGGAGAGGGTCCGGGTCGGGCGGGGAATTGATCGCGCCCGATTTCAGCGACCGACAGACGACATAAGGTTTTGAGAATGGCGACAATTGAAAGGCTGGCGGCTCAGAAGCGCGACGAAATCGGGACGACCGCCTGTCGTCGACTGCGCCGCAACGGCCAGATCCCGGCGAACGTCTTCGGACACCAGCAGGATCCTGTCGCGGTGAAGATCGTCGCGGATGATTTGAGGCCGATCATTCACGGGCGGGCGCACGTCGTCGACCTGAACATCGACGGCGCCGTCGAGAAGGCTCTGATTCGCGAGGTGGCGTGGGACACGTACGGAAAATACGTGCGACACGTCGATTTCCTGCGGGTGAGTGAGGACGAGCGGGTCACAGCCTCCGTTCCGCTGCAGTTCGTCGGAACTCCCGTGGGTCTGCAGAACGGCGGGATCATGGAACAGCCGCTGCACGCCGTCGAGGTGGAATGCCTGGCGATCGCCATCCCGGACGTTTTCAAGGTGCGCGTCAACGAACTGGACGTGGACGACTCTCTCTCGGTCAGCGACATCAAGGACATCCCGGAAGGCGTGACGATCCTTGATCCGCCGGAGTCGGTGATCGTGCAGGTCGTGCCGGCGCCGACGGAAGAGGAACTGGAGGCGGAACTGGAAGAGGAAGGCGCCGTCCCGGCCGAACCGGAACTGATCACGCGGGAGTCGGACGAAGACGAGGAAGAATCGTCCTCGGACGACTAGTGCTTTGTCAATTGAGAATCTTCGGGTTGAGCGGTTCGCTCGGAAGCACGAATCCCGCAGGGTTTCGTGCGGTTTTGCGGTTCAGCCAACCCGAAAATAAGGCCCTGACAGGGCACTAGCCGCGACACGGGACGGAGCGGCAGCGGCGGTTCGCTGCGGTCGAATCGTTCGGCGGCGGAGGTCTCCCGAGGCGTTTCCTGCACCCGGCGAATTTCGGGGGCCCTCAACGCAGCCATCCGAATTCGACGAATCGGTTGACTTCTCGCCGCTGGGCCGTCCGGAAATGCCTCTCATCAACGCGCCGGACCAATGAAGCTGGTTGTTGGACTCGGAAATCCCGGCCGGAAGTATGCCGGGACGCGGCATAACGTCGGCTTTGAAGTGCTGGCGGACCTCGCGCGGCGGTATTCCGCGACGACGAGTTCGATGAACGACGCCGAGGTGGCGGACGTTGTCATCGGCGGCGAGCGGGTCTTTCTCTGCGCGCCGCAGACGTTCATGAACCTCAGCGGTCGGGCGGTCCGCCAGATTGCCGACTTCTACAAGATCGAGGCTGAAGATCTGCTGGTGGTGTGCGACGATCTGAATCTTCCGTGCGGCCGATTGCGGCTGCGCGGAAAGGGGTCGGCGGGGGGGCAGAAGGGGTTGGCAGACATCATCCAGCGGCTGGGCACCAACGAGTTTGCCCGGCTGCGAATCGGCATCGGCTCGCCCCCGCCCCGGATGGACGGCGCCGCATTCGTGCTGGCGAAGTTTCTTCCGGAGGAACGGAGCGTGATCGACGAGGCTGTTTTGCGGGCGGCCGACGGCGTTGAGGCCTGGGTGCGGGACGGAACCCAACGGGCGATGAATACGGTCAACGCTCCGGAACCGGACACCGAACCGGAGAATCTGTGAGAAGGCGATGCCTGGGGACTTGCGCGTTGGCGCGCGCTGGCGGAACCCGCTTCCCGTTCGTCGCTGAGACTCAATTCTCGTGCGACAAACTCGGGGAGAAGCGCAACCCGAGTTCTCGCCCGTTCGTCGAAGAAGCGGCCCGTCAAAAAAGCCAGGACCTGCCCGCCGTGTGACGAACAGGTCCCACCGTGTCTCGGGGATGGTAGGGAAAAAGGAGCCGGCGAATAGAATAAGGCCCCGGTGACGACACGGGATCAACGGGATAACGCCTCCCATTGTAGCAGATTTTGTGCCGGATTCGGGTGTTGCAGATCGAATCATCCCGTTGCGGGTCTGCGCAGCTTATTTCAGGCTGACCGACGCAGATTCTCAGAGTTCCGCCGAGGGGCGCCAAACCGCGCAAACTGCCGCAATCTGAGTCGGTGCTGCGGGCCGCGATATTGCGTTTCGCAGCAGTGGCGTTGCAGGGCTGGTGAACCTCGAGTACCACGACCGAAGCGGGCGGCGAGGACGCAGAAACGCGGCTTAAAGCGCAACTCCTTTTCTGGTTGATTCTTACAGGCGTACGGACGGCGGGGGACCAAGTGGTGCGGAGGAAGCTCCAACCAATCGATGAGTGAGCGGCGCGCGATTCGCAATTTGAGACAGCAACTCGAGCGAGGAGACGGCCCGCACTTGCTCGAACGCACAGCGAAAAGCGTTTCCAGAGTGTTTCTGGAAACGCTTTCGTTGTTTTGTATGCTGTATTATGCAGCAGGGTACTCCAGTTTGTCCGCGTCGAACGGTTCGGACGCAGTGTCACGAGATTCACCGACTCCTCGCCGAGATGCACGACCTTTCGATCGGGCGCGCAGGCGTTCATGGGGCGAATCTCTGTCGAGCGAACCGTGAGGGTTCATTGCCGAATTCCAATCCTTCCGGGGACGCCCCGAACGGTTACGTCGTGGTGCAGCGCGGATCGGCCCGGCTTGAGGTTGTCCCTCTGACGTCGGGTGGACGCGTCACCGTCGGACGTGCGCCGTCGAACCGGATCATCCTCAACGACCCGAAGTGCAGCCGCCAGCACTGTGAGTTCTTCGCCCGCGAGGGACACTGGTTCGTCCGCGACCTCGACAGCCGGAACGGCCTGACGGTCGACGGGCTGACCGTCACCGATGACTGGGAACTGGAAATCGGACAGACAGTCGGCATCGGCGGGTGCGCACTGCTGTATACAGACCGGGAACCGCGAGACGACGACGCGGTGGACCGTTCGGAGGGGTCGGCGGCGGCTCCGTTCGCGGTGATCGAACGCAAGACCGGCACGCGTTTCGACGCCCCCCCCGCCGGACAGACTGCGCCGCCGAGCGGACGGCACGGCGTGGCGGAACTGTTTCGTCTCGCGCAGGCGATGACGTCCGCGAAGGACGAAGCGACCCTCACCGGGTCGGTGCTGGACGGATTGCTGAGCGGCACCAGTGCGGACGTGGGGGCGATCCTGTTGTTCCCGGGGAGCCGGGAAGACGATGATTACACGTCGCTGGAACCGCGCGCCGTTCGCGCGCCGGCCGATACCGAGACGCCCCATTTCTCCGGATATCTCTCGCAACTCGTGCTGGCGGACCGGCAAGCGTTGCTGGTGCACGACATCGCGAAGGACGATTCCCTTTCGCATCGGGAGAGCCTGAACCAACTCGACGCGACCAGCGCGATCTGCGCGCCGATTCGTCATCACGACGATGTGTTAGGGCTGATTCACCTGTACTCGACAAGCGCGACGGAACCTCTCGACGGCGAGCAACTGGAGTTCACGCTGGCTGTGGCCGATCAACTGGCCGGACATCTGGCGGCCCTGGCAGAGAAGCAGCGGTTGATCTCGACGGCGACGGAGGCGCAACAGACGGCGCGGGAACTGCGCGATCAGTTGCAGGTGGAAACCGAACTGATCGGCGCCAGCAAGGCCCTGGAGGCGGTGCGGAGCCAGGTCGCCCGGGTGGCGCCGACCGACGCCACGGTGCTGATTCGCGGTGAAAGTGGAGTTGGAAAGGAACTCGTTGCGCGAGCGGTGCATTTCAACAGTCGGCGCAAGAAGGGCCCGTTCGTCTGCGTGAATTGCGCGGCGCTCACGGAGTCGCTGCTGGAGAGCGAACTCTTCGGCCACGAAAAGGGCGCGTTCACCGGCGCGGCGGGGCAGAAGGCCGGGAAGTTTGAACAGGCCGATCAAGGGACATTGTTTCTCGACGAAATCGGCGAGATGAACCCCGACCTGCAAGCCAAATTCCTGCGGGTGCTGGAGGGCCAGCCGTTCGAGCGGGTCGGCGGCGGGAAGGCGATTACGGTTGATGTCCGCGTGGTGACGGCGACGAATCGTAATCTCGAAGAGGCAGTGCGTGCCGGCGAGTTTCGCAGCGACCTTTACTTTCGGCTGCAGGTGATCGAGATCGTGGTGCCGCCGCTGCGCGAGCATGCGGGGGACGTGCCGATAATCGCGCAGCACTTTGCCCGGCAATTCGCCCGGAAGGCGCAACGTCCGATTCACGGCTTCAGCGATGAAGCGCTGCGCGTTTTGAGCGAGCACCACTGGCCGGGGAACGTACGCGAGTTGCGGAACGTCGTGGAGCGCGCGGTGATTCTGAGCGACAGCGACGTGCTGACTCCGCGGGACATCTCGCTCTCGAAGATCGCTCCCGACCGATCCCAGGCAGAACCGGACAGTTCCGAATTCAACGGAGAGCGGCCGACCGAACCGGGATCGCGAGCGGCATCCAGTCCGCCCCGCGACGAGGACGTTCTGAAGCGATTCATGGAGGAAGAACTGACGCTCGACGAACTCGACCGGCGCTATATGGAAGCCGTGCTTGAGCAGTGCCGCTGGAACAAATCGCAAGCAGCGCGGTTGCTGGGGATCGAGCGGACAACGCTCGACCGTCGGCTCAAGAAGTACGGCATGCAGCGGCCTGCGGTGTGAAGTGAGAAGGCTGATGACAGGCGTTGGTTGTGCCCGGTCCCATGATCGTCGTTGAATCGCACTGACGGAACGCCAGTGGCACGCGGCGGAGGGTTTCTTGTGGCGGGGTTTGAGAGATACAGCGTCAGGCGAGCAGTTCCCGCATCTCCTGGGCGGTGAAGGGCTGTTTGAGGCGGGCGCCGAGTTGGCCGACGATGCGGGCGGCGGCGTGGGATGCGAGACGTCCGGCCTGTTTCCAGGACAGGCCGTTGGTGATGCCGTAAAGCACGCCGGCCGCGTACATGTCGCCCGCGCCGGTGGTATCGACCGCCTTGACGCTGACCCCCTCAATCGGAATCACTTCGCCCTCGTGCATCAGCAGGGAGCCGTCCGCTCCCATCGTCAGCGCGACGTTTTCGGTATGGCTGTGGATCTCGTGGGCGCACTCAATGGGGTCTTCTTTTCCAGTCAGCGCGCGGGCCTCCTGAAGATTACAGAACAGCAGGTCGACGGGGCCTTCGATCAGTGACCAGAATTCGTCGCGGTGATGCTCGATCAGGAACGGATCGGAAACAGTAAAAGCCACCTTAACGTTGTGTTTGCCGGCGAGTTCGATGGCTCTGAGGGCGGCCGACCTCGTCGGTTCGCCGCCGAAGAGATAGCCTTCGACGTAGACGTATTTCGAGTCGGCGATGTGCTCGGACTCGATGTCGTCGGGACTGAGCGTGGCGGAGGCGCCGAGGCAGGTGAGCATGGTCCGCTGGGCGTCATTGGTGATCAGGACGACGCAGGTTCCCGTCGCGTTGGGCATTCCCGGGACGTCGATCGTGACGCCGGTGTTTCGCATGTCGGAGAGGAAGAACTCTCCGAGGGAATCGCTGCCGACCTTGCCGGCGTAGGCCGCGGAGCCTCCGAAGTCGACGACTCCCATGATGGTGTTCGCTGCGGAACCGCCCGCACACCGGGTGACGCTGGCGCCGTGCAGCCGGCTGAGGACCGACAACTGCGTCGGTTCGTCGACGAGCGTCATGATTCCTTTCTGAAAGCCGATGGAATTCAGGTCGGCGTCCGAGACGTGGGCCTGAATGTCGACCAGCGAGTTTCCTACTCCGTAAACGTCAAAGGGCATCTGTTCTCGTTCCTCGTAGGTGTCCCGCCGGTTGCAACCGGCGGGCGTTGTGGGATGCGACGGGTGAGCCTCTTGCACTCACATCGCTTGATCCGGCGATTCGAGCGCTTTGCGAATCATTGTGGGCGATCTGTCTCGCGGATTCTCATCCTCGACAATTCCAATACCGCTCGACGCGGACACATGGCAGAGCAATTTGCTCTAAACAACGTCGGGCAGGGTGTAGGGAGCGCGGTATTCTTTGTTCAACAGGGCGTTGGCTTCGTCGCAGTCGATGAACTGCTGGGTCTCGGCGTCGAATTCGAGCCGGCCGCGGGTGCGATACGCGATGTCTCCGAAGTGGACCAGTGAGCAGGAGCGGTGGGCGATTTCGGGCGTGGCCCGGGCGGGCTTGCGGGTGCGGACGGCCTGCAGGAAATCCTCCATGTGCTCGTCGTAGCCGCGCTGGCCGCGGATCTCTTTGCCTTCGGTGGGGCCGGCCTTGGCCTTCGGTCCGAGGAAGGTGCTGAACGCGCCCCGGCGGGAGAAGACCATGTAGCCTTCGGTGCCGTAGAAGACGTTCCCGTTGTCGAAGCCGTGCATCCCGTAGCTGGTGAACGGGTAGTTCTCGTAGATGAGGAGTCTGCCGTCGGGGAACTCGAACGCGACATTGAGGTTATCGGGGTATTCGCTGACATGTCCGTGGAGCATCATTTCACCGCCGCGGGCGGTGACGTGTCTGGGGAGGGAGTCGACGCGGAGTCCCCAGGCGGCCATGTCGAGGTCGTGGATGCCGTCGTCGCCGATTTCGCCGTTGCCGTAGTCGTAGAAGAGCCGCCATGTCCGGTGGAAGCGATGGCGGTTGAAGGGGCGTTCGGGGGCCGGGCCGAGCCAGCGGTCGTAGTCGACTCCGGCCGGGGGATCGGAATCGGGAACGGGTGAGAGCACGCTGCGGACTTCGGCGGTCCAGGCGCGGGCGACTTTGACTTCCCCGATGACGCCTTCGGCGAGGAGTCGTCCGGCCTTCTCGGTCACCGGACTGCTGCGCATCTGGCTGCCGTGCTGGACGATGCGGCCGTACTTTTCGGCGGCGGCGATCATCGCGGGCCCCTCGGCAAAGACGTGGGAGAGGGGTTTCTCGCAGTAGACGTCTTTGCCGGCGGCCATGGCGGCGAGACCGATCGGTGCGTGCCAGTGATGGGGTGTGGCGATGACGACGGCATCGACGTCTGCATCGGACAGGACGTCCTCGTAGTCGAGCGTCCGTTTCGGATCGGCGGATTGAAATCCACCCAAGTGCCCGGAGATGCGATCGATTTGTGCGGGGTCGACATCGCACAACCAGGCGACCGACGCGGCCGACTTGCGACGCACCAGTCCCTGCACGTGATGGGTCATAATGCCGCCGCAGCCGATGATGCCGAGGCGAACTGTATCCGGCTTGTCCTGCGCGGCGACGTGCGCTCCGGCGAGGGAGGCGAGTGCCGCGGCGGCGGAGGCGGCGCTTGACTGTTCGAGGAAGGTGCGACGGGTGGGATGTTCCGGCATGGCGCGTCTCCGGAAAGTCGGTGTGCGTGGAGTGGAGTCGTCTGCCGGATTGTAACGGAGAACCGGTTGAGTTGCTGCGGCAGCGAACCGATTGGACCGGGTTGTCGGTTGTTTCACTCTGAGCTGCGCGGCTCGGCCGGCGCCTCGCCCTCCCGAGACTGGCTTTGTCATCCTGGCGGCGGGACTTCGTGGCGGGGATGCGCATCTCTTGACATCGATGTGCGTTCGGATGATGATCTTTAGCGGCAAGAATCGTGAATCACTTCCACGCGGGAGCGTTTCCGTCGCGGGCGAACGGTTCTTCGCAGAGTCCTCATCGCCGCGATTCCGGGTCGGTTTCCGCTCCGACGTTGTACGACGCTGACAGGGCAGGATCACATATGGCTGGAGAGAGACGACTTGACATCGAGGACGTCGGCGACGTCACGGTTGCGCGGTTCATCGACAAGAAGATTCTTGACGAGAACAACATCCAGAAGATCGGCAATCAGCTCTTCGGGCTGATCGATGAGGACGCCCGCAGAAAGATTGTGCTCGACTTTTCAAACGTCGAGTACCTCTCCAGCGCGGCGTTGGGAAAGTTGATTACGCTGAACAACAAGATGAAGAAGGCGAAGGGCAAGCTGCGCCTGTGCGGCATCCGGCCGGACATCTACGAGGTCTTCGCAATCACCAAACTGAACACAGTGTTTGACATCTACGACGATCGGGACCAGGCCCTCACCGGCTTTTGAAGCAATTCCGTTTCCGCACTCCACTCAGCGCGCAACGCCGATTCTCCGTGGGCCTTTGAGTTTCTCAGGTGTTGCCGGTTCCGAAGCGATCCAGCGCCGGCAACGTTCGGCATTCCGGTTCTCTCACCGCGACCTGACGGCGAGACATGGCGACACCTGAACGATTCCGCGAAACGATCCCCAGCGATCTGCAGGAAGCAGAGCGCGTGCAGGAACGAATCATCTCCCTCCTGGAAACGATGGAGTTCGGGGCGCGCGACGTGTTCGGGATGCGGCTGGCGCTGGAAGAGGCGATCGTGAACGCGATCAAGCACGGGAACGGGATGGATCCGTCCAAGTCGGTGGAGATTCTGTGCGAGATCGGGGACGAGCGGGCGCTGGTGGTGATCACGGACGAGGGGCCCGGGTTTGATCCGAAGGACATTCCCGACCCGACCGACGACGATAACCTGGAGAAACCGGGCGGGCGCGGAATCATGCTCATGAAAGCATTCATGACGCGCGTCGAGTACAACGAACGGGGGAATACGGTCACGTTGGAGAAGCTCCGTGAGAACGGAGAGGAGTCCGAAGACTGATCGTCCGCCGCTTCCCAACGGTGCGCCGCGGTTTCCCACTCTTCGAGAAAGCCTTCGGTCGATTTTCAATGCGTCGTGTCGACGCGGACCGATGAAGCCCGGAGGCGGCTTTCTCCAATCCGCAAATTGTTGAGGGATCTCTGTTGCCGGTGCTTTCTCCAGAACTGCAGAACTGCCGATTTCTCAAGGCCGCCCGGTGTGAGCCGGTCGATACGACGCCGATCTGGATCATGCGGCAGGCGGGCCGGTACATGCCGGAGTACATGGCGGTTCGCAGCAAGGTGACGTTCCTTGAACTGTGCAAGAGTCCCGAACTGGCGGCGGAGGTGACCGTCACGGCTCAGCGCGTGCTGGGCGTCGACGCGGCGATTCTGTTCGCTGATCTGTTGCCGATCCTCGAGCCGATGGGATTCGAACTGGAGTACCAGCCGAACGAAGGGCCGGTGATTCACAACCCGGTTCGCAGCGGGGACGACGTGGAGCGGGTTCGCTCTGTGGACAACATGGAGGAACTCGGTTTTGTCTTCGACACGGTGCGGCTGGTGCGAAAGGAACTCCCCGGAGACATCCCGTTGCTGGGCTTTGCGGGCGCGCCGTTTACGCTGGCGTCCTATGCGATTGAGGGAGCGGGTTCGCGGAACTACATCCACACCAAGAAATTCATGTACGCCGATGCAGGCGCCTGGAACGCATTGATGGAGCGGTTGGTCGAGAGCCTTGCGGAATACCTGCGGCAGCAGATTGCGGCCGGGTGCCAGGCGGTGCAGGTGTTTGACAGTTGGGCCGGTTGCCTGTCGCCGGCGGACTACCGGGACTACGCGCTGCCGCATACTCAGGCGCTGCTCAATCAACTGCCGGACGATGTCCCGGTGATTCATTTTCTTACGGGGAATCCCACACTGCTGGCCGCGCAGGCAGGACTGAAGGCGCGGGTGATCGGTCTCGACTGGCGGTGCGAACTGGCGGAGGCGTGGCGAACGGTGGGGTACGACCGGGCGGTGCAGGGCAACCTCGATCCGGTGACGCTGTTCGCTGAGCAGTCTGTGATCCGGGAGCGCTGCCGCTCGATTCTTGCTGCCGCAGAGGGGCGAGCCGGGCACATCTTCAATCTGGGGCACGGGGTTCTGCCGGGGACGCCCGTTGAGCATGTGAAGGCGCTGGTTGAAATGGTGCATGAGATGGGGGCGGCTTGAGCACGGATTCTTTGACGCTGAGTCGCGAAGGCGCAGAGAGGGACGTGGTGGCGTTTGGATTGTCGGCTGATTATGCTGCAGTTGGTTGTTGAGCGTGTGTCAATTCACGCCGGAGTCATCCGCGGGCTGACGCCGCGCGGCTCGCGATCCCTGTCGGACTGTGTCCGAATCCTCGCTTGCCGCTCCCACCCTCCTGCCTCGCCTCGAAGAGAATCCTCCATGCCACGACGTCAATCAGCGCTCATTTTGTGTTCTGCTCTGTTGCTGGCTGGCTTCACGGGGCTCGCGGTCTCGCAGGTGAGTGACACCGACCCGGCCGGGGAGTACGGGGAGAAGTGGCATATTCTGACCGTGCCGGGGACGTGGGACGAACAGACTGAGGGGAAGCTCGACAACTACGACGGCGTCGCGTGGTACCGCTGCCTGATTACGATTCCGGGAGGATGGCGCGAGAAGGAAGTGCTGGTCCGGATCGAGAACGTCGATGACGCGTATGAGGCGTTTTTCAATGGAACTCCGATCGGCGGGTCGGGCGCGTTTCCGCCGGATTATCAGCCGGGCGATCCGGAGCCAGTGGAACTGGCGGTTCCTGAGGAGGCAGTGAAAGCGGGCAAGAATCTGCTGGCGATCCGCATCTTCGATCACGACGGCCGGGGCGGGTTCAAAGGGGCTGCGCCGGTTGTCTTGTCAGGCGATCAGGGAATTAACCTCAACGGGCTGTGGGAATTCCGGACGGGAGACGACGAAGCGTGGGCCGAGGGTCCGGTGGCGATTACCAATACGGGAATCTTCTGGCGGACGATGGCCAAAGATGCCGCCATTGAGTTGGCGAAGGTCGAAAGCACGGCGCTGGAACCGGCGGAGGCGGCGGCAACGCTGGTGGTTCCGGACGATCTGGAAGTCGTTCAGGTTCTGTCGGAGCCGGAAGTGCGGCAGCCGCTGTACATGAACTGGGACGAACGGGGGCGGCTGTGGGTGATGAATTACATTCAATACCCGTACCCCGCCGGGCTGACGATGGTCAGTAAAGACGAATACTGGCGGGCCGTTTACGACAGGCTGCCCGAGGCTCCTCCCAATCACTTCCCCGGTGCGGACCGGATCACGATTCACGAAGACACCGACGGCGACGGCCTGTTTGATGCGCACAAGTCGTTTGTCGAAGGATTGAGCATTGCCACGTCGTTTACGAAAGGGCGGGGCGGGGTGTGGGTGCTGAATCCGCCGTACCTGCTGTTCTATCCCGACGCCGACAACGACGACGTTCCCGACGGCGACCCGGAAGTGCACTTGCAGGGCTTCGGTTTCGAGGACACGCACTCGGTCGCGAACAGTCTCCGCTGGGGACCGGACGGCTGGCTCTACGCTTGCCAGGGGAGCACGGTGAGCGGGAACATTCTGCGGCCGGGAATCGACAAGCCGGAGCAGTCCGTGCATTCGATGGGGCAGTTGATCTGGCGGTATCATCCGGAGTCGAGGACGTACGAGATCTTCGCGGAAGGGGGCGGCAATTCGTTCGGCTGCGAGTTTGACGCCAAGGGGCGGGTCTACTCCGGCCACAATGGAGGCAACACGCGCGGGTTCCACTACGTGCAGGGGGGGTATTACCAGAAAGGCTTTTCGAAGCACGGCCCGTTGTCGAACCCGTATTCGTTCGGGTACTTCCCGTATATGCAGCATCACGACGTGCCGCGGTTTACGCACAACTTCATCATTTATGAAGGGGGCGCGTTGCCGGAGCGGTACAGCGGCAAGCTGTTCGGGGTTGAGCCGATGCAGGGGCAGGTGGTGCAGGCGGAGATCTTCCCCGATACGTCGACCTTCGCCACGCGGGACATCAATCGCCCGATTCTGACCGACGACAAATGGTTTCGGCCGGTCGACATCAAGGCGGGGCCGGACGGGGCCATCTATGTGGCCGACATGTATGAACCGCAGATCAGCCACCGGGAGCACTTTTCCGGGCAGATCGACAAGTCGAACGGGCGGATCTACCGCTTGCAGGCGAAAGGCGCCGAGCCTCACATGGTTCCCGATCTCGGCGCACTTTCCACGCGGGAGTTGATCGAGGTGCTGCGGCATCCGAACAAGTGGTATCGCCAGCGGGCACTGGTGCTGTTCGGCGATCGCAAAGACGGAAGCGTGGTTGAAGAACTCAAAGCGCACATTCGTGAAGAGACCGGGCAGTTTCCGCTGGAGTGCCTGTGGGCCCTCAACCTGAGCGGCGGATTCGACGAGGAGTTTGCAGCCGAGGCGCTGGAGCATGCAGACGAGTTCGTGCGGATGTGGACGGTGCGACTGCTGTGCGACGATCACACGGTCTCCGACTCGATCGCCGATCAACTGGCCTCGATGGCGGCGGGAGAGCCTTATGCACAAGTTCGCAGCCAATTGGCGTCCTCGGCCCGCCGACTGCCAGCGGAACAGGGGCTTCCGATCGTGGAGGAATTGCTCGCCCGCAGCGAGGATCTGGCGGACGTGCACATTCCATTGCTGTTGTGGTGGGCGATCGAATCGAAGGCGGGCGAGTCGCGCGAGATGGTGCTGGAACTGCTGAGTGAACCGGAGACGTGGGAACTGCCGATTGTGCGGCAACACATCCTGTCGCGGCTGATGCGGAGATACGCGGCCGCCGGTTCCCGACAGGATCTGATCACGTGCGCGAAGCTGCTGCGACTGGCGCCGTCGAAAGAGCACACGGACCAGTTGATGAAGGGGTTCGAAGAGGCGTTTCAGGGGCGCTCGCTGGCGACGTTGCCGGAGGAACTGGTGAAGGCGATCGATGAAAGCGGCAGCGCGTCGCTGGTGCTGCAGGTTCGGCAACTCAAACCGGAGGCAGTGCAGGAAGCGCTTGCGCTCGCGGCCGATGGGGGGGGAGACGCCGCCCAGCGATTGGCGCTGCTGCAGATCTTTGGAGAGGTCGACCTGCCGGAGTCGGTCGACGTGTTGTTGGGAACGATCTCGGGAGACGCCGGGGACGAGCTGAAGATGGCGGCGCTGACTTCGTTAATGCGGTACGATCAACCGCGCGTTGCGGAGGCGATCGTCGCGGCGTTCCCCTCACTCTCGGCCGATGCCCAGGCCGCCGCCTTGACCGCACTCTCCAGTCGCGCGGCATGGTCGAAGGCGCTGCTGCAGGCGATCGCGGGGGGACGGATTGCGGCCGAATCGATCCCGCTGGACACGGTGCGATTGATGACGTTCCATCAGGACCAGGACGTGGCGGAACTGATTGGCGAACTCTGGCCGGACGTGCAGGGCGCTTCCAACGCGCAGATGCAGGCGGAACTTGCGGACGCAACCGAACTGCTCAAGACCGGCAGCGGCGACCCGTATCGCGGCAAGCAGCTGTACCAGAAATCGTGCGGGAAGTGCCATCTGCTGTTCGGCGACGGCGGACGGATCGGCCCGGACCTGACCTCCTATCAACGGAAGGATCAGTCGCGGCTGCTGGTGAACATCGTGAACCCGAGCGCCGAGATTCGCGAAGGATTCGAATCGTACATGGTGCTGACCGAGGACGGACGGGTGCTGAGCGGGTTTCTGTTCGATCAGGATGAAAACGTGATCGTCCTGCGAGGAGTGGACGGCCAGAACGTGACGATCCCGCGCGAGACGATCGAGGAGATGGCCCCGCAGAAGAAATCACTGATGCCCGAAGGCCTGCTCAAGGATTTGAACGAACAGCAGATCCGGGATCTGTTCGCATTCCTGCAGGCGTCGCAGCCGTTGAATAATTGAGATGGTGTCTCGCGGAGGCGCAGAGACGCAGAGAGCGTTGGGGTGTGCCGGTCGCGCAGGACGAAACGAAGCTGTTCGGGTTTGTTGCCAGAATTGACCCAACGGCGGCCGGCCGGAGTGCGTAAGGCTGAGGAGCATCTGTTGAGATATGCGCTGGTGCGGAACCGGGGTCTGCGACTTGCTGCCAATGGCACTTAATCCTCGCGGCGGTTGGTCGCGTTTTCGTCACTTGACGCGGCATTTTCCGCTGCCAGACCCGCTAAGATTGAATCAAATGCGATCCAGGTCTAAAGAGTGAACACTGGATATGAGCACGAATCCGTCGCGCCGGGCCGATCGGGGCGGGTCGATTTCGCTGGATGAGTTCATCCTGCTGAACGAGGAGATCCGCAGTCTGATTCGGGCGGGCGTGCCGCTGGACCTGGGATTACGCGGGACCGCATCGCGGGTGGGGGGCCGGCTGAGCGAGATTGCGGACCGCCTGGCGAGGCGGCTGGAAGGGGGCGCGTCTCTGGAAGATGCGCTCGCCGCCGAAGGGGATCTGGTTCCCGCCGTGTACCGCTCTCTGCTCGCGGCCGGTTTTCGCAGCGGACGGATCGAAGAGGTGCTGGGCAGCGTGTCCCGCTTTGCGGCGTCGATGCGCGATCTGAGCGCCGAGATTCGTCGCATGCTGATCTATCCGGGCGCGGTGGTCGTGATTGCGTACACGCTGTTCGTGGGGCTGAATGTGTACGTCACGCCGCGGCTGATGACGACCTATGAACTGTCCCGCCTGCAGACGTCCTGGTGGATCCGGGTCATCGAGATGCTGCAGGCCACAGTCGGCTGGTGGGGACCGGGAATCCCGATTGCGGCGGCGACGATCCTGCTGGCCGAATGGCTCTGGAGTTGCTCGACGTCAGCGTCCGCGCGAGGCGGCGGTCCGGCGGCGATTCAACCGGGACTGCTGCGACTGATCCCTGGGTTCCGGGGCGTGGTCGGCAATGCGCGCTTGGCGCGGTTCGCACATTTGTTGTCGGTCCTCACCGAATTCGAGGTGCCGTTTCCAGAAGCGCTGCGTCTGAGCGCGGCGGGGACGGGCGATGCGCGCCTGATCCTCCTTGTGGAACGAGCGGCCAAGTCAGCCGAGGCGGGACAACCTCCAGACCGCGCGATCCCGGAAGGCCGTGCGCTGCCGCCCTTGTTGCGGTGGCTGCTGCTGCTGAGCCTGGCGCAGGGGACGCTGCCCTCGACGATGCGACACGCCGCCGATGTCTACGAACAGCGGGCTCTAACGCGGGCGGAGTGGATCCAGCGGTTGCTGCCGTCGGTGCTTGTCATTGTCTTGGGAGGCGGAATGGCGCTGTTGTACGCCCTCAGCCTGTTCCTCCCCCTGCAGTCGGTGTGGCGCAGTCTGAGTACATGATGTCTTGAGAGTCGAAGGCCGAATCCGTGATCTCTCCTGCCGACCGAGAATCCGATCCGCGCACGTCCGGGCCGGGCGTCGAAGGCGCCGCAGCCAGCGCGATGGCACGGCTGACGGCGGCGGGAGTTCCGCTGGCCGGCGGACTGGCGGCCTACGGGAGAGAAGCGCCCTCGAGACGAGTTCGGCGGGCGCTGAAGGACATCAGTCGGTCACTTTCCAGAGGCGCCAGCTTGGAGGAAGCGCTGGCGAGGGCGACGCCGAGCGGCGCGGCCTATGTGAGCGGCCTAGTCGCCGCCGGCGTCCGTAGCGGACGACTGGCCGAGGCGCTCGAGCGGCATTTGTTCGTGATGCAGAGAACGCGGCAGATCCGCTCGCGAATCTTGCTCAGCCTCGGTTACCCGCTGCTGCTCGGTCTGTTTGCGTTGACAATTTTGTGGGCCATTCTCGTCTGGCCAGTGCAGGATTTCAAAGAGATCTTTGAAGACTTTCAGGTTCCGCTTCCCTCGGCGACAATCACGTTGATTGGACTTTCAGACGTCGCTGTCCGGACGGGTGAGCACTTCGAGTGGTTCCTGCTGACACTGGTGACGCTCGCGGCCGCCGTCTGCTCGTTGCGGTTTCTCCCCGGTCGCGCCTGGCGGGTTCGAATGTTTCAGTGGATTCCGTCGATCGGGTCGGCGTCCCGCCATGCGGCCGTATCGGAATTCTGTTCGCTGCTCTCGATCCTCACCGCCTGCGACGTCCCGTTGCCCGAAGCGCTGCGGATGACCGCCTCCGCCCTGCGGGACGCCAACCTGCGAGAAGGAGCCGCCCGGCTGGCAGACGAGGTCGAAAAAGGGGCTTCGGCCGAAGACGAGGTCCGCGCGCTGCCATATTTCTCCAAGGCGTTCTCGCCGCTGTTCCGCTGGGCCGATCGCCATACCGTCTTTTCGGAATCGCTCCGCACGGCGGGCGAACTGCACGCCGCACAGGCCCGACTGCAGGCAGGCGTGGTCGGCGTGATTGTCCAACCGTTTCTGTTATTCCTGATCGCCGTCCCGGCAATCGGCGGGACGTACGTTCTCTTTATGCCTCTGGTCGCATTACTCCAATCGCTGACCTGACCCTACAGCCACACAGCCCCGCGAATCATGCCGGAGATTTTTGCAACCCTGCTGCTGCTTCCCTCGCTAGGCGGCGCGATGCTGCTTACGGAGTGGCTCAGCCGCACTGCCAGCGGCCGGGAGGAGCGCGTGCGGTGGCGGACCGGGCTGTACGTCATGGGGATGATGGTCCTCGCTCTCACGCCGGCGATCTGCTACTTCGCGGCGCAGCGGTTCGTCGCGTTCGACTGGAAGCAGGCAGTGCTGTTGACCGGCCGGCTGCTGTTAGTCGTCGCCATGCTCGCGGCGGGCGTCTCGGCGATTCGCGTGGCGCGGGCCGGCGAACCGGACGAGCGGACGACCCGCCTCTCGGCGATCTACAGCCGGGACGTCGATCGTCTGAAGCTCTCGGCCGGGGTTCTGGCACTGTTTCCGCTGCTGTGGTTCGTGTTCACGGGGATCATCTTCGTGGCCCCGATCGCCTACCTCGTGGCGGTCGTGGTGACGGTGGGACGCGGGCGCGAGACCCGCCTGTTGTGGCTGCTGGCGGTCTCGGTGGAGAATGACCTGTCGCTGCCGGAAGAACTCGACGCCTTTTCGGAGGGGCGGCGGTGGCGGGAGGCGTACCGGCTGCAACATCTCGCCTCGCGGCTCCGCGACGGGGCCGGGCTGGCCGAGGCGCTCGAATCCCAGCCGGGAGTTCTCCCCCCTTCGACGGTTTCGGCGATTCGAGCCGCCGAACGAACGGGAACCCTCGCCGCGCAATTGCGGAGCGAGGCGACGCGGCAGATGAACGGGCTGCAACGGACGCATCTCGACGGTCCGCTAGCCGCTTTGGCGTTTTATTACTGGTTGCTGATGATGTTTCTGCTGCTCGTGCTGAGCGGGCTGGGCAAATGGATCGTCCCGAAGTACCGAGAGATTTTCGAAGGGTTCGAAACGCCTCTGCCGGCAATGACGCGGGTAGTCATGGCGGCGGCCGACTGGATCGAAAGCTACGTCTTGCTGGCGATCCCGCTGCTGGCGGCGCCGGCGGCGCTGTTGATGCTGCTCAGTTATGTCTATCTGGTCGGCTGGCCGAACTTCAATCTGCCGCTGTTGATGCGGTGGTTTCCCCGCCGCGATGCACCGGGCGTGCTGCGGAGCCTGGCCGCGGCGACGGCGGCCGGGGCGGCTCTGCCGAAGTTGCTGGAGAATATGGCGGAACATCACCGGCGACCTGACCTGGCCGAGCGCCTCGAGCGGATTGGCCGGTCGGTGAGCGCCGGCGACGACGCCTGGAATTGCCTTGTTGCGGAAGGACTGCTGACCCGGCGGGAGGCGGCGGTCGTCGTCTCGGCGTCGCGCGCCGGTCATCTGCCGTACGCGCTGAATGCGCTGGCCGACAGCATTGAACGCGCGCAACGACATCGAAAGCTGTGGTGGATCGAGATTGCAAAGCCGCTGGTTGTGCTGTCGATCGGACTGCTGGTCGCGGTGTACGCGGTGGGGATGTTTGTCCCGCTGATCGCGCTGTTGAGCGCCATCAGTTAAAGAGGATTTCGGGAGTGGAGTGACGAATGGTCGGACGCAGTTCCAACCGGCGATACGATCGCTTGCGAGAGGAAACTTCGTGCCGGCGTTCGCGGATGCGGCGCGGTGTGACCCTTATGGAGGCGGTTGCGGCGATCACGTTGCTGTCGGCGATTGCAGCCGGCCTGTTGCCGTTGATCAGCCGGACGGTCGAACTGAGGGACGAAGCCGCGCAACACTCGACGGCCGTCACCGAGACGGCCAACCTGATGGAGCGGATTGCGGTGCTGAGAGGGGACGGCCAGCTCGATGACGCACAACTTCAGGAGTTGGAACTTTCCGACTGGGCCGCAGCGGAACTGTCGGAGCCGGAACTCGAGATCACAATCGCCGACGAGCGCGACGGATTGCCGCACCGGAGATTGACGGTCTCGCTGAGCTATCGCAACGCGGCGGGAGAGCGGAGCGCCCCGGTGGTGGCGACGGCGTTTCTGTACGGAGAGAGCCCATGAGAACTGTGCAGCGAAACTGGCGAACGTCGCGGGGCGGATTCACACTGGCGGAAATGCTGGTGGCGATCTCGGTGCTGTTTGTCGTTTCGGTGACGAGCGCCCTGACGATCGGAATGCTGATGGCGGCCGACGCGCGATCGGGCGAGGCGTTTCTGGTGCAGAACTCGCTGGTCCGGCTGGGACGCCAGTTTCGCGACGACGTCCATGCGGCGCGTGCGGTGAGCGTTGCGGCGGAGGACGGCGTTCCTGACGGACGGATGGTGCTCGAACTCTCCGACGGCGGCGGTGTGACCTACCGGGCCGCGGCGGACGGGGTGGTTCGAGAGGCCGCCGGGACGGCTGATGGGGACGCGCGGGAGGAATTTCGACTCCCGGAAGGATCGTCGCGGTTTTCGGTCATCGACAACGGGCGGCTGGCCGTACTGATTCATGAGCGGCCGTATCTGACTCACACCGACTCGTATGCGCGCGGCTCGGACTCCGTGCCGATGAGGGAAGTGCGATTCGAGGCGGCGACGGGGTGGAGCGTTCGAGATTTCGTGGAAGGCAACGGCGATGAAGGCGAATGATCGGAAATACCGGTGGAGGGGGGCGCCTTCTCGCGTAACACCAGCGCGCGGCGGCGCGGTGCTGGTGATTGCGCTGATGTGCTTGCTGCTGGCGGGAGTCTTCGCAGTGAGCATGGTGCAACACGCGCTGCGGCAGAGAGAGCAGGTGCTGCGCGACGAGTGGCAGATGCAGGCGGTCTGGCTGGCGGACTCCGCCATTGACCGGGCGGCGTCTCAGATCCGCGTTGATGACGAGTATGCGGGGGAGGTCTGGCGTCCGGGGGCGGGGGCGACGCCTGCGTCTGACGGCGACGAGGCGAACGGAGTTCTGGGGCGCGTGGAGATTCGCGTCGAATATGAAACGGGCGATGACGAGGTCCGACTGGCACGGGTGCAAGCGATGGCCGACGTTCCCGACGATCCCGAGGAGCGCGCTCGCGTGCGGCGGGAAGTCACGCTGGAACTGACGTCTGGAGA
>ERZ869936.970-NODE-970-length-22904-cov-18.624360_pt1 | contig 22904 bp, 20 predicted proteins | sample MGYA00520876_ERZ869936 | MGnify/ENA primary metagenome ERZ869936 (study PRJEB32218, sample SAMN09650985) | biofilter metagenome | isolation source: enrty point of leading RO module | place: Saudi Arabia: Thuwal, RO plant located on Red Sea | collected 2016-02-17 ...
CCGCCGGACATCCTCATCACGACCCCGGAATCTCTCTACCTGATGCTCACATCGGCGGTGCGCTCCACGCTCGGGTCCGTCCGCTGGGTCATCGTCGACGAGGTGCACGCTGTCGCAGGGACCAAGCGTGGCGCCCACATGGCCCTGTCGCTGGAGCGCCTGGAGCAGCTAACGGAGCAGCCGCCACAGCGCATCGGGCTTTCGGCCACCCAGAGACCGCTCGAAACAACGGCTCGGTTCCTTGGTGGCGGGACGCTCGTAGATGATGCCTGGGAGCCTCGTCCCGTGAACATCATCGACATTCCTCCTCAGCGCGAACTGGACCTCGAGCTGGTGGTTCCTGTCGAAGACATGACTGCGCCGGCGTCGGAAGACCCATTAGACCCCGATCATGTGCCGCAACGGTCGATCTGGCCTGCGGTGTACCCGGCATTGCTCGAGCAGATCGAAGCGCATCAGTCGACGATCGTCTTCGCCAACTCACGGAGATTGGCAGAACGGGTGTGCGCCGAGCTGAACCGCCTCGCCGACGAGGAGATCGCCCGAGCCCATCACGGGTCGGTCGCCCGGGAGCAGAGACTCGAGATCGAGGAGGCCTTGAAGAAGGGTGAGCTCAAGGCAGTTGTCGCCACCTCTTCTCTCGAGCTCGGGATCGACATGGGCGCGGTGGACCTCGTGATTCAGATCGAATCCCCCGGTTCTGTCGCCTCCGGGCTTCAGCGCGTGGGTCGCTCGAGGCACCAGGTCGGCAAGACATCCAAGGCCAGGATCTTCCCCAAGTACCGCGGTGACCTGCTCGTGGCCACCGTCGTGGCCTCCGAGATGATCGAAGGCCACGTCGAGCCGACCAAGGTCCCGGAGAACCCTCTCGATGTGCTCTCCCAGCAGATCGTGGCACATGTCGTGGCCGGTGAAACGGGTGCAGACACGATGTTCGACCTCGTTCGGCGCGCCACGCCTTACCGCAACCTGTCCCGGGCAGTGTTCGACGAGACGCTCGACATGTTGGCCGGACGCTACCCGTCGGACCTCTTCTCGGAGCTCCGCCCAAGGATCAACTGGGACCGGGTGGAGGGAACACTGAGCCCCCGCCCGGGAGCGCTTCAACTCGCCGTCACCAATGCTGGGACCATCCCCGATCGCGGGCTGTTCCGCGTGGCACTCCCCGATGGGAGCCGGGTCGGCGAGCTCGATGAGGAGATGGTCTATGAGTCGCGGGAGGGCGACACTTTCCTGCTCGGGTCGACCGCGTGGCGGATCACCGAGATCGACCACGACCGCGTGACCGTCATCCCCGCCCCCGCCGACGGCGCCCACAAGATGCCCTTCTGGCACGGTGACATACCGGGCCGCCCCCTCGAGACGGGTCGTGCGATTGGTCGATTCATACGAGAGACCGGAGATCTCGAGAAGGACGAAGCCGTTCGTCGCCTCAGAGCGAGCTACCACCTCGACGAGAATGCCGCAGTCAACCTGGTCGAGTATCTGCACGAAGAGCTCGAAGCCACGGGCAATCTGCCGTCGGACCGGAAGATCGTCGTCCAGCGCTTTCAGGATGAGATCGGAGACTGGCGTGTCGTGATGCTCTCGCCGTTCGGCGCGAAGGTTCACGCCCCGTGGGCGATGGCCTTACGCCACACTCTCAGGGAGCGTTACGGCTCCGACGTGGACATGATTTGGTCCGACGACGGCATTGCGGTTCGTTTCCCCGATACCGGCGAGATTCCCGAGGCCCACGAGTTGATGCTCGAACCCGAAGATGTCGAGTCGACTCTCGTCAGCCACCTCGCCGACACGGCGCTGTTCGCAGCCCGATTCCGTGAGGCCGCCGGGCGATCGCTTCTCTTGCCAAGACGACGACCCGGGGAGCGAACGCCGCTCTGGTTGCAGCGGAGAAAGGCATCCGACCTCCTATCGGTCGCCACACAGTTCGGATCATTCCCGATCGTCCTCGAGACCTATCGCGAGGTGCTCCGTGACGACTTCGACCTTCCTGCGCTCCAGGAGCTGCTGAGCGACATCCGGTCCCGCAAGGTGCGCGTCGTGGACGTAGATCTGCCTTCCCCATCCCCATTCGCGACTTCGCTGCTGTTTTCCTTCGTCGCCGCATACCTCTATGAGTCGGATGCTCCCATCGCAGAGCGAAGGGCGGCGGCGCTGACCCTCGACCGGAACCTGTTGCGCGAGCTTCTCGGTGATGGTGAGCTCCGTGAGCTCATCGACCCCGACGTGCTCGCTGCGATTGAGCTCGAGCTGCAGCATCTCACCGAGGCCCGGACTCCACGGAACCCGGATGCCCTGCACGACATGCTCCGCGATCTCGGGCCCCTCAGCCGGGACGACGTCCTGGTCCGGGCGAGTGATACCGGGCCCGCCGACCTCGAGGCCCTCATCGAACAGCGACGTGTCTTCGAAGTGGTTGTGGGAGGTGAGCCCCGATTCGCAGCCGTCGAGGACATGGCAAGGCTGCGCGACGCCATGGGAATACAGCCTCCCGAAGGGGTGCCACACGTATTCCTCGAGCCCGTGGCCGACCCTCTCGGCGATGTGGTGGGACGCTATGCCAGAACCCACACTCCATTCACGGCGCACGCCGTGGCTTCCGCTCTCGGGCTGCCAATTGCAGTGGTCCAGTCGACCCTCGAGGGGCTCGAGAGCAGGGGCAGGGTGGCCCGGGGTGCCTTCCTGCGGGGTGGTGAGTCCCAGGAGTGGGTCGACACCGGAGTGCTCCGTCGCCTGAAACGACGCTCGCTTGCGAACCTTCGCGAGGAGATCGAGCCGGTCGAGCAGCACCGGTTGGCCGCCTTCTCTATCGACTGGAGCGGGCTGTCCAATGAACCACCGCGCGGTGTCAATGCAGCTGCCGATGCCGTGGCCCGGCTGCAAGGGGCTGCGATACCTGCGTCAATCCTCGAACGTGACGTGTTGGCGATGAGGGCGCATGAGTCGTCCCAGCACATCGACAAGATGCTGGTCGCGGGCGAGCTGGTCTGGATAGGCCGCGAGTCCCTCGGGAGCCGGGACGGCAAAGTCTCGCTGTATCACCGCGATTCGTTGGCAGCGCTTTGGGACGGACCGAGCCCGGACTACGAGCCGTCGTCCCAAGCAGAAGAGATGGTGAGTCTCTTGAGTCAGCGGGGCGCCAGCTTCTTCCGGGACATCTACGACGCCACAGGCGGTGGAGACATCAGCGAAGCAGCCGACTCCCTATGGGACCTGGTGTGGGCGGGCTTGATAACCAACGACAGCTTCGAGCCGGTGCGTCAATTCCTCAGCCGCCGTTCGCGTGGCTCGAGAGGGAGAGCTGTCGCCCGGTTCCCATCCCACACTTCGGGGAGATGGTCCCTGGTGGAAAGCGTGGTCGGTGCTGCGCCGACCACGACCGAAGCGCATGCGGCTCGCGCCCACCTCATGCTCGACAGGCACGGAGTGGTGACGCGCAGCACGGTTTTGGCCGAAGGCCAACCAGGAGGGTTCTCCGCCCTCTATCCGGTCTTTGCCCATCTGGAGGAGACGGGTCGACTGCGACGGGGGTACTTCGTAGAGGGCCTCGGCGGCTCACAGTTCGCACTTCCGGGTGCCGTGGATCGTCTGCGGTCCTCGTCTGACGAGCCCGATGTGATTGCTGTCGCAGCGGCGGACCCGGCCAATCCCTATGGAGGGGCATTGCCCTGGCCTGAGCACGACGCGCGACTGGCCCGCGATGCTGGTGCCTACGTGTTCTTCTATGACGGCCACCTCGTCGCATATCTCGACAAAGGGAGGCGAAACCTCACCCTCTTGGGACAGGCGGAAGACCTCTACGAGTTGATTGGCCGGGAGGTGGCGGCCGTCGCGGCCCGCCACCGCCGACTGGTGCTGAGAACGGTTGGTGATGAGGCTGCGCCAGTGTCTCCTCTTGCCCCATCACTGAGGGAGTGGGGGTTCGCACTCGATCCCAAAGGTCTCGCCTACCGAAAGTAGCTCATTCCAGCTCTGGCCAGGCCCTGATTGCCTCGTCGACCACCGAGCTGAACTTGAGCCCCATCAAAACGACGCCTGCCGCCCCCGCCTCCCGGGCAGACTGCTCCATCTCACCGACCACTTCCCAACCCATCTTCCGGCCTACGTCAGGGTCGAGGTCACCGAGCCTGGCTTTGAGCTCTGGAGTTGCCCGGACGGCGCCGATCGACTCCATCTGCTCGACCCATGTCAGGCTGAAAGGCGGAATGATCATGAGATAGACGGGTGGGTCGCCGTCCTGAATGTTCAACTTTGCGAGATTCGGCTCGACGACTGCCGGGTCCATCACCGGCCCCGATACGAAGAACTGGGCACCAAGGTCGATGCGACGGCGGAACTGCCACTCGCGGAACCTGGTGGGCATCCCCACCTCGAAGTCGGGTAGATCTCGTTGGAGCTCTCGAAGGTGCTCCACGATCTCGTAGTGATGAGCCAGGTGATCTATGTGTGGCACGGTGTCACCGATGACGACGAGGAACGAATCGACCCCATTGCCGAGGGCACCCCGTACCTCTGATTCGATGGCAAGGATGTTTCGATCGCGCGTCGACACGACCACTGTCGGGTCGACATGAGGCGTGTCATGGGTTATCCGGGCCGAGAAGGCGTACGGAGACACCCGAATCCGACCGAAGACATTGTCCGTGACCAACACGTTGGTCCATCCGGTCAGGTTCCGGTGGCTCATGTCGGGCAACTCGGGAGGATTCACCTCCGCAATCCGCACCCAGCCGCTACGAGATGTCAGCATTCCTCACCTCTCGCGCCCTACGGGCTATGAAGTACTTGGCCTGAGGATGGTGGCAGATGATTGCGGACGTCGTCTGCTCGGGGTGATATTGGTATGAGGTGTGAGGGCCCACGTCGATTCCGATCCGGTCGGCCCCGAGGATGTCAGCGACCCTCTCGTTGTCTTCTAGATCCGGACATGCCGGGTAGCCCCATGAGTACCGTCCACCCCGATACTTCTGTCGGAACAGACCGGTGAGCGTCGGGCCGTCTTCGTCGACAAATCCCCATTCGGTCCGAATCCGGTGATGCCAGAACTCCGCGAGCGCTTCCGCCATCTCAACGCCCAAACCATGTAGATGCAGGTATCGCGTGTATTCGTTCTCAGCAAACAGTGACGCCGTCCGCTCCGATATCTCAGGCCCCATCGTGACTATGTGGAAGGCGGCATAGTCGACCTCGTCATCGACGGGGCGGAAGAAGTCTGCGATGCACAGATACGGATCCTCTCTCTGACGTGGGAATTTGAACCGGGTCAGCTCGGTGTCACGGTCGGTGTCGGTCCACAGGATCAGCTCGTCGCCTTCCGAGTTGGCCGGGAAGTACCCATAGGCCACCTGAGGCCTGAGCAAACCCTCGGATCGGGCAAGCGCCATCTGCTCCCGAAGCATCGGGGCGAGTCGCTCTTTGAATGCCCGATCGTTCTCGTCCTTCTCCGGTCGGTATTGCCACTGGTTGCGGTACAGGGCTGTCAGATTGAGATAAGGCACGATCTCATCCAGGGGTATGGTCCGGACGATCCTGGCTCCGAGGAATGGGGGCACGAAGATGGGGTTGTCCGTCTTCACCGACGGCGAGCGAGAAGGCGCAGTCTCGTTGGCAACGACGGTCCCGGCCCGTTCTCGCTTGCGAAGTGGGGACGGCGCGGTCTCGCCTCGCACGATCCGGTCCATGGCATCTAGCCCGGCAAAGGCATTCTTGCCGTAATACAGCGGCCCGGTGTACAGGGAGCGCAGATCCGACTCGACATAGCTGCGAGTGAGCGCGGCGCCTCCGAGAAGCACCGGTGTGTCGCCCAGTCCCCTTCTTTGCAGCTCTTCGAGATTGTCTTTCATTATCAAGGTTGACTTGACGAGCAGCCCACTCATCCCGATGGCATCGGCCTTCTTCTCCTGAAACTCCTTGACCATCTCGGCAATGCTGACCTTGATGCCGAGGTTGTGCACCTCGTAGCCGTTGTTGCTCAAGATGATGTCGACGAGGTTCTTTCCGATGTCGTGGACATCACCCGAGACCGTCGCCAGCACGACCGAGCCCTTGCGCGACGTCTCGGCCTTCTCCATCAGAGGCTCGAGATGCGCCACGGCCTTCTTCATGGTCTCGGCCGACTTGAGGACGAACGGCAGTTGCATCTCACCAGTGGCGAATCGATCGCCAACCACCTTCATCCCGTCGAGGAGGAACTCATTGATTATGTCGAGGGGCCGATGCCCATCGCCGATCGCCTCTTCGAGATCAGCGATGACATTGCCCTGATCTCCATCGATGATTCGCCTCGCCAGCCGCTCGCCAACCGGCAGATCGTCTATCGGTTCCGCCTCGGCCTTCTCCATCTCGACGTCCTCGAACAGCTCGAGGATTCGCTCCAGAGGGTCATAGCCCTCCCTACGACGGTCGTAGATGAGGTCGAGGGCCGCCTGACGCTGATCGGCGTCGATGTCCGCCAGGGGGACGATCTTGCCGGCATGCACGATGGCTGCGTCCAGCCCGGCTTCAACGGCCTCGTGCAAGAAGACCGAATTGAGGATTCGCCGAGCAGCCGGCTTGAGCCCGAACGAGCAGTTGGATACTCCCAATACTGTTCGGGTACCGGGAAGCTCCTCCTTGATCCTCCGGATCGCTTCGAGTGTGGCAATCCCATCCTTTCTGAGGTCGTCATCTCCGGTCGTCAGCGGGAATGTCAACGGATCGAATATGAGATCGGATGGCCTGAGGCCATATGTCTCGACTGCAAGGTCATGAATCCTGTGAGCGACGCGCATCTTCCATTCGAGATCCCTGGCCTGACCCTCCTCGTCGATGAGCAGGCAGATGACACCGGCACCGTGCCTCTTCGCCAGTGTCAAGACCCGGTCGATCCTCGAGCCCTCGCCATATCCATCCTCGAGGTTGGCGCTGTTGAGGAGGCATCGTCCACCCAGCCTCTCCAAGCCGGCCTCCATAACCTGCCACTCCGTCGAGTCGAGCACGACAGGCGCTGCAACGTCGGTGGCAAAGCCGGCCGAGAGGATCTTCATGTCCTCGACCCCGTCCCGGCCGACGTAGTCGACACAGAGGTCAACGAGGTGTGCGCCCTCCCGAAGCTGTGACTGGCCGATCGCTATGCACCCTTCGACGTCGTCGGCGAGCAGAGCATCGCGGAAGGCCTTGCTCCCGTTCGCGTTGGCTCTCTCACCGATGATCAGAAACGAGCTGTCCTGGTCGAGGGTGACCTGGCTGTAGATCGAGGCGACCGACGGCTGCTCGATGGGTTGCCGTTCCCGTCGCTCGGCGGTGCGCAATGCGTCGACAACCCTGGCCAGGTGCTGTGGGGTCGTCCCACAACAACCGCCCACGATCGAGACGCCGAGCTCGGTCACAAAGGTCGTCAGGTTCTCTGCCAGATCGGCGGGCCCGAGGTCGTACACCATCTCGCCGTCCTCGACATGCGGCAGGCCGGCGTTCGGAATCGCAGAGATGGGTAAGGGTGAATGACGGCTCAAATGCCGCAGTGGCTCGAACATCTCGGCCGGCCCTGTGGCGCAATTGAGCCCGATGACGTCGGGCGACATGGCTTCGAGGGCCGTGAGCGCGGCACCGATCTCCGTCCCGGGAAGCATGCGTCCTGTGAGCTCGATGGTGACTTGCACCTGCAGGGGCAAATCTCGACCGGCGCTGGACATTGCCTGACGCGCCCCGGCGATGGCCGCCTTCGCTCCGAGCAGGTCGAACTGCGTCTCGATGATGATCAGGTCTGCGCCGCCTTCGATCAAACCCCGGGCTTCGATCTCGTATGCGTCTCGAAGCTCGCGGTATGTGATCTGGCCGAGGGTTGCGAATTTTGTGCCCGGTCCCATCGATCCGGCCACGAACCGGGTGCGCCCATCTCGCGCGCGGAACTCCTCGACCACCTCACGCGCCAGCCTCGTGCCCTCGTAGGCGATCTCAAATGAGCGATCGGCGATTCCGTACTCGCCAAGGGGGACGGCGAAAGCCCCGAAAGTGTTGGTCTCCACGACATCGACACCCACCTCGAGAAAGGAACGATGGAGATCTTTGATCACATCAGGGCGGGTGACATTGAGGATGTCGGTGCATCCTTCGAACTGCGGCCCACCAAAGTCCTCGGCCGTGAGACCGACTGTCTGCAGATTGGTGCCGGTCGCCCCATCGAAGATGACGATCCCGGACTCGACGGCATCGGAGTACGACGTCATTGCGCTACTCCGTCATCGATGTAGAAGGTGTCCTCTGACTGGCTCACTGGCTCCTCACTTGTTCCTGTTGAAACGCTGGTGAGCGCCGTGAGCCCAACTGCCGTTCGGCTCATGGTCAGCTCATCGACTCCAGGCATTGGCACCGTGCGTCGGCTCTCACCAGCGCCGGTTGCCGCGGTATCAAAGGGCCTGTTCCCTCCACCGCTCTAGATGAGCGCTTCTGCTGGGCATTATACAGGGGTCGCTGCGGCCGTCTACGAGATGCCGCTCAGCTGATCCCCGACGAAGAAGCTCCAACGACGCCACCATCGATGGGCACGATGGCCCCCGTCATCCAAGAGCTCGCGTCGGAGCCCAGGAACACGATGAGGCGCGCCACCTCTTCGGGCTCTCCCACTCGCTCCAGCGGATGAATCCGGGCCGTTGTCTCCTCGTCCTCGAGAAGGAGGCCGGCGAGCCGCGTCCTCACCACGCCCGGGGCGACGGCATTGACCCGGATCTTGGGAGCAAGCTCGTGAGCGAGTTGCCTCGTGAGGTGAATGAGGCCGGCCTTGGACACGTTGTACGCCCCCATGATCGGACTCGGTCTCAGCCCGGCGACCGATGCGACATTGACGATCGAGCCCCCTGATCCTTCCATGCCCGCCTTGTATGCGGCACGGGACCAGAGAAGCGGGCCGAGGAGATTGACGGCCCAGGTCTTTTGTATCGCCCCGAGATCCACATCCATGATGAACCCTGCCGACGGATTGGTCCCGGCGTTGTTGACGAGAATGTCCACAGATCCGAAGCGCTCCAGCGTCTCGCTCATGGCGCGCTCAGCGTCGTCGACGTCATCGGCTCGCGCCGCGGTGGCTAGCACCCGGTCCGGGGCTATGCCGGCGTCCACCATCTCCTGATGCGCCGCCTCCAAGTTCTCGGGTTTCCGGGAAGTGATGGTGACACCGGCCGCCCCGCTCTTGGCGAGCTCGATCGCCGTCGCAAGACCGATCCCCCGACTGGCCCCGGTGACGACCGCTACCTTGCCTTCGACCGATACATCCATTCGCTAGTGACCGCCTCTCTTGACTCCCCCGTACTTCATTCGAGTGTCCGAGATGGCAGCGGCACGCGGCTCCTCATCATTGATTCCGGCATCGACGACTTCACCAACAAACAGGGTGTGCGTCCCGTAGTCCTTCGAATCACGGACTTCGCAGTCGAGCCAGGCAAGGGCCTCCTTGAACACAGGGGCACCCGTTGTGGCTTGAAAGACCTCTCTGCCGTTGAGCGTGTTCCCCTCTCGCTCGGCGGGCTTGGAGAACTTCACGAAGGGACGGGTGTCATCGGAGTCCCAGAGGTTCACCGTGAACGACCCTCCTTCGCTGATGAGCCGATGGGTCACCGCTGTGTTGTCGACACCAATGCCTATGAGCACCGGCTCCATAGACAGCTGCGTGATCCAGGATGTCGTCATCCCATTCCACTCCTCGCCCGAGGCCGAACCGACCAGGGCGAGAGCGTTCGGGATCCGGAAAGTCACTTTGTTGATCGTCTCGTCGTCCATTGCATTCAACCTCTCAAAGGGATGTTCAAAACCCTAATGTTCTCGTGTGCGAATCCTGATCGCTACAACAGGCGTACTGCCTGCAGGACCCGTGTCAGAGCTCTGCGCCAGACTCAGCGACGAGACCAGTGAAGTGACTGTGATGACCGTGATCCGCGTGCCCCGCACCTTCCTGGACTCGCTCGATGACGACGTTCGCAGATCCTTTCTCGACGACTCAACGTCCGACGCCTCCCCTGAGGAGAAGGCAGCCAAATACCTCGAGGAGAGAGGCCAGAAGGTCGTAGCTCCCATCGTTGCGGCACTTCAAGCGGAGGGCATTCAAGCCCGGGCGAGATTCGTGGAAGGTGACGACCCCGCGGAAGCGATCATCGCGACGGCCGGGGACGTCGACGCACAGATGGTGATGATGGGCGCCACCCGCCGCCTCTTCACCGAGGAGGCTTGGCGCAGCGTCTCGGCTCGCGTGATCGACACCTCGCATCTCCCGGTCTTGCTCGTCCCGGGCACCAAGATCGAAGACACTCAGGAGATGCCGGTCCTGGAGCTGTGAGCATCTTTGGGTGAGGAATGGAACCGTTTGACCGATCCGTCCGTGCCCATGTGTACCAACTGTTCGCCAGCGGGGTCACTGAGATAGACGCGTCCAGGGTCAGTGAGTCACGGGGATGGAACCGCAAAGCCGTGCGGGCTTCTCTGGAGAGGCTCGAGGCAGAGCACAGGATCGCGCTCCTACCGGGATCCGACCGAGTCTGGATGGCGCACCCGTTCTCCGGAGTGGACACGGGCTATCGGGCGCACATCGGGGAGCGCTCCTGGTTCGCCAACTGTGCGTGGGATGCCCTTGCCATCGTGGCTCTGCTCGGTGGCGACGGCACTGCCACAGGTCGTGACGGCATCGTCGAGTGGCAGATCCAGAATGGCGTCGTCTCCCCCAATGGGTTGATTCACATGCTGGTGCCTGCAGCCGAATTCTGGGCGGACATCGGATTCACGTGAGCGAACATCCAAGGCTTCCGGTCGGAGGCCGAGCTCGATGCGTGGCTGAACGAGACAGGCCACCAGCGGGGATACCTGACGAACGCACAGACGATGTATGAGCTGTCCAAGGATTGGTACGCGGGCCGGATGGAGGAGGGTTGGAATCCGCCTGACGCATCCACGGCAGAGGAGATCTTCGCAGCACATGGCCTGACCGGGCCATTCTGGAGTCTTGGCTCTTGAATCGTCTCGCCACCGCTCGAACCGGCACGATGGCCGGAATGGCTCATTCCGATTGGGTCCGCTCTCAATCGACCGTTTGGCGTCAACCCGGCCTATCGCAGCCACAGACCTTGGGAATCCGTCGAAGGCCATCTCGACAACACCACCTACACCGAGGCGTTCGCAGGAGCCGTATACACAGCATCCGGGACCATCCCCCACCGAACGCCTGCTCCGGCTATGCCCTGACGAACCAGTCCGTGGCTGGCACCGCTACCCGCGTCGAGTTGCTGCAGTCACTGGGCCAGATCACCAAATCGAGGACGAGAACGATCAGTCCGTTGAGTATCCGGGATCGGCACTTTTCGGGTGGCTAGCTTTTCCAGGTGGCGACCTTGGTGGTCATTCCGAATACGACTCCGTCGTCGGTTGCAAACTGGGCGAGATGGCTTTCGGCTTTCTCAGTGAGGTGGGCGAGTTGGGCGTCGGAGATGGAATCTCCAAGAGTCCAGCCCCTTACCTCGGTGGTTACCCATTGGCTGATCGACTCGAATCTGCCTGTTCCCTCGATCGATATGAACTCGACATGTTCGACGTCGGCGGCATCGAACAAGGACTCGAGGACACCGACACTGCCCATGGCAAAGGGTGCGTCGAGCGAGGAAGCGGCTTCCTTCCCTAGCTCGGACCGGAACAGTTTCTGCATGCTCAGATAGCCGTCGGAACGCTCTATCGAGTCCCACACTGCCACCAGCCCCCGATTCGCCACTCTCCCCATCTCCTTGATACCCAGCGACGGATCATCCAAGAACATCAGGCCGAATTGAGAGACGGCCACTTCAAAGGTGTCGTCATCGAAATCCAGGCTGGCAGCATCACCCTGCACGTATTCGATGTCGTCGCCAAGTCGGCCAGCTACTGCGATCATCGCTGGGTTGATATCAACACCAACCACACGACCCGTGGTCCTGGCTCGTACGGCTCTGGTTAGGGCGCCGGTCCCACAGGCGACATCGATCACGTCATCGGTCGGAGAAATGCGCGCAGTCTCCGCTATTGGATTGGCGAATCTCCCAAACAGTGATGGTACAAACAAGGACTCATAGACCTCAGCCCCACTTGTGTCCAACTGGCCCCGGTCATGATCCGTCATCTCGATCTCCTCGACAGTCCCTTCTGGGAACCTACGCGGCCGGATCAAGGATGACTCGCTCTTCTCCCACTAGCGCAGATCAACTGATCCCGGGCGGAATCGCTCATATTCGAGACCGCTACCTATCGGCACGTCCCGAGCGGGTGCGGGCGTCGTGTGGGTGTTTTTGGGAACCCTCTTGATATACCATCCTTGGTATGACAAACTGTCTCGTGTGGCGTGGGGTTCGGTCGAGCTGGAACCGGAGGTCGTCGAATGGCTCGAAGGTCTTCCGGACGAACAGTTCGGTCGGGTCGAGTTCTACATCGACTTGCTCGCTGACCGCGGAGCGCAACTTGGCGAGCCCTACACGAGACAACTGCAAGGCAAGCTTCGGGAACTGCGGTTCTATTTGGGGCCGCAAAGCGATGCGGTGCGGATCACGTACTACATCGTCACCGGTAGGCGGATCATCCTCCTCACGGTGTTCCGGAAGCAGCGGCAGCGAGAGCGAGCAGAGATAGACCGAGCTGTCCGGGCGATGGAGAAGTGCATCGCAGAAGGGCACACAGCGGAGGACGAACATGACTGAGAAGGCCAGTTGGTCGGAACTGAAGAGCCGGAGAGGTGACAGCGAAAGTCGACGCCGCGCCTACCAGGATGCCAAGGACGCTTTCGAGCTTGGGGCGAGGGTCAGGGCAGAGAGGGAACGCCTCAAACTGACGCAGTCGGAGCTCGCTGAGAAGATGGGCACCACCCAACCGACAATCGCTCGACTCGAAGCCGGCGGAGTGACCCCCAGCCTCGACACGCTCCACCGCGCAGCCGACGCCCTAGGCCTCAAACTGGTCGTCGACTTCCGCAAAGCGGCCTCTACCTAACGACCCGGGCCGCGTGATTGGCCTCTGCGATGCCGCCCACACGCGAGCCCAACAGCGCAGATCAACATTCCTGAGCGGATAGCGAGCGCTTTCGCAGACCGCTCAGGATCGGCACTTATTGAGCGCCCGAAGGGCGCTATGGATTGCCCGGCTTTGTACTCGTCTCGGGCTTTGTGTCAGAACTCGTCTAGGAGAGGAATTCCTTAGCAGCGGCTTGGTCGAAGGGAAACGACCAGATCTCGGCGACGTTGCCATCAGCTATGTGTGTTACCCAGACCCCTGGTGCATCCAGAGTGCCTTTTCCCTCCCGCTCGTGATGCACCGTGAAGAGGATCACTGCATGCTCTTCATTAGCCACAACGTCATGCAGCTCGAATGACGGTTTGAGATCGGGTACAGCATCCGCCAGGCCAAGGAATTCGTCTCTTCCTTTGCGTGTGCCAGCAAGCGCGGTGTCGCCGCCGAGGTGATACTGCATATCTTCGGCGAAGGTTTGAACGATCTTGTCCTGGTCGCGTTCGGTGAAGGCGTGCCACGCTCTACGCGCGACTTCTTCGTTGGGATGCCCCATGTCTCCTCCTATCTCCTCTTATAGCCATACATCACTCGGCTGATTCGTGCAATGGGAGAATCTGGATGCCAGAGGAATAGCGCATATCGGCACATATGTTCCCTTTGGGCCCGCTCGGTCGGCGGGGCTTTGTAGGATTGGCTTATGTCGGTGGGGTTTGGCGCGACGATTCTCCAGGCGGTTCCTTTTCAGGCGCTTCGGGATGATTTTCTCTTTGTCGAGTCGATTGGTTTGGACAACGGCTGGGTGATCGACCAGTTCAACATCGGGAGTGCGCCAGAGGTCCCGTTGCTGGAGGCGTGGACGACACTGGCGGCGTTGGCTAGCGATACCAGCCGAATTCGTGTGGGGTCGATGGTTACGAATGTGGCCAACCGCAACCCTGGAATCCTGGCTAAGTCGATCCTGACCGTCGATCAGATCTCTGAGGGCAGGCTGGATGTCGCGGTTGGTGGTGGCCACTATCGGCTTGAGCACGAAACGTTGGGAATCGACTTTCTCGATGCTGCTGGTCGCGGTGACAGACTCCGCGAGGCCGTCTCAATCCTCGACGAGGCACTACGGGGCCAGACGGTGACCCATGACGGTTTCCACTATCAACTCTCGGAGGCGATGTTCCGTCCGAATCCGACACAGTCCCCTCGCCCTCCCCTCTGGGTAGCCGCTCAGGCGTCGAAGTCGCTGCGTGTCGCTGCCAGACACGCTGATGCCGTTGTTTCGCTTGGCGAGTACGAGAAGGGGATCGAGGAGTCTCTTCCGGCCTTCCGCACGAGAATGGAGCGACTCGACGAGATCTGCGTCAGCGAAGACAGAGATCCCAGCAGCCTTCGTCGCTGCTACTTCGCCGGCTGGGCCAACGAGCCAATCTTCGCTTCTGTCGAGGCGACCACCGACCTCATTGGCCGCTACGTCGAAGCCGGGGCAACCGACTTCACTTTCTATCTGCACAATCCAGCCGAACCCCTCCTCGACGACCTGCTCGCTTCTCACCGGATGGCAACACGAGCCCAACTCGAAGAAACAGCTCGAGAAGTTTTCCCACACTTCAAGGAATAGGCGAACCACGACCGCCAACGTACCCGGCACTCCGGAACAGCCGCACATAACGGCACATATCGCTCGAGAAGAGGACGCTGGCAGCTAGGGGGCGAGCTGGAGCTGTGTTCCCCTAGCCCTCCGGGACCGCCTTCTCCCAAACCGAGATGTGGGAGGTGCTGTCGGAAGTGAACGGGGCGCGATGCCAGTCGCTCCACCGCTCCCGAAAGCTCAACCCGGCGATTCGCGCCATGAGGTCGCACTCGGCCGGCCATACGTATCGGTGAGCCGATTGAAAGGTCCGGGCCGCGCCACCGGGGCTCCAATGATGATGAGAGGTGAGGCGCTGGTTCACGACGTCGTATTCGTCGACTCCCACGTGGTTATCGGAGACATCGAACGCAACCAATGTCTCCCCAGGCGGCAAGCGTCTCAGCGCCGGCACACCGACCTCGAGGACGAAATGACCTCCTGATTCCAGGTGTGCCGCCGCATTGAGGAAGCAGGCCACCTGTTCCTCCTGCGTGAGGAGGTTGGTGATCGTGTTGTACACAAGGTAGACGAGCCCGAAATCCCCTTCCACCCTGGTCGTCGCCATGTCGCCAATGACGACTTGGATCCGCTCGGCGCCAGGCTTCTTGGCCAGCTGCTCGACCATGGCCCGGGACAACTCGATGCCGGCGACATCTACACCGTTTGCGCTCAGCGGCAACGCAACGCGCCCTGTGCCGATCGCAAACTCGAGAACCCGCCGTCGAGCGGCGAGCTCGGTGAGGAAGTCGACCGTCGGATCCAACACATCAGGCGCGAACATCTCCGCAGTGTCCGCGTCGTAGGTGCGCGCAAGAGTCTCGTCGAAGGTCCCATCGCCGGCCATGCTCGTGAGGGTCCCACATGCGCCGCCGAGTTGCGGTGGATTATCCCGCGTGATGAGGACCACGACAGAATCTGTCACACCTGCGTCGTACCTTGGCAACCATGAAGCTGAATCAACTCAACGGATGCCAGGAACACAATCAGTTCCCCGTCGGCGACCTCCTCGTCTCCGCGTGCGACAAGTGTCGTCGTGTCGAGTGGCGAAGTCGCGACGGTGAGGTAGATCCCTCCGAGGGGATGGCAGCCCTCTTTGGCTCCTTCGAATTGGTTGGAACGCTCGACGCTCTCGGGTCACCAGCACCAGAGGTACTCGTCTACGCCCCACCGTCGGTACGGAAGCGACGCAACTTGCTCGCCTTCCCGAAGAGGGTGTGGGTCAAGGCAGCACCCGACCTCTGGCTCACCCACGATGGGGAGAACCTGCTGTTGGCAACCAACCACCGGCTCCTCTTCGAGAATCTCACGCGGGGAGCCTGAAGCTCAGGCGACGGTCTCGAACTGGGTCTCGTAGAGCTGGCGGTAGAGCCCGTCGTGAGCGACGAGGGTCTCGTGTGTTCCCTGCTCGACCACGCGGCCCTCATCGATAACGATGATCTGGTGTGCTGCCCGAACCGTGGAGAGGCGATGGGCGATGGCAAGGGTGGTTCGGCCTGCCATGAGCTTCTCTAGAGCCTCCTGGATGAGCGCCTCCGATCTCGAGTCGAGATGCGACGTCGCCTCGTCGAGAATGAGGACTCGGGGGTCCTTGAGGATCACGCGCGCTATCGCAATGCGCTGCTTCTCGCCACCGCTCAACCGATATCCCCTCTCCCCCACCAGTGTCTGATAACCCTCGGGGAGAGCGGAGATCATGTCGTGGATGTTCGCAGCGCGCGCCGCCGCCTCGATTTCGGATCGGCCGGCGTCGGGTCGGGCGTACCTGAGGTTCGCCTCGATGGTGTCATGGAACAGATAGGTCTCCTGTGTCACGACACCGACGGTCGCCGCCAACTCCTCGAAGGGGATTCTCCTGACGTCGACCCCGTCGATGGCCACGACGCCCTGGTTCACGTCATAGAGACGAGGCACCAGATAAGACGTCGTCGTCTTCCCCGCGCCCGATGGCCCGACAAGGGCGACCAACTCTCCGGGCGCGGCGACGAATGAGACGTCCTCCAGGGCCCATTCCCTGGTCGAGGCTTGAGGAACAACTGGCCCGGCGTCTGCGGTGCGACGCCAGCGTTTGACGGCCTCGAGCCCTTCGACCTCGTCGCTCTGGTAGCGGAAGTAGACGTCGCTGAATTCCACCTTTCCCTTGGCAGGACTGATCGGTATGGGCTGCTCGGGATCCGGGACATCGGTCTCCAGATCGAGCACCTCGAAAACGCGCTCGAACGAGACGAGTGACGTGGCGAACTCGACACGTGAGTTGGTGATGGCAGAGAGGGGACCGTATAGCTGGGTGAGAAGAGCGGAGAACATGACGAGTGTCCCGAGTGTGATCTCGTCCTGGATCACCATGAAACCGCCCACCCAGAAGACTGCTGCCGTCCCGAAAGCGGAGACCAGCCCTAGCGCGGCGAAGAATCTCCTGCCGACCATCGCCCTTCTCACGCCGTAGTCGCGCACGAGAGCCGCCTGGTCGGCGAACCTTCGAGATTCATGGTCCCAGCGACCGAAGAGCCTGATCAGAAGCGCCCCACTGACATTGAAAGCCTCCTGGAGGATCGCTGACATCGACGCGTTGTGCTCCATCTGGTCCTGTGTGACCTGCCTCAACACCTTGGCGACCCGACGAGCCGGTATCACGAACAAGGGCAGTGCCGCCACCGCGAGGAGAGTGAGTCTCCACTCGGCATCGAACATGACGATGAGGATCGCCATCACCGACACAATGTTGGAAACGATGCTGACCAGGGTCCCCGTGATCGCTTGCTGCGCCCCGGTCACATCGCTGTTGAGCCGATTCATCAGCTCACCGGTCTTGGTTGCAGTGAAGAAGCGGAGAGACATGCGCTGAAGATGGTCGAACAGCTCGCGTCTCAGGTCGAAGATGATCCCCTCCCCAACCCGAGACGTCCACCAACGCTGCAGAATCCCGACAAGAGCGCTGATGAGTGGGACGCCGATCATGCCCAACCCGAGAACCGTCAGCATGCCCAGGTCCTTCTCGGGCAGTGCCACATCCACGAGCTCACGGATGATGAGCGGAGGGACAACACCGAGACCCGAGATGACGAAGATCGTGAACATCACCCCGATGAGCCCGCGGAGGTATGGGCGTCCATAGCTCCAGACCCTGCGGAGCAGAGCTCTATCGACCTTGGGGGGCTCCTGCTCCTCGTCGTAGCTCAGGTAACTCCACCAGCCGCCACCGTGCATCATTTGGGAGAACCTGACATTCGAGAAGATTCTATTGGCCAGGGCACCCTATTCAGGGGCCGAGGTCCGTGGTCAGGAGGTCGTCGTATGTCTCTCGCCGAACCACGAGCCGCGCCGAGCCGTCACTGACGAAAACCACGGCCGGTCGAAGGACCTTGTTGTAGTTGGAGCCCATCGAGTGCCCGTAGGCACCAGTTACCGGGGTCGCCACGATGTCGTCCACCTTCAGCCCGCTTGGAAGCCAGCCCTCCGACACGAGCACGTCCCCCGTCTCGCAGTGCTTGCCCACCAGGCGAATCTGCATATCCCTATCCGCAGCCACATCCGAGGCGAGGAAAGTCTCGTACCCCGATCCGTACAGCACCGGTCGCGGGTTGTCGCTCATTCCTCCGTCGACGGCAACATAGGTCCTGATACCAGGCAGGTGCTTGATCGTTCCGGCCCGGTAGAGGGTGACCGCTGAGGCGGCGACGATCGCCCGCCCGGGCTCTACCGATACGGATGCCTCCACGCCATATCTTTGCCGCGAATCGATTATTGCTTCAGCCCATTCCGAGATCGAGGGTGCCGATTCGCCCTCGACGTAAGGGACACCGAGGCCACCTCCGATCGATATCTCCTCGAATTGGCGGTCGCCGGCGAAGCCGGACATGACAGCCATCGCCTCCGCGAAAGACTCGCTCCGAAAGACCTGGGAGCCAATATGGGCGTGCACCCCCAGCAGCCGCATGGAGCTCGAGGCACGTGCCCGGGCCAGCGCATCGTCCGCGGCGCCACCAGAAACGGTGAAGCCGAACTTGGAGTCGTCCTGGCCGGTTCGTACGAATTCGTGCGTATGTGCCTCCACCCCCGGAGTTATTCGAACGAGCACCTGCGGTGGCTCGAGTCCCTGCGCGACGAGAGCGTCTATCCGATCCATCTCGTCGAATGAGTCGACCACGACGCGCCCGACACCCTCTTCGATCGCCATGCGCAATTCAGCAGTGCTCTTGTTGTTGCCGTGCAGCACCAGATCCGAGGCGGGGACGCCTGACTTCCGGGCGACCGAGTACTCGCCGCCAGTGGCCACGTCGAGCCGCATCCCCTCGTCGTGAGCGAGGCGGGCCATGGCTCTGCAGAGGAAGGCCTTGGTTGCGTAGACGGCGCCGCTACCGAAGTACTCGACGACCTCCCTACAACGGCTCCGGAGATGGTCCTCGTCGTAGACGAACAGCGGAGTGCCGAATTGCTCCGCTAGCTCCAGGGCCGAGACTCCACCTATGTGCAAGACGCCGTCGTCCGAGACCGACGCGTTGTCGGGCAGAAGGCCGAGGGGTATCGCGTTGCTCACGCGGCTCGTCCTGCTCAGGTCTCTGAGCTGTCGACGGGTAGCGGGAGAGGCGACATGCTCGCCGCAGTCTGTCGAAGCGCTTCGCGGGCCGCGAACGGCCGGCCGAACATCTCATATCGGTAGGTGTCGTCAAACCAGATCAGCGTTAGCCCGGAGGGGTCCTCGAGGATCCAGGTTGGGCGGCCGTCAATACGTTCCAGGTCGCATGACACGGTCTCGCTGGCCGCGAAGCGAGCACAACTGAGATCCGCGCCCGGTGCAGCAATCTCTGCAGCGGTCTCGGCGTCCCGGTATACCCGAAGTACGATCATCTGAGCCACGGATCGCGACCGGGTGTAGGGCTCGGCAGTCCAGATCCCGAAGGCTGCCGATGGGTCGTTCGAGACTTCCCCGGTGTTCTCGACGACGAGCTGGCTGGAGACGTACGCGGCGAGCGGCGGCACGCTGCTGGGGAACTGTATTCCATCGAGCACTTTTGCGATCTCGGAGCGACTCGCCTGGATGAACCGGTCTCCCTCTCGTCTGGCGAACACGCCGGCGACGACGTCCGAAGGGTTTGCCGGGCCTTCGCCAAGGTCATCGTTGAACCAGACGAGATTCGCGGCGTCCCTGACGAGCGGGATCGTCGTCGGAACCGTGGTGGTCGTGACGATGGTCGGCTCTGTCACCCACCGCGACGACCTTTCACCCAATGAGAAGAGAGGGCTGTCGCCACACGCTGCGAGGGCGAGCGCGATGAAGACGCAAGCGCCCAATTGCCCCACGCGGGTCGTCCTCGCCCGTTCACGATGCTCCATCCAGGTCATGAAACGAGTCAAGATCCTCAATCGTTCCTTGCCCGACAACGTGTGTGACGGTAACAGTCGCCCTGCTTATCCTCTGGCACGTGAGAAACGTCTTGGTCACCACCGAGTCCTTCAGGGATCACCCTGCCCTGGATGTGGCGGTGAGCCATGCAGTTCTTCAGGCGGTGGCCGCAGGAGAGATCGAGTCCGTCTTCAGACTGCATGTGCCACAACGCGTCTTGGCTTTCGGCATGGCCGATCGCATTCAGGCTGGATATCCCCAGGCCGTTCAGGTGGCACGCGCCAACGGCTTCGCGCCTGTCGAGAGACTGGCCGGCGGGCGAGCTGCGGTGTTCCATGAGCAGACGCTTGCGTTCAGTTGGGCCACCCCCGAAGAAGATGCCAGGACAGGCATCAAAGAGCGATTCATGCGCGTTTCGGGGATGTTGTGTGACGCCTTCAAGGCTCTGAAGATCGACGCCCGCATCGGTGAGATCCCGGGCGAGTACTGCCCCGGGGAATATTCCATCAACGTCGGTGGGAAGGTGAAAGTGATGGGAGTCGGTCAACGTCTCGTAAAGGGTGCGGCGCATATCGGCGGAGTGATCGTCGTCGACGGCAGCTCCCTCATTCGGGACGTTCTCATTCCGGTCTATCGCGCCCTTGGCGTCGACTGGGATCCGCGAACCGCGGGGGCGCTCGCCGACCGATCAGCAGGGACTCATGTCGACGACGTGGTGGAAGCCGTGCTGGACCAGCTTGCCGTGCTGGCCGAAACGCGATCGGGCAGCCTTCCTTCCGAGATAGTTGCCACAGCCGCCGGTCTCGCCGATGGCCACCTTCCGAGCGCGGCATGATGCGGGTCGCGGTCATCAACGGACCCAACCTCAATCTGCTCGGCAAACGGCAGCCGGAGATCTACGGAACCATGACCCTCGCCGAGCTAGAAGATGCCGTGGGCCACTGGGCTGAGGCCATGGGCATCGAGATTGCCTTCTACCAATCAAATGATGAGTCCGAGCTCGTTGGCCATGTGCAGACGTCCGGGGGCCTGGATGGGGTCCTCCTCAACGCAGGTGGCTTCACGCACACATCCGTCGCGATCGCCGATGCCGTTGCTTCGGTAGAGGCTCCTGTCGTGGAGGTTCACCTCTCCGACGTCGACAGCCGAGAGTCCTTTCGTCGAGTCTCTCTCATCGCTCCGAACGCCGTCTACCGCATTTCAGGACGGGGCCCAACCGGGTATCGCGATGCCTTGCGCTACCTGGTCAACAGATCGCGCATGCCCTCCACGACCATTCGCTACGGCCCTCACCCGCGCAACCTGGCGGACCTACGAGGGCCTCGAGATTCGGGTTTGGTGATCGTCCTCGTACATGGGGGGTACTGGTACTCGGGCTGGGACCGGGATCAGCTCGACTCCATCGCCATCGACCTGGCGGAGAGGGGATTCGCCACGATGAACATCGGCTATCGCCTCTCCCCGCCATGGCCGGGCTCAGGGCACGATGTGGCATCTGCCCTCGCCCACGCCAGGACAACCGCTGAGAGAATTGCCGTCGTAGGACATTCAGCAGGTGGGTACCTGTCGCTGTGGGCTCATCGTCGTCACCCTGTGGATCTGTGTGTCGGTCTCGCGGCCGTAACCGATCTGTCACTGGCCGATGATGTCCCCGCCGCCGAGCAGATCGTTGCCGCGGGTGGGCCCGAGAAGCTCGAGATACCCTCCGATGTGGTCCTCTTCCATGGGCTCGACGACACCGAGGTCTCGTCGAGCCACTCGACTCGCGGGCAGGACACCTCGACCGTTCACATGCTCGAAGGTGTCGGGCACTTCGACTTGGTCAACCCGAATCGTCCCCACTGGGAGCAGGTGGTCTCCACTCTGAGTGTTGGATTGGACGCCTGACGAGTTGTCGCGGAACTACACGCGTCGGTAAGGTTAAAGGTCTGGAACCCGGTCAGATCGCCGGGCGGAGTCACTCAATATGCGTTCGAGACGTTTTTCGTTTCTGGCAGGCTGGGCTGCCGTAATTCTCTTGGCCGTGGCCGGATTTGCTGCCTTTGGGACTTCTTCGGATACCTCGGCAGATGTCGACTTCGAAGCGGCCTCGGCTTCCTTGGGCCACACGACCGGCACCTATGCCGGTCTGACCTTTGCGCTGTTCGCCGAGCCATTGGTGACGGCAGCTGCGGCAGATGAATCTGGTGCGTCGGAGACCGTGGAGGAAGACTCGCAGACTGTCTCAGATGCGTCGACCGGCACCATCGCCTCCCCCTCGGGCTGGCTATCCGAAGTGCAGGTTCGTGCGCTGGTCACCGAGTACTTCACGCCAGAGGATGTCAATACCGCGGTCCGCATCGCATGGTGCGAGTCGCGGTTCGACCCTGAGGCGTTGGATCTTCGGACCGGAGCAGTCGGATTGTTCCAGCATCTTCCCCAGTATTGGGAGGAACGAGCCGACAATGCCGGGTTCCCCGGCGCCGATCCAACCGACCCCGAGGCGTCAACCGCAGCGGCCGCCTGGGCCGTCTACAACGGCGGCGGTTGGGATATCTTCGCCTGCCGGGCGTGACCAACTTGAATGTGCTTGGCGGCCCGTTGGAGGATTGCGGGACCGAGCCACTGACCGGCTTCTATAGGGAAGGCTCATGCCGGAGCGGGCCGGAGGACCTCGGCTTGCACACCATCTGTGCGGTCGTCACGGCGGAGTTCCTCGAGCACCAGCGGCAGATCGGCAATGATCTGATCACGCCGATGCCGGCATACATGTTCCCCGGGCTGGAGCCAGGCGATCGTTGGTGCGTGACCGCCCGCAACTGGCTGAGGGCCCATCAGGATGGAAAGGCCGCTCCTGTCGTCCTCTCGGCGACCAATGAGGCGACTCTGGAGATCGTCCCCCTTTCGATCCTCCAGGCATACGCCGTGGATGTCCCAGCTGATGCACGGCAACTCATCGACGACGAAGGACCCTGA
>ERZ869936.971-NODE-971-length-22893-cov-8.006218_pt1 | contig 22893 bp, 18 predicted proteins | sample MGYA00520876_ERZ869936 | MGnify/ENA primary metagenome ERZ869936 (study PRJEB32218, sample SAMN09650985) | biofilter metagenome | isolation source: enrty point of leading RO module | place: Saudi Arabia: Thuwal, RO plant located on Red Sea | collected 2016-02-17 ...
CGAGACCCGCGGTTTCGGCATCGTGCATACCCGCAAGGGCAGCGGGCGTATCGTGGGCGGCACGATCGTGGCCGCGCAGGCCGGCGAGATGATCGGCGAATTGACCCTCGCACTGGACCGCAAGCTTTCGCTCTCGCACCTGGCCGGCACGATCCATTGCTACCCGACGCAGGTCGAGGTGCTCAAGCACATCGCCGATCAGTATCAGAGAACCCGCCTGACGCCCCGCGTGGCCCGGCTGTTTCAAACCTGGCTGGCCTGGCGGCGCTAAGGGCGAGAACGCCGCAAAGGCATGCTCGCGAGGCGCGAGCACGGCACCCGAGCCACGCGAGACCTTCCTAAGACTTGCGGCGGAAGATGCTCTTGGCTGCTTCAAGCGCCCGGCCGAGTTGCTCGACTTCGTGCGGCGTGTTGTAGAGATAGAAGCTGGCCCGGGTGCTGGCGGCCACGCGCAGCCGCTTGTGCAGCGGCATCGCGCAGTGGTGGCCGGCCCGTACGGCGATGCCCTGCCGGTCGAGAATCTGCGCGACGTCGTGGGCATGCACGCGGTCGAGTTTGAAGCTGACGATGCCGCACTTGTCCCCGGGCGAAGGGCCGAGCCGCTGCACGCCGCCGACGGAGTCGAGCACTTCGTGAGCGAGCACGCACAGCCGGTGCTCGTGTTGCTGGATGGCTTCCATTCCCTGCCCTTGCAGGTAGTCGATGGCGGCACCCAAGGCGATGGCCGAGACGATCGGCGGCGTGCCGGCTTCGAATTTCGACGGCAGGTCGGCCGGCTCGAAGCCCGAAGTGGTGACCTTGCGGATCATGCTTCCGCCGCCCAGGAAAGGCGGCATCGCGTCGAGCAGGTCGCGCCGCGCGTAGAGCACGCCCACGCCGCTGGGCCCCAGCATCTTGTGGCCCGAGAAGGCCACGAAGTCGGCGCCGAGCGCGGAGACGTCGGTCGGCTGGTGCGGCACGCTTTGAGCCGCATCGACCAGCACCAGCGCGCCGGCGGCGTGCGCCCGGGCGATCAAGGTCTCCAGCGGATTGATCGTGCCCAACACGTTGGAGATGGCCGCCACGGCGAAGACGCGCGTGCGCTCGGTGAGGAACTGGTCGAGCACGTCGAGATCGAGTCGGCCGTCGTCGGTGATCGGCAGAAAACGTACCACGGCGCCGGTTCGCTCGGCGGCCTGCTGCCAGGGGACGATGTTCGAATGGTGCTCCATCTCGGTGAGCAGGATTTCGTCGCCGGCACGCAGGTTCGCGTCGCACCAACTGCGGGCCACGAGGTTAATGCTCTCGGTCGTGCCCCGCGTGAAAAGGACCTCGCCCGAGTCGTCGGCGTTGACAAAAGCGCGCACCTTGTTGCGGGATTCTTCGTAGAGATCGGTCGACTGATCGCTGAGCCAATGGATGCCGCGATGCACGTTGGCGTAGTGCTTCTCGTAGGTGTCGACGATCGACTGGATGACCTGCCGCGGCCGTTGCGTCGAGGCGGCATTGTCGAGGTAGACCAGCGGGACGCCCGGGCGGTCGTCGGCGGCATGCAGCGTGCTTGCCAGAATCGGGAAGTCGGCGCGAATGCGTTCGACGTCGAGGCTCGCGACCTTATCGGTCAACATGGGAATCCTTCAGGACTTGTCGTCCGTGTCTTCGGCACCGACGGGGGAATACATTGCCGACTGCAGCGCCCGCCACGGCAGCAGGCAGCACTTCTGGCGGTTGGGCGTCAGCTTGGCGCCGAACAACTCGAGCATGTCGTTGGCCGAGAAGTTCTTCACTTCTTCGGCCGGGCGGCCGTGAATCCGCTCGACCAGCATCGAGGCCGAAGCCTGGCTGATGCAGCAGCCGTCGCCGTCGAAATAGGCGTCGCGGATCGTGCCGTCGGACTCCATCGCCAGTTCGATCCGCACGACGTCGCCGCAGAGCGGGTTTTCGTCCTCGTGCGCGTGCGTCGGGCGCGGACACTTCCCGCGGTGAAACGGATCTTCGTAATGATCGAGGATGTGCTCCTGATAGAGCTCGTCTTCGTTGGGAGACATAAGTAGGGAAGATTCTCGGGCTAAGCGCCGAAGTGGTGAGGGACTACCTTCAATCGTAGGGTGCGACCCCTTTTCCAACAAGGCACACCCGCGCGGGAGAAGGCGAACCAACGCCTGCGAGCTGAAAAAAAAGCCACCGGCCGCGTGGACGACCGGTGGCGCGCTCTTCGGGTCACGTCTTTCGCAAGGCGACCTATTGCGGCAGCCGCTCGCGATTGATCTTCGGAAAACCGCTGGAGCAACCCTGCACCATGAACTCGACCAGGTCCTTCTTGTCCTGGTCCGACAGATCGAGCTTCTTGATCTTGTCGCTCAGGTGCGGATTGGGGTGACCGCCCTTGGCGTACCATTCGACGACCTCTTCGAGGGTCTTCTGGCTGCCGTCGTGCATGTAGGGCGCGCTCTTGGCCACGTTGCGGATCGTGGGCGTCTTGAAGGCGCCCCGGTGCTGCTCTTCCTCGGTGACCACGTGGCGTCCGAGGTCGGGTTCTTCGGCATCCATGCCCACGCCGAGATTGTGATACTTCTCGTCGGTCAGGTTGGCTCCCACGTGGCAAGCCGAGCAACTAGCCTTGTCCGAGAAGAACAGTTCGAAGCCGCGCTTCGCGCTCTCGCTCATCGGATGCTCCTTCGCTCCGGCGGTCAGCTCGTCGTAGCGGGCCTTGAGCTCTTCGTCGTCCTCGATGTCGGCGGGATCGAGATTCTCAAACGGCTTGAGCGCCTCGTAGTAGTCGAACGGCGCGGGCTGCGTGACCACGGCGCGTTCGAACGACGCGATCGCTTCGCCCACCGCGTCGATGTCCATGCGGCCGAAGATCTCGTCGAACTGCATCTTGTAGCCGGGAATGGCCTTCAAGCATTCGATGCAGGCGTCGTGCGTGTTGCCCATTTCGATCGGATTGGCGATCGGGCCGACGGCCTGCTCTTCGAGCGAGCCGGCGCGGCCGTCCCAGAACTGCTCGTCGCTAAAGATGCGGTTGTAGCTGACCGGCGAGTTGCGGCCGCCCTGCTGGTCCTTGATGCCGATGCCGAACTGGTGTTGCCGGGCAAAGCCCTCGTCCGGATCGTGGCAGCTTGCGCAACTGATCGTCATGTCGGCCGACAGCCGCGGATCGAAGTAGAGCTGGCGGCCCAATTCGATCTTGGCCCGGGTCAGCGGGTTCTTGTCGACGCCCTTGACCTGTCCGGCGCCTTTGGCCAGACCGAAGGGGAGTTCGAAATCGAGCGGCTCGTGGTTCTTGGGATCGCTCAGCCAGACGGCGATGTCTTCCTCGGTCAGCGCGCCTTCGCCGGGAATGCCGGCGAACAGCTCATCGGAACCGAGCATCACTTTGCCGCTGTCTTCTTCGCCGCTGTCATCTTGCTTGTCGGCGGTGGCTTTCTCGGCCGGCTTGTCTTCGGGTTCTTTCTTAGGCTCTTCGGCCGGCTTCTCTGCGGGCTCGTCCGTGGGTTCTTCTTTCGGCTCGGCCGGCGCCGGTTTGGTCTCGGCCGGCATTTCCTTCTTGTCCGCCGCGGCCGATTCGGCCGACGCTTCTTCGCTGGGCTCCTCTTGCGGCTCGTCCTCGGCGGGCATGTCTTCGTCCACCGCGGTGGTGTCGCCCACGCCATCTGTGGCGTTGCCGGCCATGTCCTTCTTTCGCGTGTCGGCACAGCCGACCGCCACGATCGTCACGGCGGCCAGCAGGGCCAGCGCCGTGAGCCATTTCGGTGCATGGGTCATAGTGGGTTTATCTCCTTGGATTGCCGTGCCGCGCCGCCGCCTCGACAGGAGGCGTCAACTCGGCAGCCGGCAAAAAGAACTTGTCGTACAAAAACGCTGCCGCGGTTCCGCCCACCAGCGGACCCACGAAATACATCCACACGTAGCCGAGCTCGCCGGTCGCGGCGGCCGGGCCAAGCGTGCGGGCCGGGTTCATGCTGCCGCCGGTCAGCGGTCCGCCGGCCAGAATGCCCGCGGCCAGCACCAGCCCGATGGCGAGCCCCGCGAGGTTGCCGCTGCGTCCCGCGACGCCCGAGGCAAACACGGCGGTCACCAGGAAAAACGTCAGGATAGCTTCCAGCACGATCACTTTCACGGCGTCGGGCGCGGCGTCGGGCATGCGCAACATGGATTCGGACGACAGCGGCGTCAATCGCCCCACGGTCGCGCCCAGGCTCGAGTCGATGCCGACCAGCCACTGCAACAGGTAGGCGGCTGCCAGTGCCCCCAGGAACTGCGCGACCCAGTAAGTGACGGCCTTGGGCCACTCCATACGTCCGCTGATGACCACGCCGAACGTGACGGCCGGATTGACGTGCGCCCCGGAGATGCCTCCCCAGGCGTACACGATCGTCACCAGTGCCAATCCGTGAGCCAGGGCCACGCCGACCAGCCCGCCGGATTCCATCTGGGTTGCCGCTCCTGCACCGATCAGGACGAGGAGGAACGTCCCGACCAGTTCCGCCAATGCAGGCTTGGTTTCCATGAACGGACTCGACTGACTCAGGAACCACGCGACTTTCCACTCGAAGCGCGCCGACTTTCGAGTATATCAATAATCATTATCGATACAAGCACAGGCTCCTTCCGATGGGGGTGTATGTTCGCACGGCGCGGGCACACACAACTCGTCGGCGCTGCGCCTTGGCGCTCCTAGCCGAGCAGCTTCCAGGAGAGCCACTCGAAAACGCGCTGGGGCAAGTAGCTTTTCAGCGGCACGACGATTCGCTGGCTGGCCAGCCCGATCGGATAGCGCAGCCGCGGGCGCGGATGATTCAAAATGCGCTCCACCAGCCGGGCGATGGGTTCCGGCGTGGGGGCACCTGCCTCGTCGCGCTCCTGCCGGGCGTGGAACCGCGCAAACATCGCGCGGTAGGCTTCGCTGACGTGCCCTGCTCCGGCGATCCGCCGACGCTGGGTGATGCGCGTACGAAAATCGCCCGGCTGCACCAGCACCACATGAATGCCGTGCGGGCGGGTTTCGAACCGCAGGCTCTCGCTCATGCCTTCCAACGCGAACTTGCTCGCGCTGTACAGGCCAGCAAACGGCAGCCCGAACACGCCGGCCAGCGAGCTGATATTGATAATGTAGCCGTGCCGCTGCTCGCGCATCGTGGGGAGCACGGCCCGGCACACGCGCAACACGCCGAAAAAGTTCGTTTCCAACTGGGCTTTGGCCTCGGCGATGGTCGTGTCTTCCACGGGACCGGCCAGCGAATAGCCGGCGTTGTTGATCACCGCGTCGAGCCGCCCGGCCTTTTCCAGTACGGCGGCGACGCCCGAATCGACCGAGGCGTCGTCGTCGACGTCCATCGGGACTCGCTCCAGCGGTCCCTCCGCTTCGCCGGACACCTGCCGGCTGGTGCCGAAGACGCGAAATCCGCGCTCGGCCAGGTGCAGGGCGCAGGCCTGGCCGATTCCGGAGGACGCCCCGGTGACCAGCACGACCCGGGCGCCGCGTTGTGGGGCGGAGGTGTTCATGCCGGGGGCAAGCGGCCTCGTTTCAGGAAGGGATGGGCTCAACGTCCACGGCGACCTTCATGCTGTGTTCGCCGCCGCCGATAAACACGCCGTTGATGGGACACACGTCGCTGTAGTCGCGGCCCCAGGCCACGGTGATGTGGCCCTGCGAAGGAACGACGTCGTTGGTGGGATCGAAGTCGATCCAGCCGAACTCGGGACACCAGGCCGAGACCCAGGCGTGCGAGGCGTCGGCGCCGATCAGCCGCGGCTGCCCGGCTGGCGGCGTCGTACGCAAGTAGCCGCTGACGTAGCGGGCCGGCAGTCCCAGCGACCGTAGGCAGCCCAATTGCAGGTGGGCGAAGTCCTGGCAAACGCCCCGCCGCAGCACCAACACGGTTTCCAAGGGCGTGCTGATGTTCGTGGCCGTCGGGTCGTAGGCAAAGTCCTGGTGAATGCGCGACATCAGCTCCAGCACGCCGGCCAGCCACGGCCGATCCGGCGGAAACGACTCGCGCGTGTAGTCGGCCAGCTCGGACGACAAAGCCACGTGCGGCGAATCGTAGACGAACTGACGCACGTCGAGCGGCATGCCGTCGGGACCGTCGGGGAGGCCGACCACTTTTTCCCAGGGCCCGGTGTCGTCGGGCGCAGCGGAAGGCAACTCGCGCAGCTCGACTTCCCCGCGGGAAGTGATCGACAGCAGTTCATGCCGGTCTTGCAGCGTGAAGAAATGGATCGGGTTGCCGAAGAAGTCTCGGCTCTCGTCCACCTTGAAGGGCACCGGGCTGATCGCCAGTTCGTGCGCGTGACAGATCTGCCGGTCGCTGTCGCGCGGTTTGAGGTGCACCTGGTTCTGGCACAGCGGTACCGCGTCGCTGTACGAGTAGTGCGTCGTGTGCACAAAGGCGTATCGCATGCGTCAAAGACTACCCTGTTGCGGCCTCGAGATGCCAGAGGGGTCGTCCGACGGGAGGGCCCCTCAGCCCAGCCGGATTTCGGTCAACTGGTGAGCCGGTCCCGCGTGAACCAGGTACTTGTGCGACACGGCGCTGGCCAGTTCGCGCAGCTTGGAGGCCCCGCCTTGCAGCAGAGCGTCCAACTCGTGGCGCACGCCGTGCTCGTCGGCCTCGGCCAGCTTCTGCACGTCGGCCAGCCGCACCGCCGACAGCACGGCCAGCACCAGGCGCTGTTCGTCGCTCAACAGCGGCTCGCCCGGCGAACGCGGTAGCCGCTCGACGTGGCCGGTCAGCGCCGCCAACTGGAAGGCGATCGCCCGGGGGTTGGTCTCGTCGGTCAGCAGCAGGTCGAGCACGGGCGCCAGTTGCAGGTTCGTGGCATAGCGATTGCGATAGGTCATCGAGCTGTCGGCGATTTCGAGCAACGCCTCGAGCACGGCGCTTTCGCTCGAGCTGACGTGATACAACGTGCTGCGCAGCACGCCGATCAGGATCAGGGCCCGCTCAATGCGACGCCCCAACTCGAGGAACTGCCAGCCGGGGCCGCGGGTCATGTTCTCGGTGGCCACGCCGGCAAAGGCCGAGAAGTTGAGGATCATCTGGTTGAGCATGGCTAGCACGTCGGCCGGCGAGACGGCGCCGGCCTTGGGCCGGAAGTCGTCGTCGACGCGCATCAGGATCCGCCAGGAGTCGAGCGAGATGCGGTCGCGCACGACCTTGGCCACGCGGCCCAGTCCCGAAAGGATCGACTGCAGGCTGCCGGGCTGATGCTCGTCGTAAAGAAACTCCATCACCAGCAGTTCCATCGTCGAGACGGTGCCCTCGCCGGCCACTTCGCCCTCGGGCGGTGAGAGGGGACCGCACAGCGCTCGATACAGCAGCGCCAATTCGCCCATCGTGCCCGGCGCCGCTTCGCTGATCAGGCGCGAGAAGACGCTGCGCAGCAAACGCGCGGTGCCTTCGGCCCGCTCAACGTGGCGGCCGAGCCAGAACAGGTTGTCGGCCACGCGGCTGGGCAGGTCGACGCCGCTGCGGCGCGGAGCCAGCGGCGTGCCCGGCGGTTGCAACAGCGTCACCGGCGCCACCGGACCGTCGGACAGCACCCAGACGTCCTTGCTGCCGTGGCCGACAAACAGCGATTCGCCCAGGTTCGACGCCGAAGAACTGACGTGGGCCAACGCGCCGGGCATCAGTTGATAGGAGTCTTCCGATGCCACGACGAAGGCCCGCAGCGCGATATGTCCGGGGTGGAGAGCCGCATCGTTCCAGACCGGCGCGGTCGAGCGGACGACGAGCTCCTGGGCAACGAAGCGGCCGGGCGTGGCCTCGATTTCGGCGGCCAGTTGCTGGCGCTCGGCTCGGTCGAGCGTGGCGGCGTGCACGGGGCGGTGCGTGTGGCTCAAGAACGCAGGGCCCACGACCAGCCGTTCGAGGTTGGAAAGCACGAAGCGGCGTGACGACTCGTCGCCGCACCACCAGGTGCGCACGCTCGGCACGCGCAGTTCTTCGCCCAGCAGCCGCCGGCAGATTTCCGGCAGAAAGGCCATCAGCGCCGGCGCCTCGACCAGGCCGCTGCCCAGGGCGTTGGCCACCACGACGTTGCCGCTGCGGGCCGCATGCACCAGGCCCGGCACGCCCACCCGAGACCTCGTGTTCAGCTCGAGCGGATCGCAATCGTCGTCCATCACGCGGCGCAGCACGGCGTCGACCGACATCAGTCCGCCCAGTGTCTTGAGGAACACGCGGTTGTCGCGCACCGTGAGGTCTTCGCCTTCGACCAGCGTGTAGCCCAGGTAGCGCGAGAGGTAGGCGTCCTCGAAGTAGGTCATGCTGCTGGGGCCGGGGCTCAGCAGCACGATCTGCGGCTGCTCGCGATGCCGGCGCGCCAGCTCTCCCAACTGTTCGCGCAGCGCGATGAAAAAGCCTGCCAGCCGCTGCACGCGGCAGTGGTGAAAGATGTGCGGCAGCATCCGCGAGATGACGATGCGGTTCTCGACCGCGTAGCCGGGACCCACGGCGGCTTGCGAGCGATCGGCCACGACCCACCAGTTGCCTTCCGGCGAACGGGCCAGGTGCGCCGCGTACAAGTGCAGGTGGCAATCCTCGGGCACGTTGTAGCCGTGGCAGGGCCGCAGGAAGCCGGGGTGGGCGAAGACCAGCTCCGCCGGCAGCAGGCCTTCGGCCAGCAACTGCTGCGGACCGTACAAATCGGCCAGGATCGCGTTGAGCAGGCGAGCCCGCTGCTCGAGGCCCGAGGCGAGCTGCGACCACTCGGAATGGGCCAGCACCAGCGGCAGCGCGTCGAGCTCCCAGCGGCGGTCGCGCCCCTGCGGGTCGCCGTGGACGTTGTAGGTGATGCCGTTCTCGTGGATCAAGCGGCGGGCCTGGTCCCAGCGGCGTTCGAGTTCGCTGCCGCCGAGACCGTCGAGCAAGGAAAGAAACTCGCGCCACTGGGGGCGCAGCGTGCCGTCGGACTCGACCAGCTCGTCGTAGACGCCGGCCGGCGGCTTGTACTGCCCCAGAAGACTATCCGCCGGCAGTGGGCCGCGGGCGAGTTGGGTCGGGTTCATCCCAGGGAGTTCGCGGAAGTGTAGGTAGCGGGAAAGGTTCCGTCCCGGTGTCACGCTTTCAGGGATCGTTCGCGGCGCGCCCCGACAGGTCGCGGCGCGAACCGCGGGGCGGCCTATTGTTGGAACGCCGCCTGCGATTGTCCCACGGGCCGCATGGCGAAAAACGTCTCGTGGATCGCTTCCCCCACTAGATTCAATTGTACCTGAAAGGCATCGATGAATTCGTGCATGCCCTGCTCGATGATCTCGCCGATCTGCGTGTAGTCGAGCTGGCTGCGCAAACGTCCTAACCGCTTCTCGGCCGTCGAGTGAAAATGTCCCTTTTGCACTCCCGTGATCGCTAGTAAGGAATCTTCGGCTTTGATCAGACAAAAATGCATCGCCCGAGGAAACTCGCGATCGAGGATCAGAAAGTCGGCCACGTGGGTCGGCATAATCCTCCCAAACCGTTTGCGATACATCTCCAGGGCGCTGGCCGATTCCAACAGCGCCGACCACTGCACCGTATCGAGCGGGGTACCCACTTCGTCGACCGTGGGCAGCAGCACGTAGTATTTGACGTCCAGAATCCGCGAGGTCTTATCGGCCCGCTCCAACAGCCGGCCCATGCGGGCAAAGTGCCAGGCTTCGCCGTGCGACATCGTGGCCACGGTAATGCCTTCCAGCAGGTGGCTGGCCAGCTTCACTTCGTGAAAGAACTCGTAGGCCGAGTCCCACACATTGGGATTCGACTTGGCCGAGCGGACCATCAGGTAGAACTTGTTGAGCTCCTCCCACATGGCCGAGGAGATCATCTCGCGCACGGTGCGCGCGTTTTCGCGGGCATGCATCAGGCACGAGAGAATCGAGTTGGGATTGCGAACGTCGAAGGTGAGAAACTCGATCGCCTTCTGCTGGTCGGGCTCGCCGTAGAGCTCGGTGTACAGCTCGTCGTCGCCGGTGGTGACGACCAGCGGAGCCCATTGATCGCGCGGGCCGCCGCCGCCCACATCCATGGCCAACTGCATGTTGACGTCGATGAACCGCGCGACGTTTTCGGCGCGTTCGATATACCGGCTCATCCAAAAGATCGAGTCCGCGGTACGACTGAGCATTTACCTGCGCCGCTTAGTTGTGACAGCCGTTGTTGAGCACCCAGGTATCCTTGCTGCCGCCTCCTTGCGACGAATTGACCACGAGCGAACCTTTCCGCAGGGCGACCCGCGTCAGTCCGCCGGGCAAGACGTAGATATCCTTGCCGTACAGAATATACGGCCGCAGGTCGACGTGCCGCCCCTCGAGGCGATCCTGCACGACCGTGGGAACCTGTGAAAGCGAGAGCATCGGCTGGGCGACGTAGTTGCGCGGGTTGGCGCGAATCAGCTCGCGGTATTTGGCGTGCTCTTCACCGGAGGCCTTCGGACCCAGCAGGATGCCGTAGCCGCCCGACTCGTTGGCCGGCTTGATCACCAGGTTCTGGATGTTGGCCAGCACGTGGTCGCATTGCTTCGGATCGCCGCAAACGAAGGTGGGCACGTTGGGCAGGATCATTTCCTCGTTCAGATAGTACTTGATCATCTGCGGCACGTAGGCGTACACGGCCTTATCGTCCGCGATGCCCGTGCCCGGAGCGTTGGCTAGCGCCACGCGGCCCGCGCGGTACACGTCGATCAGTCCCGGCACCCCGAGGGTGGAATCGGGCCGGAAGGTGTGCGGGTCGAGAAAGTCATCGTCGATGCGGCGGTAGATCACGTCGACGCGCTCGAAACCGCCGGTGGTGCGCATCAGCACGTAGCCGTCGGAGACGACCAGGTCCGATCCCTGCACCAGCTCCACGCCCATCTGTTGGGCCAGGAAACAGTGCTCGAAATACGCCGAGTTGTAGATGCCGGGGGTCATCACCACCACGTTCGGATCACCCACCGCGGGCGGAGCAATATGTTGCAGCATCCGCAGCAACTGTTCCGGATAGTCTTCCACCGGCTGGATCGAGAGGCCCTCGAAGATCTGCGGGAACGTCCGCTTCATCACCTCGCGGTTTTCAAGCACGTAGGAGACGCCCGAGGGGCAGCGCAGGTTGTCTTCCAGGACGTAGACGTCGCCCTTGCCGTCGCGCACCAGATCGGTGCCGGTGATGTGGCACCAGATGCCGTGCGGCGGGTCCAGGCCCGCGCAGCGGCCCAGCATGTTCTTGCCCGAGTCGATCAGCCAGTCGGGGATCACGCCGTCGTGAATGATCTTGCGGTCGTGATAGACGTCGTCGATGAACAGGTTCAGCGCGCGAATCCGCTGCTTCAGCCCGCTCTCGATGCGATGCCATTCGCGGGCCTCGAGAATGCGGGGCACGATGTCGAAGGGCCACACCTTCTCGGTGCCGGCCTCGTGGCCGTACACGTTGAACGTGATGCCCATGTTCAACAGGGCCAAGTCGGCGGCCTTTTGCCGACGCTGCAACTCGCCGTCGGAAAGCGACATCAGCTTTTGGGCGAGCATTTGAGACGAGGGCCGAGGCGTGCCCTCGGCATCGAACATCTCGTCGAAAAAACCAGTCGTTTCGTAGCTGTCGAACTTCACCATGTGATCATCCTGCCCGGGCAAGCCAAGTGGGGCAATTCCAATCGGCCGGCGCAGCACGGTTGCCTAGCAATATAGCATATCCCTGTCGAACTATTAGGCAGTTCGACAGCGAACGCACTGCTTTTTGAATACTACGGTAAAATGAAAGCAAACCGTATGCCTAACTGAGTGTCGGCAGCGGTTCTGTGAGGCCAGCAGCGACAGAAAGCAGCCGAACGATCGCGGCTACACCAGATGTCGGCGGCGGAAGAAAATCAGGAAGTACACCAGCGCCAAGCCCGCCAGGCCGAAAGCGGCAGGCTCGGGAACCATGATGGGCTGAGCCTCCTCATCCGGCACGTAGCGCTGCGACTTCAATTCGCTGGCAGGCGGATGCGTGATGCCCACCTCCCACGGCGCCGGCTGTTGCCCGGCGGCTTCCGGTCGTGAGACCACGACCCGGTCTTCCACTGAACTCTTGGGGGCAGCCGCCGACGGTGTGTCGATTTCGACCGAGACCGGCTTTCCGGCCAGCAGATCGTCGATCGTGTCGGCCCGTACCGAAGTGGCCAGGCACAGGCTGGTGCCGAGGGCCAATGCGGTGAGGAAGAGGCTGCGTTTCATGGGCGCTGCGAATAGCATGTCGATTTGCCTCGGAACCCCCCCGTCCTTGGTCCGTTTTCCGTCGTCGTTGATTCAGCCGGGGGTTGCCAGTGGCTTGAGCTTGATTATTGCGACGACGGCACCCGTAGACAAGGAAAAACCAGACTAATCACTGTTTTTTCACAATATTTCGTCCGAATTGGGCCGGTTATGAGCCATGGGCACGGCGTGGCAGGCCTGGCGATCGTTGATCGCGCGCCGCAAATCGAATAGCAAACGCCCTTTACGTTCGCTGGCGCCGTCGCTTGCCGCCCCAGTTCGGCACGCCGACCGCGCTATTTCCCTTCCCGGGCCCAGCGCTTCATCAGGGCGATGTTGTTTTCCGTCTGGCTCGGTTTGTCTGAGCCTTTGCGTTTCGAGAGGTAGACGGCCATGTCGCTGTCGTACATCGCCTCCGGCTCGGGCTGGCGTCCGATATCGCCGGTTTCACGTTCCCATTCGGAAAGACGGGTGCGCATTATTTCCAGCGTCTCGCGGTGCGCCGGGTCGTCGGCCAGGTTCACCAGCTCGTGCGGGTCGGCCTCGAGATCGTACAGCTCCTCGGGCGGACGCGTGGGCGAAAACAGCAGCCGCTGTTGCAGGTCGTTGAGCTGCCCCGCGGCGTGCAGCGCGCGTAACCGCTGGATGATCAGCTTGCCGTCTTTGTAGGCGTTGGGCTGCAGGTGCGGCCGCTGGTGCAGGTAGTTGCGAATGTACTTGTAGCGCTTCGTGCGTACGGCACGAATGTGCTCGACTGTTTCGTCGCAGCGATCCCGCGCCGCGAAGACGGCCTCGCGCGGCTGGTAGTCGGCGGCCAACAGGTTGCGGCCCTGCATCCAATCGGGCACGTCGATGCCGGCCAGCGCCAACGACGTGGCCGTCACGTCGATATGCTCGACCAGATCGCCCCGCACTTTCCCGGCGGCAATCCCCGGTCCGCGCATGACCAGCGGCACGTGGATGCCTTCGTCGTACAGAAACTGCTTGCCGCGGGCGTGGCTGATGCCGTGGTCGGTGAGAAAGATCACGACCGTGTTGTCCAGGATGCCCTCGTCGCTCAAACGCGCGAGGACGTCGCCCACCTCCTTGTCGGTATAGCGCACGCTATCCAGGTAGCGGGCCCAATCCTCGACCAGCGCCGGATCGCGTGGGTAATACGGCGGCAGCACGACTTCTTCGCTCGAGACGGTCGAACCCAGTTCGCGAGACACGCGCTGGGCCCAGGCGTCGTATTGCCGCTCGCTCGAGCCGCGGTACTTGCCACCGTGCAGCTCGACTTGCAGAAAGAACGGTTGCCCGGGCGCGCGGCCCGACCAGTCGGCCCCGTCGTAAATGCTTGGGTCCCACTCGAAGTTGTAGTCGGTCTTGCCCAGCCGCTTCGACTTCTTGTCGGAAAGCGGTCCGCTGATGCAGGTGTAGTAGCCGGCGTCCTGGAACAGCTTCGGCACGGGCACCACTTCGCCGGGCAGATGGATCTTCAGCTTGCCGCGGCCGCTGCGATGGTGGTGCGATCCGATCGTGGTCTGGTAGCAGCCGGTGATCAGCGCCGACCGGCACGGCGAGCAGACTGGAGCCGTGACGAAGGCCCGCGTGAACTTCGTCCCCTCGCGTGCCATCCGATCGACGTGCGGCGTTTCAATCGCCGACTCGCCGTAGCACGAGAAGTTCGCCGACATATCGTCGACAAAGATCCACACGATGTTGGGCCGCTGTTGCTCAGCCGCGCGGGCAAATGGCGCCGCCAATACGAGGTTCCAGGCGGCGAGAAACAAGAACAAGAATAGGGCGCTAAGGAATCGCATAGGCGCCTTTCTAAGCCCCGGCTAAACGCCAGCCTGAACTATTCGCCGAGGCGGTACGGGTTCCGCTCTTCGTCTCCGACACTCGAAATGTCCCGATGCGGTACAAGCGGGTCTTGTCGTTGAGTCTGCGGGAATGAGTCAGGAGCTGCGACCAAGTTGTTCACTTGCATTGTTGTAGTGCGCGATCGATTCTCTTCGAGCTGGAACTGCCGACGAGCCATACGGGCCTTAGTTTCGATATCCTGACAGAGGCGATAGACGTTGAGCGCTTGATTGGTTATCAGTCGCAAGACGGAGCAGACGCGCCCGTCATCAGTCGAAATGGTGAGCGTGCTCGTAAAGAACCCTTGCTTGATCGTCACATTGTGAAAGTCAACATAGTTGACATCGAACATGTCGATCTTGCTAAAGAAACGCTTGAAAATCATCAAGCGATGCGTTGATAGCAAGACAATATCGGAGAACACAGAAAACGGAAATTGCCGTTGGACAGCGATCGCAACGGGCTCCTCGTATTGCATGAGATAAGGCTGGACAAGCGCATACTTGTCAGGAGCAGGCGAAACGGCAACCAGAATTCGCCGCTTGTCTTCCGTGAATTCCTGACGGTGAGAAGGCTGTTGCGCAAGCTGCACATCAATTGCCGGTTGCGGGCGATCAGTGGGCACTCGATGGGCATCGCCGGATTGGCGTGGCGGAGCGGGAGGCGGCGGTGTCGGTGGCATCCGCTTGGCAGTCGCGGGACCTTTCGCCGGTGTTTGTTGAATTGTGAGCGAGTTCTTGCACGCAGGGCACTTTCCAGTTCGACCGACCAACGATGAAGATACTAACAGCGCCTTGCTGCAATGAGGACATTGCACGCGAATCTTCTCGGACATGGCTGACGCCTATTCCAAATAAAGATGAGAATACGGCAACTTAAGCGTGGAAAGCCTCCGTCTATCTCCTTCAAAGTTCCGAGTGTGCGTTCAACGCACCGGGCGACTCTTATTGTAGGCAGTGATTACCTCCATGTCAGTCGATTCTTTGATCGTTGGCGACTCGCAGTGCCTTAGTCCTTGGAATCTGGGTTATCGTCATCGTCTAGGGCTCGCGACGTTGACTGCGGATTCCGCTCGTCAAACCGCTTCATGATCTCTTTCCAGTTGGTGAACACGATGCCTTCGCGCTCGAAGAACTTCATCACGGCCGGGTCGGAGAACATTTGGGCTTCCCAGGAACGCTGCTGCCAGGTGCCGGTGATGTGCTTGAGGCCTTCGGTCAGGGTCGAGGGATGGAAGATGATCTCGTTGAGACCCGGCTCCATCGAGCGCACGAGCTCGAAGAAATTCTCCTTCTTTTCCTCGTAGGTCTTGCCCTCGGGCACGGCGTGGAAGTCGTCGAGCTTGGGCAGCTTGTAGCCGTCGAGCACCTTGATCGAGTCCTCGGTGATGGGGTAGCCCTGCTTCTTGAACTTGGCGATCACCCGCGGCGTCTGCTCGACGACCATGGCCGGAATGTGGTACTCCTCGGCCAGCTTGAGGTAGGCCTTGGTGTAGTCGATCCGCACGTAGAGCGTGCCCATGTGCGTGTCGATGTGGCCTGGGCGAATGCCGCGCGAGAGGGCCCGCTCGATCTGGGCGCGGATTTCGGCTTCGACCTCGTCGCCGCTGGCGTGCGTGGCCGTTTGAATCTGGCTGCGCCACAGGTAACCGTCGGGATCGCACATGCCGGGCACGGCCTCGCGGCCCGCCACGGGTCCCCAGCGATACCACTTCCACTCGGCGTTCATGGCCAGATGCAGGCCCATGTCGTGCTCGGGGTGCTCCTTGTACCAATTGGCGATCTCGTTGAACCACGGGCAGGGAACCATCATGGCGGCCGACTGGATGTGGCCTTGGCTCAGGTAGTCTTTGGCCGCCTGGTTGGCTTCGTAGCACATACCGATGTCGTCGGCGTGCAGCATGAGCACGACTTTGTCGGACGGATAGCCGAGCTTCTCGGCCCAGGTTTCGCCGTAGACGCACGCAGGCGCTGCAAGCAATACGGACAGAACGCACACGACGGACCAACGACGAACCAGCGCAAGCATCATGACGGTGGATACCTCAAGCGAGAGAGAGCGAGCGCGGCCGGCCGCAACCCTGGCCAGACCGCAGGTGATGCACCGATTCTGAATGGGCCGCGCGCGGGCGTCAAGCAATTGACCCTAGCGCAGGTTCTTCCAGGCCTCGACGCCTTCGGCGGGCAGCGCCCGGCGGTAGTATCCCTGCATTGGCACGCGAAACGGATGGTCGTTGGTGCCCCGGCGAAACACCACGAACAGCGACGAGTTTTCGGGAATCTGTTTGGCGTCGGCCAGCTTGTAGACTTCCTCGCGGCTGTGGATCGGCGTCACGCTGCGGCCGGTGAAGTCTTCGATGAACATGCCCAGGATCGTGTACTCGTTGAAGTCGGCCAGGTCGAAGAACAACGTCGGCTGCAGGTTGTAGAAGCCGTGTTCGATCCAGCCGGTGAACGGGTCTTCGTGGATCATCAGCCCGCCGGGTACGGTGTGGTTGTGAATCGTGCTGAAGACCTGCGCGATGTTGAAGATGTGCTCGGCCGTGCCGTGGTTGAAGCACACTTCGAACCTACGTCCCAACTCGATCGGCTGGTTCAGGTCGAGCTTGCGGGCGGCGTCGGTGCCCGAGAAATCGATGGCCTGCATCTCGCTGGGCGAGAAGAACATCTCGTAGTACACCTTGGCCACGTGGAACGACCGCCACTTGGTCGTGTCGGCCAAGGCCGTGGCGAGCTGCTTGAGCAGCGCCTCGCGGCGGGCCGCATCCGGGACGTACTTGGCGATGTCCTCCTTGATCGTTTCGGCATGCACGTCGCCGTACATGTTCGCTTCGCCGATTTCGAGAATCGCGCCGTGCTGGGGCAAGATGCCCCGCTCGAACATCTGGCGAACCAGAAAGTAGTGGACGGCCGTGATGGCCATGCGCGTGAACTCCGCGATTGCGTCTAGTCGGCGTACAAACGCACTTCGATCTGGCCGTCGCGGGTGACGTAGCCGCGATACATGCCGGGCGTGTTGTAGGGCGCCGCAAAGCGTCCTTCGGCGTCCAGCGCGATCACGCCGCCTTCGCCGCCGGCCGCCTTGAGCTTGTCGAACACCACCTCCGCGGCGGCGCTTTCGACCGGCAGGTTCTTGTACTTCATCAACGCGGCGATGTCGTAGGCGGCCACGAAGCGGATGAAGTACTCGCCTTCGCCGGTGCCCGAGACGGCACACACGCCGTTTTCGGCGAAGGTGCCGGCGCCGATGATGGGCGAGTCGCCCACGCGGCCGTACATCTTGTTCGAGCGGCCGCCGGTCGAGGTGCCGGCCGCCAGGTCGCCGGCGTTGTCCAGCGCGATGGCGCCCACCGTGCCCCAGGGCTCGCGCTCTTGGTCGACCGCAGCACTGTTTTTCCGGTCGAGCGATTCGGCCTGCTGCTTTTCCTGCTCCCACACTTTCTGGATCTGCTGCCAGCGGCGCTCGGTCCAAAAGTAGGCCGGATCGACCGTTTCCAGTCCCTCCTTGGTGGCAAACACCTCAGCCCCGCGACCCGAGAGGAGCACGTGCTTGGTTCTCTCCATCACGGCCCGGGCGGCGGAGATGGGGTTCTTGATCACGGTGACGCTGGCCACGGCTCCAGCGCCGCGGGTGTTGCCTTCCATGATCGAGGCGTCCATCTCCACCTGGCCCTCGTGCGTAAACACGGCTCCCTTGCCGGCATTGAACTCGGGCGAGTCTTCCATCACGCGGATGGCCGCCTCGACGGCGTCGAGTGCCTTGCCGTCGCGCTCGAGAATGGCATATCCGGCCTCGAGGGCCCGCTTCATGTCGGCCCGCACGGCCTTCTCGCGCTCGGGCGTGAGCGATTCTTTCGGGCCAGCGGTCCCGCCGTGGATGGCCAGCACGACGTCCTTGACCGGCGGCTCGGCCGAGCGGCAGACGACCGCCATCGCCACGAGGAGCATCATCGACATCAGCAGGCCTTGCGTCATGGCACGCTCCGTGGGGGTTCGGAAAGGACGATCGTCGGCGAGCCCTACGGGCGGCTCGACACGGCTTCAAGAATAGATGGCCGCCGATTGTCACGCAATCGGTCGGGCGTTTCGCCCCGGGTGCGCGCGTCGTGAGTTTACAGGAGGCCGCGCGTGCCCGATGATGGGTGGTTGCTTTCCGTGGCGTCGGGGGTCCGTGTCCGATTCATGGCTCGCCCGCGCCGCTTCTCGTTTGCCTCTTCGAGTGACCCCATGTCGGATGCTTCTTCTTCGATTGACTCCGCCGCGCAGGAATCGGCGGCCGGATTCGCCGCGGCCCGGGCCGTGCTCAAGCCGCGCAAGGCCCGCCCCTTTTACGGCAGGCATCCCTGGGTGCTCGATTCGGCGATCGCGCGGATCGAAGGCTCGGCGGCCGATGGCGACGTCGTCGATCTGTTGGCCGACACGGGCAAGTTCATCGCCCGCGGACTCTACAACAGCCAAAGCCGAATTCGCGTCCGGCTCTATACCTGGGACGTGGGGCAGGCGCTCGACGACAATCTTTGGCGCAAGCGGATCGAAACGGCGCTGGCCTTGCGCAGCTCGCTCGCGCTGGATGCACCGCAGGGTGCGGCGCGGCTGGTGTACAGCGAAGCCGACGGGCTTAGCGGCCTGATCGTCGATCGCTATGCCCAGTGGTTGGCCGTGCAACTGACCGGCCTGGGCATGGCCCGGCGGCTCGACGAGCTGGTGGCGATCCTGCGCGACGCGGTCGCTCCGCGCGGCATCTTCATCCGCACCGAGAAAGGCGTGGCCCGCGCCGAGGGCATCGAGCTACGCGACGGACTCTACTGGGGCGAAGGCCCCGAGGGACCCGTGTTCATCGAGGAGAACGGTTTGCGCTACGGGGTGGACCTCGCCGAGGGACAGAAGACCGGGTTCTATCTCGACCAGCGCGACAATCGCCGCGTGGCCGCCGGCTACTTTCGCAAGCGGCGCGTGCTCGACATGTTCTGCTACAGCGGAGCGTTCAGCCTCAACGCCGCGGTGCACGGCGGCGCGCGGGAAGTGCTGGGCTTCGATACCAGCGCCAAGGCCGTGGCCCTGGCCCGGGCCAATGCCGAGCTCAACGGCGTGAGCAACGTCCACTTCGAGGCGGGCGACGGCTTCGACGTGCTGCAATCGTTGGCCGCCTCGGGCGAGCGGTTCGGGGCCGTAGTGCTCGATCCGCCCAAATTCGCCCGCCGCCGCAGCTCGGTGGACGACGCGCTGCGGGCTTACCATCGGCTGAATCGCCTGGCGGCCGACGTGCTCGAGCCCGGGGGCATTCTCGTGACGTGCAGCTGCTCGGGGCACGTGACCCGCGAGGACTTCCTGTTCATGCTGCTGGGCGTGGCCGAGCAGACGGGCCGCGAGATCCAGGTGCTCGAAATGCGCGGGGCCGCAGCCGACCATCCGCTGGCCGTCACGTGTCTGGAAGGCGAGTACCTCAAGTGCTTCATTTGTCGGGTAATTTAGGGCGGTCGGGCGCTACTTCTTGCGTGGGGTAATCGGCCAGACTATATTGGCCAGTCGCGTGTTTTCACGCGTGACCCACCGAAATCGGCAGTCCGCCTAATGATTCTCCCCGGCAACTAGGAATATCGCGAGACGTAACGTCTTGCGCTTTCCATCTGCACGTTGCCCCGTTTCAGAATTGCTTCCTCTTTTGTCTGCCTCCGCGCGCTCAGAGCGCGCGCGGGCACGTCTACCGGAACCCTGTGAGGATACGACTCGATGATGCGCTTCTCGACGACGATACTGAACTCCGTGCTGGCGGCGCTTGCCTGCGCCGCGGTTGGACTGGCACCCGCGTGCCGGGCCGACTCGATCAACTCGTATGGCATTTTTGCCGACCACCTGATGTTCTTCTCCGGTGGCGTGAACACGTTCGAAGATCCCGGCGTCGTGATGGGGTCCAACGGCGACATGTACCTCTCGGGCGGCAACTTCGGCTCGCTGCGCGGAGGCGGCAGCCTGTATTCGTACTCGTCGGGACCGCGCATCCAGGGCGACGTCGTGTTCGGCGACAACGTGATGATGGGCACGTTCTCGCGGATGACCGGTAACGTGCACGCCGGCGGCGACGTCTTCATGCGTACCGAACTTACCGGCAGCGTCACCGCCGGTGGCACGGTGGTGTTGAGCGACGATGTCACCGGGGACGTGACTGCGGGCGGAGCCGCCACGATCACCCGGCTCGTCGGCGGGAGTTTGCGGGCTGGCGGCGGCGCGACGCTCTCGTCGACCGTCGGCGGCGACTTGATCTACGGACCCGGGAAATCGCTGCACCTGCTTCCCGGGGCATTCGTCGGCGGAACGATCGACATGGCGCCGGTCAACGCCTCGCCGCAGCCGTACCATCCCGTGGCGTTGCCGACGCCGCACAGCTTTAGCTCGGGTGGCGCGGATCTGTTTCTCAACTCGTCCGAGGACGCGATGCTTGCGCCGGGCAGCTACGGCACCCTGACGATGGTCGGCGGCAACGACATCGACCTGACCGCCGGCGACTACTTCTTCGACAAGATCACAATGTCTGGCAACACTGTGAACTTCAACTTCGATACGAGCGGCGGACCGATCAGCATCTTTGTCAAGGGCAGCGTGAGGCTGAACTACCCCAACATGGCGATCAACGGCGTAGGGTACAACGACGTCGATCCGGCCGACGTGGGGCAGGTGTATTGGGAAGTGCACGATGCCTTCACGGCCGACGGCGCGGAGATGTTGGGAACCGTCTACACGCCGTACGGCGATCTCACGCTCAACCGCGGTAGCCGGGCGACGGGCCGGCTGATCGCCGGGCACGACTTCCTCAGCGACGGGCTGACCTTCGTCGCCGGGTCGGCCAGCCCCGCGGTGTTGGTGCCCGAGCCGTCGAGCCTGGTGCTGGCCGCCGCGGCTGCAGCCGCGTTGGGAGTGATCGTGTCGCGACGACGAACCTTCCGCGCGAAGCGCTTGTCCTGTGAACTTGAGTGACTGCCAATCGAAGATTCACCGATTTCTCATCCTGGGGTGACAGCAGCGCGAATCTCTCGGGAGATTCCGCCTAAATCGCACCGAAGACTGCGGATTTCGGCCCTTTCGGGCGGCTCGACTCGGCCTTGACCGTCGAAGAGCCGCCAACATACGATTGGCCGTGCGTGCCGGGGCTAACGTGGCCGCGGCTTGACCAACGGCCCGAGGATGCCGCGAGTCAGGGCTGGCGGGAACCTTGGGACAGGCCTTGGTTGGAAAGGAGGTGACCCTATGTCTAGTGGTATACAGAGGTGGCTCGTTTGACGAGCAGCCGACGGGCTGCTGGCCTCGGGGTTGTGCGATCTAGCAATTCCAACGAGGCGCGTCAGACAGCCACGTTTCTGAACCCGTAAGAGTGGAGAACCGGTCGGAGCCCTCGTCTTCGGCCGGTTCTCTTTTTGCCCTGGCGGCATGCGATACGACCCGTGCGACCGGCGCCGGTCCTCCCCCAAAATGCTGGTGGCGCCGGTGGATTCGCTACACCCGGCAAGGGCGTACTTGGCCGGGAAAATGCGAGGTAAAGTCGTTTGATTAATAGTTGCGACCGCTGGTGGGCGAAGCTAGCATAAACGATCAAGCTACGACGATCGCGTCCACTTTGCTGACTGGGGAGGAATGGGTATGCGGCTGGGTCTAGGACTCTGCAAGACGGTTCTGGTGTGGTCCGTGGCGTTGCTGATGGCGGTCAATCCCGCGTCGGCTTGTCGCTGGCGTTGCTGGTCGAGTTGCCGCCCGTCGTACTGCGCACCGTCGAGTTGCTATTCGTCGTGCTATTCGTACTCGTCGGACTGCGTGACGTATCCGGCCGACGACTGCCCGATTTGCCAAGCGCAAGAGGGCGGCGCCCCGGTGACGACCAACAAGGTGCCCGACGCGGCGCCCGCGGATCCGGCGCCTTCGCCCCCGCAGACGTTCGAGCCGATCCCTTCGCCGAGCGATTCGCCGTCGCTCGAGCCCGCGCCTGCTGAGCCGGCCCCCGCGCCCGCGCCGACGACGCCCCCTCCTGCCGATACACCCGCTCCGGCCCCGGCGCCTGAGCCGTCGTTCCCGAGCGAACCGGCGCCGAGCGAGCCCGCCACGCCTGCCGAGCCGGCCCCGGGCGGCATCGACGACCTGTTCAGCGAGCCGGCCGACACTTCGGGCGACATGCCGGCCGAACCCGCCGAACCTGCCGCTCCCGGTGGAGTCGACGACTTGTTCAACGACACCCCGCCCGCCGAGCCGGCGACTCCGGCCGAGCCCTCGGCTCCCAGCGACGCCGACGATCTGTTCCGCGATCTTGACGACCAGAACGCCGCCAGCGAAGGCTCGAGCGAACCGGCCGAACCCGCCGCCGGCGACGACCTCGACGATTTGTTCAGCGAACCGGAACCGGCTCCGATGAGCACCAGCGTCGACGAGATCGATCGCTTGAACAACGAGGCCGAACGACTCTTCGCCGAGTCGGCCGCGACCGCCGCGGGCAATGGCATGCGGTTGTGGTCGGACAACACCGGCAAGTACCAGGTGCGTGCCAAGCTGGTCGCCGTCGGCCGGAATCACGTGCGGCTGCTGAAGGAGAACGGCAAGTTCACCACCGTCCCCCACGGACGTCTGAGCCAGCAGGATCTGGCCTTCGTGCGGCAACACGCCGAGCGCGTCGTCGCGGCGGCCTTCTAGGCGGCCTATAACGGCTGGAAACGACCGCGGCGCACTGGCCGCGCACGAGAGCTATAATCGCTGCCAACGAGTGCCCGCTCGTTGACAGTTTTTTTTCGCCTATCCCGACCTTTCGAGCCTGGCCATGAAGTATCGACTCGGTATTCTCATCCTGGGCCTTCTTGCGTCTTGGTCGCTGGCGTTGTGCTTGAGAGCCGCCCAGCCCAA
>ERZ869936.972-NODE-972-length-22884-cov-5.474353_pt1 | contig 22884 bp, 16 predicted proteins | sample MGYA00520876_ERZ869936 | MGnify/ENA primary metagenome ERZ869936 (study PRJEB32218, sample SAMN09650985) | biofilter metagenome | isolation source: enrty point of leading RO module | place: Saudi Arabia: Thuwal, RO plant located on Red Sea | collected 2016-02-17 ...
TCCAGCTCGAGGCCGATGTTGGAGGCGGCGCGGTAGGAGGAAGCGAGCCGGGCGCAGAGGGTGTGCAGGGATCGCTTGAGCAGGAAGACGAGCGGTTCGCAGCGATCGACGGGATGTTCGAGATCGATCGCGGAAACGACGGACCCGGAAGGCCGGAAGAGACGCAGGAGGCGTCGGGGCTTGCCGTGAAGCAGGTCGTGGATGGCGGCGATGTCGGGGCCGAGTCGTTCGGCGAGATCCTGGCGCGGCAGCCTGGCGAGGTCGGCCAGGGTGCGCAGGCCCCACTGTTGGAGAAGGTCCAAATGCCAAGTTCCAAGTTCCAAATTGCGGAACCGTTGGAGGAGCGGGAGGGGGAGATGGGCAAGCGGACTGAAGTCCGCGGTCTTGTGATGGGAGTTCCATCGGAACTCGGCGCCGCGGAAGACGAGGGCGTGGCTGGTGGACGGGTGCAGGGAGAAAAGGTGGGCGAGGTCGGGGGTGGCGGCGGTGGCGAGGTGGGCGGGGAGGCCGAGGCGCTCGATTGCGGATTGGGGATTGGGGATTGCGGATTGGAGAAGCCCGGCAACTCCGACTTCCGCATTCATCCGCAATCCGCAATCCGCAATCCCCAATTCCCCCAGAACGAGGGTGTCGGGGGTGGTGAGTTCGAAGTCGGGGGTGAGGGATTCGGCGAGTTGGAGGAGGTCGCGCAGGACGGTGGCTTCGGCGTCGGGATCGCGGTCGAGGAACCGCAGGCCCGGACAACGGGCGAGGGCGCGGGTGGGGGAAAGCCCGGGATGGACGCCGTGGCGGGTGGCGGGGCGGTTGCAGTGGACGACCACCGAAGCGCCGTGGTCGATGGGCGGGGAAAGCACGGCATGGGGCTGGAAGCGCTTTTCCGGCTGGTGTCGGAGAAGCGCTTCGAGCGGCAGGGCCGGGAGATGGAGGGCGAGATAGGAAGTTCCAAGTTCCAAGGGAGAGGGAGACGGACAGGAATGTCCGTGCTCCGGAAGGGCGGCTTGGAAACTGGCACTTTTCACTTGGAACTTCGGCGGTCAGGCGGTGCGGGCTCGGCGGCGGGTGGTTTCGGTGCGGATTTCGGCGAGCAGATCGGTGCGGGAGAGGTCGAGGTGCCGGAGGGTGAACTCGCGGGTGAGCGTGAGCCGCAGGGCGGCGCGGGGGATGAGGGGAGCGGGGGTGAGGGCGAGCAGGGTGCAGCCGCTGGTTTCCGCCAACTGGCGGAGGCGGTGCCAGGAGGAGGTGGGGATGCGGCGCAGCTCGCGGGCGGGGAGGGCGGAGAGATCGAGCAGGACGAAGGACAGGTTGCCGTCGCGCAGCAGCAGGTCGGCGGCCTTCATGGCCTGCGGGGTTTCGCGGCAGCGCAGCCAGAGCAGGCGGGCGCATTCGTCGGGGGAGAAGGAGGCGGGATCGAAGCGGTCGCGGGCGTCGATGAGGACGAGGGGGGATTGCGGATCGCGGATTGCGGATTGTGGATGGTCAGAAAGGAGGGCGGCGAGGAGGAGGGTGAGGCCGCAGGCGGGGTGGGCGGGGGAGATCTCGGTGATGGCGCCAGCGGGGAAGTGCCGGGTGTCGAGTGGGAAGGGAGAAGAGGTAGCTTGCGTCGCTTCGCGACGGGGGGATGGATGGCCGCGGGCGGCGTCCAACACGGCCTGCGGCGAGCCGCCGCAGCCACGGTGGGCGGCGGGGAATTTCTCGCGGAGCTGCTGGCGCAGGCGTTGGACGGTCTCGCTCGACATGGCGGGCGAGGGGTAGTCTGCGCGCGATTTTTAAATGTTCAAGAGAACAGTAAAAGTCGCCGGGTGTTTTCGCTGCAGCGGGCGATGAGGGAAGGCGGGTCTTCGCCGAGACGGTTCGCCAGTTCCGCCGCGATGGCGGGGAGGTTGGCGGGATGGTTTTGATCGTCGGGCAGCGGGTGGGTGATGATTTCCCGGGGCGGAAGCATCGAGGGCGCGTCGGTCTCGAGCAGGAGGCGATCGGCGGGTACGGCGCGGAAGGCGTCGAGGGACTTCGTCTTTCGCGGGTGGAGGAAGTGGCCGGAGAAGGAGAAGCGGGCCCCCAGGGGGACGAGTTGTTCGACGAACTCGGGGCTGCCGCCGTAGGAGTGGAGGAGGAAGCCGCGCTCGGAAGGCGGTTCGGCCTCGAGGGCGTCGAGGAGCGGCCCCCAGGCCTTGAGGGCGTGGATGGTGACGGGGAGGTCGCGTTCGCGGGCGAGGGCGAGCTGGGGAAGAAAGACTTCGAGTTGCTCTTCGATCGACGGCTCGTCGATCCAGCGGTCGAGGCCGCATTCGCCGATGGAGGCGTGGGGAAAACGCTCGAGGAAACTTTTGAGGACGTCGAGCCAGCTCAAAGTACGACGATGGGCGTACCACGGGTGCAGGCCGAATGCGGGGTGGACGAAGTCCGGATGACGCTCGGCAAGCGCGGCGACGGCGGGCCAGTCTTCCTCCGAGGTGCCGTTGACGACGCAGCCAGCGATGCCGGCGTCGCGCATTTCCCGGATGCGGGCGTCCGGGTCGGGGAGTTGGTGCAGGTGGTTGTGGGCGTCGAGTAGCGGCATGGGTCCTATGGGACCTATAGGACGCACGGAATGGCGGCGCGAGTCGAAGTGTGGCGCTGCACGCCATGGGGGGAGGGTGCCGATTTCATAATCGGCGCTCCTTTGGCGCTCCTTTACTCGACCTCGACGATCATGTTGATCTCCACCGCGACGTTGAGCGGCAGGGCGGCGGCGCCGAGGGCGGTGCGGGAGTGCCTGCCACGGTCGCCGAAGACCTCGAGCAGGAACTCGGAGGCGCCGTTGACGACCTGCGGGTGGCCGGTGAAGTCGGGCTCGGAATTGACGAAACCGTTGAGGGCGACGATGCGCTTCACCTTGTCGAGCGAGCCGATCTCGTCGCGGATGACCGCGAGGCGGTTGAGCATGATGATCCGGGCTCCCTCCGCGGCCTCCTCGGGCGAGACGTCGGTGGGCACCTTGCCGAGGATCCTTCTTTCGCCGTCGATCGGCAGGCCGCCGGAAAGGAACAGCAGGTTGCCGCTGCGGACGCAGTTGACGTAGGCGGCGACGGGGGCCGGGACTTCGGGCAGGCTGAAGCCGAGGCTTTCGAGGCGGGCGAGGGTGTGGTCCATGCCGGAAGTTCCAAGTTCGAAGGGCCAGGTGCCAAGCGAGAAAGTGCCGGCGGTCCGGTCACGGGTCGGGGAAGTCGCCGGTGAGGAGGGCGATGAGCTTCTGGCCGTTGGAGGAAAGGGTGGCGGAGCTGCCTTCGCCGGAAAGCAGGCCGCGGGTGAGGTAGCGGTGGGCAGTGTCGGAAGAGCGGACCGCCGAGACGATGGGCGCGTCGACCTTGCGCTGGCTGATCGCGATGCCGGTCGGCAGGCCGGTGGCGGTCAGTGAGATCTCCCACGAGGGGGAGGGCTTGGTCAGGTCGCCGTAGACCAGCCAGGGATGGCGGGAGGCGAACTCGAGGGTGCCCTCGCGGGGCACGGTGACCTTGAAGTAGGCGGGGCTGCGGCGGACGAAGTCGGTGACGGTCAACTCGGGGTTCTCATGGACCTCGGTGAGGAAACGGGCGACGTCCATGCCGATGAGGTTCATCCCGTTGTAGTTGCCGTGGTGGTTGGTGCCGCCGGAGTAACGCTGGAACCAGCCCTGGAAGCGGTTGCTCATCAGGAGCCCGAGTTCGAGGTGCAGGTGGGCGCGGGTGCGGTTGATGCCGCGGCCGGTGTAGCCCATGCGGCCGAGCACCGAGCCGGCCTTGACCCGGTCGCCGGGCTTGACCGTGGCGGTGGCCAGATGGGCGTAGAGGCTGTGGACGACGTTGCCGGCGCGGTCGACGGGATGCTCGACGACCAGGTAGTTGCCGTAGTTCGAGCGGCCCGGAACGTCGCTGACGTGGACCACGCGGCCGTCGGCGATGCTCATGACGAGGTCGAGGGGGTTGCCGGCCTTGTCGCGCTTGACCGGCGAGATGTCGATTCCCTCGTGGAAGCGAAGGTACTGGATTTCGCCACCGACCCTCACCGGGGTGCGGACCAGTCCCCAGGCGCCGCCCTGCCACGGCTTCGAGGTCTCTCCCTCGAAGATCCGGTCGACATACATGTAGAACTTCTCCGGCTCGCCGGTCAGCAGGTGCCGGTTGTCGGTCGGCAGCCGCCATTGGAGCGGTGCGGCACCGAGAGGGGAGAAGGCGAGGGCGAGAACGAGGAAGCGAAGCATCACCGGATTCAGCCGCGGGGTTTCTTTTCGCCGATGCGGGGGGTCGTCTTGTCGAGTCCCTTGACCTCCGCCAGTGACAGGCCCTTCCAGATGACCACCTCGCCGTCGTTGATCTGCTGGTCGATGACGACGCCGTCGACGATCCGGCCGTTGACGCGGGCGATCATCCAGCGTCCGATGTTGGCGGCGGTGACGGCGCTGAAGCGGTTGGCGGAGCGCTTCGTGAGTTGGAGCAGGACGCCGTAGCCGTCCCCGTTCTGGGCCGGGAAGGGATTGAAGGCCGCGATGTCGCGGGTGCTGATTTCCGGCACCCGGTGGAAGACGCGTTCCTGCCCGGCGACGAACTGGCTGAAAATCATCTTCGGGTTGTTTCCCGGGTCGGTCTCGAGGTGAAACGCGATGCCGGCGGCGTCGTCCTTCTTGCCACCGGCATGGAGCGGCAGGACCGAGACGACGAGGAACAGCAGGGTGGCGCGGAGAAAGGTCATGGTGTCGTGGTTCACAGCATCGATTCCACCAGTTCCTCGAGCTTCACGATGTCGGCGGCGAACTTGCGAATGCCTTCGGCGGTCTTTTCGGTCGCCATCGCGTCCTCGTTGAGGGCGTAGCGGAAGCTCTTCTCGTCGAAGCTGAGCTTCTCGACCTCGGCGTCCCGCGCCCCGTCCGGGGAAAGCACCCTTTCGAGCGGTTCGTCGGAGCCGTGGAGCTCCTCCAACAGCTTGGGGCTGATGGTGAGCAGGTCGCAGCCGGCGAGGGCGACGATTTCGCCGGTGTTGCGGAAGGAAGCTCCCATCACCTCGGTCTCGTAGCCGAACTTCTTGTAGTAGGTGTAGATCTCGCGGACCGACTGCACGCCCGGATCGTCCTCTCCCTGGTAATCCTTGCCGGTCCTCGCCTTGTGCCAGTCGAGGATGCGGCCGACGAAGGGCGAGATGAGCTGGACCTTCGCCTCGGCGCAGGCGACCGCCTGGGGCAGCGAGAACAGCAGCGTGAGGTTGCAGTGGATGCCTTCCTTCTCGAGGATCTCGGCGGCGCGGATGCCCTCCCAGGTCGAGGCGACCTTGATCAGGATCCGGTCGCGCGAAATGCCTTCCTTTTCGTAGGCATCGATGAGCTGGCGGGCCTTGGCGATGGTGCCTTCGGTGTCGAATGAAAGGCGGGCGTCCACCTCGGTGGCGACGCGGCCGGGGACGATCTTGAGGATTTCGAGACCGAAGAGGATCAGGATGCGGTCGATGATGGCCTCGACGCGGTCCGCAGCCGGCGAGTCCTTGAGTTCGGAGACGGCCTTTTCGACGAGGTGGCGGTAGTCGTCCTGTCCGACGGCCTGCAGGATCAGCGACGGATTGGTCGTCGCGTCCTGCGGCTGGTAGTCCTTCATCGACTCGAAATCGCCGGTGTCCGCGACGACGGTGGTGAACTTCTTGAGTTGGTCCAGTTGGCTGGCGCTCATGACAGGGGCGAGGTAGGCCCGATTTGCCCGACAAGCGAGGGAAAACCGTGTGGCGGGCCGGGGTGGGGGCATGAAAAACGGCGGTCCCTCGCCAGGAAGCCGCCGTTTGTGAAAGCGAAGACCGTGCCCCTTACTTGATCCCGGAGCCGGTGCCCGGGAGGAAACGATAGTAGGTTTCGAGCATCAGGATGCAGAGGCAGGTGCGGTAGTGGACATTGCTTTCGAACAGCGCGCCGACGGCGACCAGCTTCTGTCCGCCGCCCGGCTTCTTCCATGACCCGTCCGGGTTCTGGTTGTTGAGGAGTTCGTCGCGGAACATCGCGTTGTAGTCCTCCCATTCCTTGCCGCCGCGGGCGATCATCGCCTGGGCTTCATAGTAGTGTCCGTAGAGGTCGGCATGGGCGGTGTTGTATTCGAATTTCGAATGCTCGGCGATGTAGCGCGCACCTTTGCGGACGGCTCCGACCGAGCCCTTGTCCCACATCTGGAACGAGAGCATGCCGGCACCGGTGAGCGTGTGATAGCTGGCATGGGAGCCTCCCCCGGGCCGATAGCCGAAGCCGCCGCCGGCGTCCTGGCAGGTCTCGACGTAGTCGAGGGCCTTGCGGATCGAACTCTTCAGGTTCCGGAAGTCGAGGCCGGTGTGGTAGCAGGCCTTGAGCGCCTGGATCTGCCAGGCGACGACCGACAGGTCGCCGCCGCGGCCGCTGTCCTCGCTGTAGCCATAGTCCCAGCCACCGGTCTTGGTGTGCTGGTTGTCGATGATGTACTGGCCGGCCTTCTGGGTGACATCGGCGAGGTTCGGTACGTTGATGCCGAGTTGCTGGCAGAAGGTGGTCGACTCTCCCAGCGCATAGGTCGCGATCGCGTGCTCGTAGGGCTGGGGGTTGGGCTCGGCGCCGGTATTCAGGCGACCGTTCTGCTTCATGCCGAGTTCGACGAGCCACATCATGCCCTTCAGGACGGTTTCGCCGTACTTTTCGGACAGCGGCGTCTCGCAGTGGCCGAGGTAGCAGAGGATCGCGAAGCCGGTCATGGCCGCCTTGTGGCTGCCGCCCCAGGAGCCGTCCGGATGCTGGGTCTTCTGGAGCCAGTCGAGGCCCTTGACGACGGCTTCCTCGCACTTCTCGGTGCCGCCGCTTTCGAGCAGACGCTGCATGCGGTCTTCCGGCGAGCAGCGTTTCTGCATGGTGGCCGGAATGCTGCCGAAGCCGCCGCCTCCCCCGCCATCGCCGCCGGAGCCCCAACCGTCGCCGAAATCGTCGCCGTTGCCGAAGTCGGTGGAGGGCTCGGGGACATCCACCTCGGGCACGGGCACCGCGGTCGGCGAGGTCGTGTTCGCCGCGATCACCTTGGCCATCGATGAGGATGGGGCCGACGGCTTCCGCTCGACGCTCTGGGTCAGCTTCTTGGTCTCCAGCTTGTCATCGTTGCTGGTCGATGCCGAATAGCTGACGATCGCTGGCGTCTCCTTGAAAAGCGGCGGCAGGAAGATGAACGCCAGGATCAGTCCGATCAGCACGATCACCAGGAAGGAGATCACGATCGAGGAGACGGTCGAAGCGCGGCGCTGGGCACGCAGCCGGGCCTGGGCTTCGGGGCTGAGTTGGGCATGAAGGCTCATGGAAATGGGATCTTTCAGTGGAAATTACCGGGGAAGCATGCACTGGCCAGTCGAAAAAGCGGGGGGCTTTCCGACCGGCGGATGCGCCATCCCGTCGCCCAACGAGGAAACCGGGCGGGTTCTTAGGCGGATTTTTCGAACTTTTTTGCGGTGATAAACCCGCTTCGGGCACCGGTCCATTTCCACCCGACGGGTTTCGTTCTCGCCTTCCCGCTGGATTCGTGCGACGGACGCGTTACGTTGACTGTCAAAAGCTCCATTCCAAGACCCATGAAATTGAAGAATCGAAACTTTCACCGCTCCGGAGGCTTCACCCTCATCGAGTTGCTGGTCGTGATCGTGATCATTGCCGCCCTTGCCGCGCTGTCCTTCATGTTCGCGCGAAAGGGCATCCTCAAGGCCCAGCAGGCCAAGACCCTCCAGCAGATGCGCGACATGGGCCTCGGCGTCGAGGCCTTCAGCATCGACTACAACCGGCCGCCGATCCCGAAAACGAAGCTCGATACCGGCTGGGACACGATCTACGGCGATCCCGGCGGAAACTACGGCAGCGAAGTGATCATCGGCACCCTGATCGGCGAGGACGTGGACTACTCGACCGCAACGGACGAGACCTTCAACACCCGCCAGATGAATCCGAAGGGGGAGAATTACATCATGCCGATCATCGTCGATGACAACCGCTCCGGGGTCGGCCGGGATGACGGGAAGTTCTATGACGCGTGGGGCAACGAGATCATGTTCGCGATCAACACGCCGCCATTCGAGACCGACTTCGCGAATGGCAAGAATGACAAGATCCTCCACACGTGGGGCCTGGCGGAGTGGAGCGACAAGAAGCCGCGGTACCAGAGCTATGCGCTCTGGTCCTACGGCAACGACGGGACCAAGGCGGAAACCTACGGCGGCTCCGATGATGTGGCCAATTTCTGAGCCGTGGATCCCGGTCGCGAGGCATCACTCCGCCCGGAAGCGGAACGCCGTCCGGTGCGTGTAGGTCTCGCCCGGCCTGAGCACGGGTGAGGGGAAATCCGGACGGTTCGGCGCGTCGGGCAGGTTCTCGGTCTCGAGGCACAGGGCGGTGCGGTACCCGCAGGCCTTCCCGCTGCGGCACTTGATCGAGTCGTTCAGGAAATTGCCGCCGTAGAACTGGATGCCCGGTTGGTTCGACCGGACCTCCATGATCCGGCCGCTGCCGGGGTCCGAAAGCCTCGCCGCGAGCGCCAGTCCGTCCGCTTCGGGCCGGGTGAGAATCCAGCAATGGTCGTAGCCGAGGCCCGGCTTGAGCGCCTCGAAATCCGCATCGAGGCGGCTGCCGATGGAGGTGGGCTCGGTGAAGTCCATCGGCGTGCCCTCGACCTGAGCCATCTCACCGGTCGGAATCAATCCGGCGTTCGTCGGCAGATACCGGTCGGCATGGAGGGTGAGGAGGTGATCGCGGATCGAGGTGGTCGGATCGCCGGACAGGTTCCAGTACGCGTGCTGGACCATGTTGACGATGGTCGGCGCGTCCGTCGTCGCGGTGGCTTCCCAGAGCAGTTCGTCGTCCTCGGTGAGACGGTAGCGCACCCTGGCCGTCAGCGTTCCGGGGTAGCCTTCCTCGCCATCCGGGGAGACGTATTTGAGGTCGATGGAATCCGGGCTGGATGCCTCGACGGTCCACAGGCGCTTGTTGAAGCCGATATTCCCGCCGTGCAGGTGGCAGGGGATGCCGGCCGGGTCATTGTTGGTGGCGAGCCGGTATTCCTTTCCGTCGAGCGAGAATTTGCCGCCGGCGATCCGGTTGCCGTAGCGTCCCACCGTCGCGCCGAAATACGGGTTGTTGTCGCCGGCGTAGCCCTCGACCGAGTCGAAGCCGAGCGTGACGTCGGCGAAGATCCCGCCGCGGTCGGGGGCCTTCAGGCTGACGAGCGCGGCGCCGAAGTCGGTGATGCCGGCGGTCATGCCGCTGGAGTTGGTGAGAGTGTGGAGTCGGGCCGCGCGGCCGTCGGGGAGTCTGCCGAAGTCTTCCACTTGTACAGCGTCAGGGTTTGGGGTGTGGCGGTCCCGGATCGCCTCTTGCGGGCGCCGGAGACGGATCGATCAAGAACCGCGGAACCGACGCTGTAAAGGGTGCGTTGCCGTGGGAGCGCGGCCAAAGAAAAGCCCTCCGCGGCGAACCGGGGAGGGTCAGGAAACGAGTGGTGCTCGAGGGGGGAATCGAACCCCCACCCCTTTCGGGACATGATCCTTAGTCATGCGCGTCTACCAATTCCGCCACCCGAGCAAGGTTTGAGAACACCGGGCGGCGGATTTAGGAATGATCGCCGGGGTTGGCAAGCGAATCTTTCGGAGTTTGAAACGGATTCCTTTCCGGGCCGATGAAGGCTTGCCACGGCGTCGCGGGCGGCAAGCATGGCTTCGGTTATGGATTCGATACGTGCCGAGTCGGTCGTGAAGCGCTTCGGGGACGTCACCGCGCTCGACGGGGTCGATGTCGAGGTCGCGCCGGGAGAGCTGTTTTTCCTCCTCGGCGCCTCGGGCTGCGGCAAGACCACCTTGTTGCGATGCATCGCGGGACTCGAGCAACCGACCTCGGGCGGGATCTTTTTCGGCGAGACCGAGGTCACGGGCCTGCCGCCCCACAAGCGGGAGGCGGCGATGGTGTTCCAGAGCTACGCACTGTGGCCGCATCTCGACGTCGGACGGAACGTCGCCTTCGGCCTGGAAGAGCGAAAGGTGCCCAAGGCGGAGATCCGGAAGCGGGTCGAGGAGGCGCTGCGCCTGGTCCATCTGGCCGGGATGGCGGAGCGCGGAGTCGACCAGCTCTCGGGCGGGCAACAGCAGCGCGTCGCGCTGGCGCGGGCGCTGGTCGTGCGTCCTCGATGCCTGCGTCTCGACGAGCCCCTGTCCAATCTCGATGCCAAGCTGCGGATCGAGATGCGCCGGGAGATCCGGAGGATCGTGAAGGAAGGGGGGCTGACGGCGATCTACGTGACCCACGACCAGGAGGAGGCGCTGGCGATGGCCGACAGGATGGCGGTGCTGAATGCCGGGAGGATCGAGCAGCTCGGCACGCCGCAGGAAGTCTATCGCGAGCCCCGCACGGCCTTCGTGGCCGGGTTCATCGGCGAGACGAACCTGATCAAGGGGCGGGCGGTCGAGTGTCGGGAGCGCTACGTGCAGGTGGAGACCAGGCTGGGCTTGCTGGTCGGGCGCACGACCGATCCGGAGTGGCTTCCGGGCGGTGGCGAGGAGGTGGTGCTTTCGGTGCGGCCGGAGGCGTGGCGGATCGGCGGCGTGCCGGGTGGCAACCGCGCGACAGGGAGGATTCTCGAGCGCAGCTACCTCGGCCAGCGGATCCAGTATGTGGTCGAGACCACGGCGGGGCGCCAGCAGGTGGTGGAACTGAATCCGGAACTGGTCCGCGAGCCGGGCGAGGAGGTCGTGCTCGGCTCCCGTCATCAGGACGTGGTCGCCATGGAGGGCTGAGCCATGCTGAAACGCCTTGTTCCCGTCTTCGTGCTGCTGGTGCTCGTGGTGGCGGCGCCGCTGCTGCTCCAGCGCGAGAGCGAGGTGGCCGCAGCCGGCACCGGCGATGACCGCCTGGTGATCATCACGCCCCACAACGACTCGATCCGCTCGGAATTCGGCGAGGCCTTCGCCGCGCACTGGCAGGAAAAGACCGGGCGCAGTATCCATATCGACTGGCGCGCGCCGGGCGGCGGCGGCGACATCAAGCGCATGATCGCCGGGGCCTTTGGCGCGGCCGGGGAACTCGGCAAGGAGGGCACGGAGTTCGACATCTTCTTCGGAGGCGGCACCAAGGATTTCATCGACCAGGCGCAGGCCGGGCGGCTTGCCGAGCTCGAGGTCTTTGAGACCGATCCCGAGTGGTTCGGCGACGATCGGATCCCGGCCGGCTTCTCGGGGGAAACCTACTACGATCCGGACCATCGCTGGGTCGGTGTGTGTGTGTCGCAGTTCGGCATCGTCTACAACCGCGACGTGCTCGGCTGGCTGGATCTGGCTCCGCCCCAGCGCTGGGAGGACCTCGGCGAGCCCGCGTACTTCGGTCGCCTGGCGCTGGCGGATCCGACCAAGAGCAGCTCGGTCACCCAGGCCTTCGAGATGCTCGTCCAGGAACAGATGCAGGATGTGATCCGCGGCAAGGGGGACAGTCCGGCATCACGCGCGGAGGGATGGCGCCGGGGCGTGAACCTGCTTCAGAAGCTCGGGGCGAACGCCCGCTATTTCACCGACTCGTCGAGCAAGATCCCGTACGACGTGGCGATGGGCGACGCGGCCGCGGGGACGTGCATCGACTTCTACGGCCGCTCCTTCGAGGACGCGGTCCGCTACGAGGATGGCACGAGCCGGATCCACTGGATCTCCCCGGTCGGGGGCACCTCGGTGAGCGTCGATCCGATCGCGGTCTTCCGCGGCGCGCCGCACATGGAGATCGCCCAGGAGTTCGTCCGGTTCTGCCTCAGCGAGCGCGGGCAGTTGTTGTGGAATCTCAAGCCGGGTGCCGACGGCGGACCCAGCCAGCGTGCGCTGCGGCGCCTGCCGGTGCGCCGGGATCTCTACACTCCCGAACACCTGCGGCACTTCACCGACCCGGAGGCGCTGCCTTACGAGCGGACGGGTGAGTTCGTCTATCGGCCGGAGTTGACGGGCGAGGCCTTCGACGCGCTGCGGACGATCTTCCGGGCGATCTGCATGGATCCCCACGACGAGTTGAAGGAGGCGTGGCGGGCGGTTGCGGCCGGGGCGGATCCGGGACCGCTCTTCGCGATCGACGAGATCGAATATGACCGCGTGATGGATGAACTGGTGCCGCTGCTGGAGCGCAACGACCCGCTGGAGGTCGCCCGGAGAACCACCGAGATCTCGAAGGCCTTCGCCGCGCGCTACCGGTCGGTGACCGATGGGAAGGGAGGGCAGCCATGAAGCGAGGCAACGCGATCGCCGTGACCGCGGGCGTCAGCCTGCTCTTCGCGGTGTTCTTCATCTATCCCGCGCTGTCGGTCGTGGGCGAGGCCTTCCGTGACCAGGACGGGAACTTCACCTTCGCCTTCGTCGCCGAGGTCTTCCGCAATCCCGTCTATGTCGAGGGCCTGTGGAATGCGCTGTTGCTGGGTGTGGCGAGCACCTTCGTGACCCTGCTCATCGCCTTTCCGCTGGCGCTGCTCTCGCACCGTTACGATTTCATGGGGCGCCGGATCCTCGGGGCGCTGATCCTGATCCCGCTGGTGCTGCCGCCCTTCGTCGGGGCCATCGGAGTGATGCACATCCTGAGCGTCACCGGCTCGCTCAACTCGCTGCTGATCGAGATCGGCCTGATGGATCCCGCCAAGCGGATCGACTGGCTCGCCGAGGGTCGCTTCTGGGGCATCGTGGCGATGAACGCGCTCCACCTCTACCCGATCCTCTACATGAACATCGCCGCCTCGCTGTCGAACCTCGACCCGGCGATGGAGCAGGCGGCGGAGAATCTGGGTTGTCGTCCCGCGCGTCGCCTGTTCCGGATCACGCTGCCGCTGGCCATGCCGGGGATCTTCGCCGGTTCCTCGATCGTCTTCATCTGGTCCTTCACCGAACTCGGCGTGCCGCTGGTCTTCAACTACAGCCGGGTGGCGCCGGTGCAGGTCTTCCACGGGATCAAGGATCTCGGGGGGAATCCCGCACCCTACGCACTGGTCGCCGTCATCCTGCTGATCTCCGCCCTGGTTTTCGGGCTCACCAAGTTTCTCTTCGGCCGCTCGACATCAGGGGCCCAGCCGCGGCCGAAGGGAAGGGACGCCGAGAAGAAGCTCACCGGGCTGAACTCGCTCGGCTGCGCGATCATCTTCGCGACGGTGTTCGTCGTGGCCTCCATTCCCCACGCCGGGGTTGTGATGCTGGCCTTCTCGGACAACTGGTATGACTCGCTGACGCCGATCCACTGGACGATCGCGCATTTCCAGGAGGCGCTCGGCGACCCGCTGGTGGTGCCGTCGATCGAGAACAGCCTGTTCTACGCCGGGATCGCGACCGGCATCGCTGTGGTGGTCGGCCTGGCGATCGCATGGGTGGTGGTGCGCAGCGACATCAGGGGCCGCAACGTGCTCGACGCGCTCGTCATGCTGCCGCTGGCGGTGCCCGGCCTGGTGCTCGCCTTCGGTTACCTCGCGCTTTCCCAGGAGGGGAAACCGCTGCATTTCATGATGGGCGTGGGCGGGAGTCCGGCGCTGTTGCTGATCGCCGCCTACGCGGTACGACGACTGCCGTACGTCGTCCGCGCCGCGGTGGCCGGCCTGCAGCAGAGCAATCCGGCGATGGAGGAGGCGGCCCGCTCGCTGGGAGCGGGATCTTGGCGCACGCTGCGCCGGATTTCCATCCCGCTCATCGGCGCCAACGTCGCTGCCGGGGCCATTCTCGCCTTCGCCTTCGCCATGCTGGAGGTCAGCGACAGCCTGATCCTCGCCCAGCAGTCGCAGCACTATCCGATCACCAAGGCGATCTACACGCTGCTCAGCACCCTGGGCAACGGGCACGAGCTCGCCGCCGCGCTCGGCACCTGGGCGATGGTCTTCCTTGGCATCGCCATTGTCGGAGCGACGGCGCTCGGCGGGAAGAAGGGGGGACTCTTCAAGCTCTGACGACGATCACGGGGCCGTGTCCGCCTCCAGGATGCCGAAGCGGCTGGTCTGACCGGTGACCGGATCCTCCACGGTCACGGGAATCATTCCCCCCGATGGAGTTCCCTCGTTCACGGTGGCCGATCCCGACCATGCACCGTTGCCGGTTTTTTCGGCCACGGTGGCGAAGCCGGTGAGCGAGTTCGAGCAGCGGACGCGGATGACCAGGTTGTCGGGCAGGACCTCGACACGGTCGAAATCGATGACCAGATGCAGGCCGCCGGTCGAGGAAACCGAGGCCACGAATGGCGAGGCGTCCGGCGTTGTGGGATCGGTGCCGAGGAAGGCCTCGACGCCGTTCGGAATGCCGTCTTCATCGTAATCGTCATCCACCGGTTCGTCCGGAATGTCGTTGTCGATGGCCCAGGTGGCGTAGTCGTTGGTCGGTTCGACGTTTTCCACGGTGAACTCGGCGCTGCCGCTTCCGCCCGGGAAGGGATCGCCGCCGAAGTTTCCGTAGTAGTGACTGTTGCCCGCCAGATCCTGGAGCGTGATCTCGACCCGCCACGTGCCGGTCGGACCGGTGTCGGGGATCGTCAGGGGGACCCGCCAGGTGCCGGCATGGATGTCGCCCGATACCGGCGGGGTGAGGATGGTGTCGACGAAGCCGCCGGTCTGGTAGTTGTCCGCGGAATCAAAGACGGTGACGATGATCGAGGAGATGCCGCTGAGGGGATCGGTGATGGAGACATCGACATCGAGCGCGGCGGGGCCGGAGTGGATGTTGACGGGGTCGGGATTGAAGGTGAGGGCGGTGACGTCGGGCGCGGTGGCATCGACGGTGCCGGTATTGGTCGCGGTGAAGGTGAAGTCGGAGGAGGGCAGGGCGTGGTCGGCCTCCGGGCCTGTGCCGTCCGACCACAGGGCGGTCTGGTCGAGGTCATCGATGAGGATGAGCTGCAGGCGGATTGCCCCGGCGGGAAGGTAGCCGGGGACATCGATGGTGAAGCGGTAGCTGCCGGAGAAGACATCGCCGCTCTGGATGAAGCCGGGGCTGCCGGCCTCGACATCGACGTGGGCGAGCAGGGTGCCGCTTTGGTCGTAGAGCTGGCCGACGGCGACGTGGAGGCCGTCGGGGCAGGTGGCGGAGAAATCGACCTGCACGGGCACGGAACCGGCACCGAGATCACCGCTGTCCGGGGTGAGTGTGACGGCGGCGAGTTCGAGGTCGGGGGTGAAGCCGCTCTGGATATCGATGGCGACCGCGCCGGAGGGAACGACGTCGAAGTTGGCGGCGGGATTGCCATGGACGGCGAGGTGGTAGGTGGTGCCGGAGACCACCGGGAACGTGAGCGCGCCCTGCGGGCTGCTGTTTCCGCTGTTCCAGCCGATGGGGGTGAGGGTGGAAACGGAGGCACCGGTGAAGACACCGACGGTCGTGGGGATTGCGCTGCCGGCGGTATCGACCCGGGCCCAGCCGGTCGCGGGGGCGGTCCATTGCCACCAGACCGACCCGCCGTCGTAGTTGCCGAGGTCCGGTTCGCCGGATTCGAGGCCGGCGTAGATGTTGTCGCCGGTATCCGAATCGCTGGTGCCGCTGAGGGTGATCGCGTGGGCGAAATCGTCGTTGGACGGGGGCGTAACGGGCGTCACCACCAGCTCGTCCACCCAGCCGGCGTCTGCGCCGGAGGAGGAGGTCACGTCCTTCGAGTAGGTCCATTTGATCTCATGGGATCCGGTGTATACGAAGAACGACTCCTGGACCCACGGGACGTTGCCTGAGATGGTTTCCTGGAGGACGCCGTCGAGGTGGTACTGGAGCTTGTCGAAGATCGGTTCCGAGGAGACCTGCCACCAGAAGGAGACGATGGCGGGACCGGTGACGGTGGCGGTCATGACGCTTTCCTGCTCGTCGGGGATGGCCCCGCTCCGGGCGGCGTCCTCGCTGTCGTGGGTGTCGCTGGTCTGGCCGAACCAATCGGCATAGCCGGTGGTGGTGACGGGATTGGCGGTGTCGATGGCATTGTCGAGCGCGAGGAGGTCGATGACCTCGAACTCGGCGGTGCTGTCGCCGCCGGGGAAGGTGTCGAAGGACGGGCCGTACTGGCGTTCGTTTCCGGCGACATCCCTGAGATTGACCTCGACGCGCCAGGTGCCGGTGGGAGCGTTGTCCGGGATGTTGAAGGTGGCTCGCGCGACGCCGCTGTTGGCATCCCCCGAGATGAGGGAGAAGGGCGAGATGTAGAACTGCTGGCTGAAGAGGTCGTCGGCGTCGTACAGGAAGACGGTGCCCGAGGTGAAGCCGGTGAGGTCGTCGGTGAGGGTGATGTCGACATCGACGTTCTGCGAGCCGGTGTAGATGTTGACCGGCGAGGGGTTGAAGCTCACGCCGGTGACCATCGGCGCGGTGGTGTCGACGAGGCCGGTGTTGGTGGCATCCCAGATGAAATCGAGGCCGAGTCCGACGTGGTCGGCGTCGGGGCCGGTGCCGTCGGACACGAACGCGCTGTCGGAGGCCAGGTCGAAGATCTCGAACCGCAGCCGGTAGCCGGCGGCGGCGAGATAGCCGGGCACGGTGACGGTCTTCTGGTAGGAGCCGGAGAATTGGGTGCCGCTTACGCGCTCGGCGGCACCGAAGTGATCGACAAGCACGACGTTGCCGGTCGGGGAAACCAGAAAGACCTCCGCCTCGTCGAGTCCGGCGGGGCAGTCGATGTCGATATCGAGGGTAAAGGCCACCGGTCCGGCGCCGAGGTCACCGCTGCCCGGCGTCATGGTCATGGCGGTGATCTCGGCGGGCGGGGCGTAGGTGTTGTCGATCGAGAGCGAGATGGCGCCCTGGGGGACGGTGCCGCTGAAGAACGGATTGCCGTGGATGGCGATCTGGTAGGTCGTGCCGGCGGTCGCCTCGAATGCGAGGTCGGTCGTCGGGAATCCGGCCGCCCAGCCGACCTGCGTAAGGCTGCCGACCGAGGTGCCGGTGTAGATGGCAATGGTGGTGGCGATGCCGCTGCCGGCGGTGTTGACCTTCGTCCAGCCGCTGGCCGGGGCGGTCCAGCTCCACCAGACCGAGGAGCCGTCGTAGGGAGAGAGGGAGGGTTCGCCGGCCTCGAGGGTGGCGGCGGAGTTGTCGCCGGTGTCGGATGCCGTCGATCCGCTTCCTAGGTCGATGCGGTTGGCGAAGTCGTCATTGGCCGGCGGGGTGACAGGCGTGATGACAAGCTGGTCCACCCAGCCGCAGTCGGAGCCGTCGCTTTCCGATCCGTCCTTCGAGTAGATCCATTCGAGCGTGTGCGTGCCGGCCCCGACGAAGAAGGTCTTTTCGGTCCAATCGACCTCCCCGGAGATTTCCTCGTTCTGCACCGATGAGATGTAAAAGCGGAGGAAGTCCCAGTTCTCCTCGGACGAGACTTTCCACCAGAAGGAGACATTGGCAGGGCCAGTGACTTCGGTGGTGAGGACCGAAACTTCGTCGTGGCCGATACCGCCGCTCTGGGCGGCGTCGATGGTATCGTGGGTCACGGAGCTTTGGTCGAACCACGAGGCGTCACCGGAGGAGGTGACGAGATTGGCGGTATCGATGGCGGAGGCGAGGTCGGCGTGCGCCGAAAGCGGCAGCAGCCAGGCCCCCGCGAGCACGAGTGGCAGAATCTTGTTGGACATGGGAGGAATCGAGGGTGGGAAGACTACGTATTAACCCAACCGCGGTCTCCGGGACAAGCCTGATTCTCAGTCGGTTGCGTCGTCCATCAATGGCTCGAATCGCCGGGCGATCTCGTCCCGTGCGTCCAAGGGAGTGAGGATGAGCCGGCGCCCGGCGGGAATGGTTCAGACGATGACGGTAGACCCGCTGAAGCGGGAACCACGTGCGCCATTGGCGCGCGGAGTCTGTGGGTAGTTCCTCCTTCAGGAAGCACACCGGAGCCCGGGGTTTTTAGAAGACCGCCTCGAACCGCTCGGCCGCCTGGTTCCACGCGCCGGGGTCGCGGGGAGTGTAGGTGGTGAATTCAAAGGAATCGCGAATGAGCCGGCGACCGGTCGCCAGGTCGGGGAGGGTTCCGGTGGCCATCATCTGGACGATGAGGTTGCCGCAGGAGGTGGCCTCGACCGGGCCGGCGACTACCTCGACGCCGCAGGCATCCGCGGTGGCCTGGACGAGAGAGGTGTTCTGGATGCCACCGCCGCCGACGTGCAGGCGGTCGAAGTCCTTGCCCGAGAGCTTGCGGAAGCTTTCGAGCGTGACGCGGTACTTCAGGGCCAGCGACTCGGTGGCGACGCGCAGGACCGCACCCTTGCTTTCCGGGACCGGCTGTCCACTACGTTTGCAGTAGTCGCGGATGCGGGCGGGCATGTCTCCGGGAGCGGCGAAGGCGGGATCGTCCGGATCGATGAAGGCGGTGAAGGGCTCCGACTCGTCGGCGAGGCGGGTCATCTCCGCGTAGCTCAGTTCCTCTCCCTCCAGCGCCCACTGGCGACGGCATTCCTGGAGCAACCACAGGCCGGAGATGTTCTTGAGGAAGCGCACCGTGCCGTCGACGCCGAGTTCGTTGCAGCAGCGCGCATCGAAGGCTTCCTTGCCGCGGATCGGTTCGCGGATCTCGAGACCCATGATCGACCAGGTGCCCGATGAGAGCCACGGCTGGTTCTCGCCCTCCATCGGAATGCCGGCGACCGCCGAGGCGGTGTCGTGGCAGGCGGAGGCGACGACCGGGACCTCGCCGAGCCCGGTCACGCGGCGGACTTCCTCGCGCAGCGGGCCGAGCACGGTGCCCGGGGCGACGATCTCGCCGAAGATCTTCCGCGGCAGGCCGAGGGCGTCGATGACTTCCCATGCCCAGTCGCCGGTGGCGGGATCGACGAGTTGGGAGGTCGAGGCGATGGTGCGTTCGACCGCCTTCCTGCCCGACAGCCAGTAGCCGAGCAGGTCGGGGACGAAGAGAAGCTGCTCGGCGTGCGCGAGGGCGGGGGACCGGCGCTGCTTTTCGGCGATGAGTTGGAGCGATGAATTGTAGAAATTCGTGGTGATGCCGGTGTGGCGATAGATTTCCGCCTCGGGCATAAGGCCGTGCATGACCTCCGGCATGCCCTCGTGGCGCGGGTCGCGGTACTGGTGAACCATCCCGAGCAGGCGGCCCTGGGCGTCGAGCAGGCCGAAGTCCACGCCCCAGGTGTCGATGCCGATCGCGACGATGCGGTCACCGTAGCGGCCGGCGGCGATGCGCAGTCCCTCCTGGATCTCGCGGAAGAGCCCGACGATGTTCCAGAACGATCCGCCGGGGAGGTCGGTGCCGGGGTTGTCGAAGCGGTGGACCTCCTCGAGACGCAGGGTTTTCGAGTCGGTTTCTCCGGCGATGACGCGGCCGGAGCCGGCGCCGAGATCGATGGCAAGAAAGACGTTCATGGGACGCCCGCGATTTCAAAGCGCGTGGCCGAGGGGTCAATGCTTATCCGACTTGCCAAGCTTGTGTCGCCTGCCGGTGGCATGACCGACCCGGTCATGGAAAAAGGATGCCGACGCATGGGCGACCGACACGAACCCGTGGTTTTCGCCTCTCCCAATCATGACCGGGACGGTCATGCCACGATCACGAATTCGTCAGAGCCTTTGAAGCGTCGTGAATGGGACCCTCTGGAAAGGCGGCCGTCAGCGACTTGAGGAGCTCTGAGGCGGTCCCGGAGTCACCGTCACGTCGGAGATGCTCGATGGCGACCAGCGATGCGTGCCCGGCCGCGGTCTTCAAGTCGTCGGCCCCCTTCGACATGACTTCGCGGAGGGTGTCGGAGGCCGCAGGGGTGGCGATCAGTCCGAGCGAAGCGAGCGCCTCCGCCTGGACTCCGGACGCTGTGTCGGCGGCAAGCTTCTGAAGGGTGGCAACCGCGGTCTTTTCGCGCCGCACGCCGAGGGAGTTCACCACGCCGGCCAGCAGCCGACCCGTCAGCTTCGGGAGGGCATCGATCAGTGCCTGCGAGGCGGCGGCATCCTCGATCGCCTCGAGACCGCTGCGGGCGTAGTCGGACAGTACGTCGTCATCGAGTAGGGCGGCGAGCGCTGGGACGGACTCCGGCCCGGCGACATAGACGAGCCGGTGGCAGGCGAGGGCCTTGTCGTGGAGGGAGGCGTCGGAATCGAGAATCGCGAGTTGTGACTCCTCGCTGGGAACGCGGGTGGTGCTCATGATGGGAAAGGGGGTCAGGCGTGCCAGGGAGCGCGGCGGGCGCGGCTGCACATGCGGTTGGCTTCCTCGTCGTCGATGAAGACTTCCTTCGCGGGGTCGAAACGAACCTTGCGACCGAGACGCCACGCGATGGCCCCGGCGTGGGAGATGATATGGCCGCGACGGGTGACATTCGCATTCGCGGCGGGCTGCTGACGGGATTTCACGCAGTCGACGAAATCGCGGACGTGCTTGATCGGATCGGTTCCAGCCATGCTGTCCTTGGGAAAATCCTCGGTCAGGCTCTTCGGGTCCGAGGCGATCTTGCCGGAGTCGGCGGCCTCGACCCATCCGTCCTCGCCCTCGAAGCGCACCGGGCAGGTGCCGGGCACCACCCAGTCGCCCTCGCCCTTGAATCCGGAGAGCCTCATGATGAGCCGCGTGCCGTTGGCGTAGGTGGCGTGGACCGTGGTGTCGTCCTTGGCTTCGTAGTCGACCGGGACGGTGTCGTCGGCGTCGGCCGCCCACTGGCAGAGGTCGATCGTGTGGGCGCCCCATTCCGGCAGCGCCGCGCCGCCGTTGAAATCGTAGTAGCCGCGCCAGCGACCCTGGACGTATTTCCTGTTGTAGGGTCGCCACGGCGAAGGGCCGAGCCAGAGGTTCCAGTCGCAGATCTTCGGGTCCGGCTCCGGCTCCTCGGGCAGCCAGTCGTGATTCTCACCGAGGGCGAGGATTCCGGCATGGACCGAGGTGATCTTCCCCAGCTTGCCGCTGTTGGCGAGCTGGCAGGCGAGGCGGAAGTTGTCGACGTTGCGGCGTTGGGTGCCGGCCTGGAAGACGCGGCCATAGCGGTTCATCGCATCGGCCAGTTCCTGGGTTTCGCGGATCGTCATGCTGCACGGCTTTTCGCAGTAGATGTCCTTGCCCGCCTTCGCGGCGAGAATCGACGCCAGCGCGTGCCAGTGGTCGCCGGTGGCGATGAGCACGGCGTCGATGTCGTCGCGCGCGAGCAGTTCTGACATGTCGCGGTATCTCGCGCAGTCCTCGGTGCCGTATTTGCGCATCGCCATGCGGCGGACCGTTTCCCGGCGGTCCTCTTGGACGTCGGCGATGGCGACGAACTGCACGTCCTTCTGTTCGAGGAAGCAGGACAGCACCTGGCGCCCGCGTGGCCCGATGCCGATGGCCCCGAGCACGATGCGGTTGCTCGGCGCGACGTGGCCGTCGCGGCCGAGGGCCGAGGCGGGGATGAAGGTCGGGAGCCCGAGGGTCAGGGCGCTCGTTTTCAGAAAGCGGCGGCGGGTGGTGGTGGGCGGCATGGGATTGGTGGGATGGCTGTTTTCACCTACGCGGATCGTTCGGGAAAGCATTCATGAAAGACGACAGGGGTGGGCGTTGTGCGGCGTCGGGTTTCTTGCGTGCGTTCCGGCGGTGTCCGGGTATTGGATCGGGGCATGGCAGAAATGATCGAAAAGCCGGGGCGTACCCCGCATACGCCGGTCGCGGTGAACATCGAGATGTGGTTCGAGGGCGATTTCGTCGAGCGCATCGAACAGGCGGCGGAGCTGGGCTTTCCGGCGATCGAGCTGTGGACCTGGCGCGACAAGGACCTGGCGGCCGGCGGCGAGGCCCTGCGACGGCACGGGATGACTGCGACGCAGTTCACGGCATGGGGTTTCGGCCGGGAGATCAACGACCCGGCGTTTCCGGTGGAGCGCTTCGTCGCGGAGATCGAGGCGGCCTGCGAGGCCGCGCCGCAGCTCCCGGGCTGCGACCGCTTCTGCATCGTTGCCGGCGACGACATCAAGGGACTCACCAAGGCCGAAATGCACGCGGCGGTGGTCGAGAAACTGAAGGCCTCGGTGCCGGTGCTCGAGCATCACGGCATGACCGCCATCGTCGAGCCGATGAACCCTTACAACCACCCGGGGCACTGCCTCTATGGCAGCGACGACGGCATCGCGATCTGCGAGGCGGTGGGCTCCGAACTCGTGAAGCTCAACTGGGACCTTTTTCACATGCAGCGCTACGAGGGGAACCTGATCGACGGGCTGGAGAAGGGACGCGACTGGATCGGCTACATCCAGTTCGCCGACTCACCGGCCCGTCACGAGCCCGGCACCGGCGAGGTGAACTACGCCGAGGTGTTCCGGAAGGTGCGCGAGATCGGCTACTCGCTGCCTCTCGGCGCGGAATGCCTGCCGCAGGGCGGAAATCCCCGGCGCGCGGCGGAGCGCCTGCACCGGGTGGACGCGGCGTCGGCATTGTGAGGATCAGACCAAACTGAAAGGCGCGGGTTGGATCCCCCCGATCTCAACCCGCGCCCTTCGACATCCCGCTCCGACCGACGATCCCGGATGGCCTTCCCCCGAAAACAGCATCCGCGTGGATTGTCGTCGTCCGGACCAAGGAAAAACCGAACATCGTGAGGCTGCCAGGGTTCGAGCCGCCTCGCTCCGCATGATCTTTCAAAGGCTGACCCTAATCCGCGGGGCCGGTCGCGGGCGGAGGCGCTATTCTTCGGCAGCCTTCGGGTCTTTCCCGCCGGCGGGGACGAATTTCAGCGCCACGCCGTTGATGCAGTAGCGCTTGTCGGTCGGGGTGTCGTAACCCTCGCCGGTGAAGACATGGCCCAGGTGCCCGTCGCAGACGGCGCAGAGCACCTCCGTGCGCGCGTAGCCGATCTTGTAGTCGGTGCTCGTCTTGACGTTCTTGGCGTTGGACGGGTCGTAAAACGAGGGCCATCCGCAGCCCGAATCGAACTTCTCCTTGGAAGGTAGCAATTCGGCGCCGCATCCGGCGCAGTAGTAGGTGCCGCCCTCCTGCTTCTTGAA
>ERZ869936.973-NODE-973-length-22863-cov-6.084006_pt1 | contig 22863 bp, 12 predicted proteins | sample MGYA00520876_ERZ869936 | MGnify/ENA primary metagenome ERZ869936 (study PRJEB32218, sample SAMN09650985) | biofilter metagenome | isolation source: enrty point of leading RO module | place: Saudi Arabia: Thuwal, RO plant located on Red Sea | collected 2016-02-17 ...
TGGTAAAGGACAAAAGAAGAAAGAAAACTCTGTAAAGGTTAAGGTTTCTTTTTAGAGCTTTTATTTTTAAACATCGGTTTAATGTATAAATTTTCGTTAATACTTCTTTGCATCTTTTTATTCCACTCTTGTATTTATTTTAGACCTCCTAGAAGAGTGGCTAATAATTTTGAATTTTGCTATGATGGTGAGATTAAAAATCAAACGATTAAAACAGAAGGATATTACCAACTTAAAAAAAATTGGTGGAATACATCTGGAGCGGGTGAGAATTATAATCCCAGATGGGATACATCAATAATTAATTTTAAGTTTTTTCCTGATGGAATTTGTATTTATGAAATTCGTATGGAAAAGTATTTAGATAACTTAAATGACAGTATAAATAAACACCCGTTTGAAGAATATGCTCGATTTAATGGTCTTTATAAAGTTAATTCTGACACTATAAAAATACAAGTTGTAAATGATGTTAGGCTAGCTGCACCTACTTGGGGTGCATTTGAGTTTGTATATATTATAATTGATGAGAAAAAGCTGAAATATCTTGGATTTAGGGTTTTGACTAATGAAAAATTTTATGCCAATAAATTTGTTTTTGCCAAAGACAAAATGGATGAAGAAAAGAATAGCTTTATAGCTAATTATGTTCCATTACAAAACATCCCTCCCTCTGGTACTTGGCTTAAAAATTTAAAATGGTTTTGGTGTAGTAAAGAAGAATATAAAAAATGGAAAAAATCTAAAAAAAATTAACTCAACAACTCTTCCAGCTTCTGATGTAAAGCATCGCCTCTTAGGTTTTTAGCCACTATTTTTCCTTCTTTATCAATTAAAAAAGTCATAGGAATACCTTGTATATTAAACACAGGCACTACACTTGAATTCCAACCTTTAAGGTCGCTCACATGATTAGGCCACTTTAAACCATCTTGAGTAATAGCATCTAGCCAAGCTTGTTTAGGTTCGGGTTGATTAGGAACTCCATCCAAAGAAACACTAAATACTTCAAATCCTTTGGATTTATATTTATCGTAAGCAGCCACTACATTAGGGTTTTCGGCTCTACAAGGTCTGCACCATGAAGCCCAAAAATCTATTAAAACTACTTTACCTCTTAAATCAGAAAGCTTCAAATTTTCACCCTTAGTATTAGGTAAGATAATATCAGGAATTTCAGCACCCGGAGCAAATTGACTTAACGCATCCACTCGTTTGGCAAAAAAATCGGCATGAGTTGAATTAGGATACTTTGCCTGAAACTTGTCATTCAGCATTTTATAGTAATCGTAATATTCTTCAGGATTTAATTGTTCTATAAAAAATTGAGAAACGTAAGGGTCCTCTTGAGTTTCAACCTGACGCTTTGCAAAATCGATAAGTTTTTGGTTAGCCATTGCATACTCTAGCTGTAATTGAGCAACTTGCTCAGGCCCCATGTTTTGATTATAACTATTTTGAATGGTATTCATTTCTTGATAAATGGTGGTGAATTCTTTTAAAGCTGTTCTAAAAGCTTCGGATGCAGGTGAGCCAGTTACTTCATAAGTGTTATTCAAATTAAGTGCATCTCCTGTAATTTTTATCTGTTCTCCCTCAGAAGCTACCAAACTACAATAGCTCTCATTTGTAAATTTAACTCTGTAATATGCTTTATCTTTAAATTTGATATCGAATCTAAAATTTCCCTCTTCATCAATTTTTGCCGTGTCCACAGGAACAATGCTGCTAGGCTGTAATTCTTCTAAATACACTTCTTTTCCGGAAGCATTCGATAATGTACCCATTATGTCTCCCGTTCCTTCTTCTTTTTTTGCTTCGCAAGAAAATAATACTGCGCTTATCATTAAAGCACCAAAAACTTTATTCATTTTTTAATTTTTAAAATGTAAAACTAAATTCTAGTTATTTAAGATTTGAATCTTTCTGATAACTTTTTCCTCCTCAGACGATAAAACTAATATGTATGAACCATCATATAATCCGGAAACATCAAATTTATGATTTGATTTACCGGTAAGGATTCCTAAACTCTCTTTTTTAACTTCTCTACCCTCTACCGTATATAAAGTTACTATAACATTATTTAGCATGGTTACGTCAGAAGTAATATTCAGCATATTCTTAGTTGGATTTGGATAAACATTAAACTCTTTAATTAAAGAGTGATTTTCTAATCCATCGGTTAAGAATACCCAAACTGTTGAGGTTATAGAATCCTTACAATTTCCAAGATTAACAACTAATTTAACCGTATAAACTCCCGGTGTAGTATAGGTATGAATTGGATTCTTTTGAGTGGAAGTTCCTCCATCTCCGAAACTCCAATTCCATGAAGCAGGGTTTATACTTTGGTCAAAAAATGCAACCTGATTACTTTTATTTAAATATATGGTATCTACACTTTGTCCGAAAGCTGCGGTAGGAACCGGGTCAACAAAAACCGTAATAGTATCTACTCCGGTACAATTATTTGCATCTGTACCCCAAACAAAATACGTTTGTGCCGTTGAAATACTTACCCAAGGGTTGGCGATAGTTGAATCACTTAATCCATTTTGAGTACTCCAGGTGTAAGAAGTTGCTCCTGTTGCGTTCAATTGTGCAGAATCTCCTAAGCAAATTCTAACATCAGGACCAACAGACACATTTGGTAATGCATTTACAGTAACTGAAATTTGACCTTGCGCAGCACAACCAACAGTATCTGATATGGTAACAGTATAAGTTCCCGTTGCATATACATAAGTTATTCTGGTAGTATCACCATTACTCCAATTATAATTATCAGAAGAATCAGCCACTAATTGTAATGAATCACCCATGCAAAAAGTTGTGGAACCAACAGGTGTTATTCCGTTAGACGGTAATGAATTTACCGTGACAACAATTGTATCAGTATTTGTGCAACCAGAAGCATTTGTTGCTGTAACAAAATAAGTAGTAGTTACAGTTGGTTTTGCATAAGGATTACGAATATTAGGATTACTCAGCCCTGTAGTTGGAGTCCAGCTCCAACCTACGGCACCGGAAGCAGTTGGTGAAAGTTGAACGCTATCTCCCACACAAATAAATTTATCATTAGGTCCAAAAGTTTCAAACTGACACCATTTAATGGTTGAATAGTCAAGGTTACTTGTTGGGTCTTTGGATTTTCCGGTAACATATACATTATCAGCAGTATCAAGAGCCATCATTGCAGCTTGATCACTATTACTTGCGGGACCATCGAACCTTGCTTGCCAAATAATATTTCCGTTGGAAGAATCATGCTTTAAAGTCAGATAATCATTATTAGTTCCTATTCCCCTGCTAAAACCGGTAACATAAACATGTCCATTTTTTCCTAACTTTAGACTATTACCTTCATCAAATTGAGATGCAGGACCATTATATTCATTAAGCCAAAGTTGATTTCCTAAAGTGCTGTATTTGATAGTAACAATATTTTCTGACTCTCCAACAGCTCCATTAACTCGCCCTGTAACATACACATTTCCTCCGTTGTCTAATGTTAAATCTAAAGCCTTATCTTCTTCGGAGGCTGCTCCATTGTATCTTCTAACCCATTGTTGAGCTCCTGCACTATTATACTTTATGGTAGCGTAATCTAAGTCTAATAACTGACCACCATAGCTAGACCCTGTAACATATACGTTTCCGGAGTTATCAACCGAAATTTTTGAAGGAATATCAAATAGATTTCCTGGACCATTGTAAAGTGAAGGTGAACCCCAAATAGGACTTAGGGAATTATTATATTTCATGGTGGCATAATTCAAATCTTGACCTGATATAGTCGCATAACCGGTAACATAAATATCTTTATTCGAATCCATAAAAATATCAATCCCGTTATCTATTTGATTTGCATTACCATTATATTGTACTAAATTTTGCTGAACTCCAGCGGAGTTGTACTTTATAGTAACCATATTGGTACTTTGACTAGACATATCAGCTCCTCCGGTTACAAAAACATCTCCGTTATTATCAACCACCAAAGCATAAGCTTCATCAAAACCATTGGCTGTACCGTTATATGGCGTAGCCCATAGCTGAGTTCCGGTAGGACCGTATTTAATTGTAATGTAATCAAAATTTCCTGAGGCATTTGTAGTGTAACCACACACATAAGTATTTCTGTTAGCATCAACAAAAATATCTCTCCCTTCATCTATACCATTTCCGGCTCCTGAAAAAGTTCTTACCCATTGCTGTACACCCAAACTATTGTACTTTATAGTTACAATATCAAAACCACTTGTAGTATTTGTATAAGAAGTACCCGTAACATATACATTGTTTGAGTCGTCCAATGCTATTGCTTTAGCAGCATCTGTATTAAACCCTCCACCGGTAAAACGAGATTCCCATTGAATATTAATCTGAGAATGAATAGATAAACAAAAAATGTTGGCTAGAATAAGTGGTAAAATGTAGTTTTTTAGCATAGTTTTAAATTGAACAAACCCCAAATTTAGACAAATTGAACAAATCTGGAAAGTGAAATATTCTTTTTTATAGATAAATGCGAATATTCTTTAGATAAACTTCCTATTATTTTATTTTTTCCTACTTTTACAGTTTGTGTAATTAGAAACCACTATGAAAAAAACTTACTTACTACTACTTGCAGTAATTCTATTCCCTGTTTTCAGTTTTGCCACCCATATTATTGGAGGGTCATTAACCTACGAACACCTTGGTGGAGCTACTTATAGAATTACTCTTAAACTTTATAAAGATTGTGGTCCAACTTCTGTGGGCTTTCCCAACCCTGTAACAATTCAGGTAAGAGGTAATAATGGAGCCGCTTTTAGTCCGAGTAAAAATATTTCTATTCCTCTAACAACCATTGACACATTAAATCCTCCTATTGATACTTGTGCTTTCAATCCTGGGGTGTGTGTTTCTGAAGCTGTTTATACAAAAGTAGTAAATAACTTACCCCCAAATGTTGGAGGATATCACTTATGGTATCAAATCTGTTGTAGAAATGGAAGTATTATTAACTTAACTAACCCACTAAGTACTCAAGAAACTTATTACACCTACATTCCTGATAATTCACAAATATTAACTAACTCAAGTCCAAATTGGGTTGATTTCCCACCTGTTTTTGTTTGTAGAAATCAACTACAAACATTTAATCATGGTGCAACAGATAAAGACGGTGACTCACTTGTATATTCTATGTATAGACCTTACAGCACTCAAGCAGGATTTACTGGTAACACTCCTAATTTCAACCCGGTAAATTATCAGCCCGGTTACAGTGCTACAAACCCAATGGGTGGTGGAGTCTTTAGTATAAATCCACAAACAGGATTGATTACATTTAACCCTCCTGGACTTGGACAGCATGTTGTTGGTGTAAAATGTGAAGAATATAGAGACGGAGTAAAAATAGCCGAAATTTTGAGAGATTTTCAATTTAACGTATTAGATTGTCCTCCACCGGCTAATCCTTATATCGGAATTATTGATGCATGTAAAAGCTTAACCATTCAGTTTACTAATCAGTCTGACTCTGCGGCTACAGATTTTTTCTGGGATTTTGGTGATTTAGGCTCTACAACTGACACAAGTTATAAGAAAAATCCACCGCCATATACTTACCCAGGATTAGGAACATATACCGTTATGTTAATTGCTCAGTACGGTACAGCTTGTGCTGATACCACATATAAAACATTTACCATAGGTAATATCTATGCCGGATTTACAATGGCTCCTGACTCAGTTTGCCAAGGTTCTCCGGTGAGCTTTAATGATACAACTAATGCAAATAGCGGAACAGGAACACCCATTTCATGGCAGTGGACGTTTGGTGACGGTGGAACTTCAACCATACCAAGTCCAACTTATAATTATAATTTGAGTGGTAATTTTAATGCTCAGTTAATTGTCACAACATCGGACGGATGTGTAGATACCATAACAAAGCCAATTTTTGTTCAGGCAAGACCTATTGTAAATGCAGGACCTGATACAACATCCTGTATTAATGCTCCGGCTGTTAACTTATCCGGATTTTCATCAACCGGTACCGGTATATGGATAGCCCCAGGTAGTTTTAGTCCAAGTAATACAAGCTTAGGCAATACCTATACCCCAACAAGTAATGAGGTAAATGTGGCGGGACAATCTATTATAATTTTAGCAAGTACAAATAATGGATTATGTCCTCAACAAACCGATACTGTTATTATAACTTATGTTCCTGGTCCTACTGTAAATGCAGGAAGTGATATTTACGTTTGTCAAGATACCGCATATATTCCTTTATTTGGCTCAGTAACAGTAGCTCAAGATGGTGTTTGGTCAACCACAGGAACTGGAACTTTTTCACCTGACGACACCTTAAGTCATGGAGCACAATATATTCCAAGTCCGCTAGATACTTCTAATGGTTCTGTTAAGCTTTATTTAACAACTATTGGTGTTGGAAACTGTATTCCAACTCTAGATTCAATAATGATTTTCTTTACTCCTCCGCCTACCATTGCATTATCGGTGGAAGATACTATTTGTGATATTTATCCAATACAATTAAATGCAAGTAGCACCACAAATGCAGGATATTGGGTTAGTAGCGGAACAGGAACTTATAACCCTTCGGACACTGTTTTAAACACTCTTTATTATCCTAGTGCTGGAGATATTTCAAGTGGAAGTGTAACGTTTTATTTCCAATCAAGAAATAATGGAGGCTGTAAAGTTCAATATGATACTATCACTGTTGCCATTTTACCTTCCCCAACAGCCAATTTCAATTTTACTGGTGTGTGTTTAAATGACCCTACTCCTTTCCTTGACTCTTCATATACTCAAGTAGGTAATTTAACCTCTTGGCAATGGGATTTTGGAAACGGCAACAGTAGTCAACAAAACCCTAACCATGTATTTGATACTTCAGGAATTCACTTTGTTCAATTAATAGTTACATCAAATAACGGATGTTTTGATACCATAATTAAGCCTGTAACAGTTTATCATCTTCCTGAGGCTGACTTTGGTTCTACCGGAATTTGTAGAAACGAACCTACTTTCCTTTATGATTCTTCCACAGTAAATGGTAGTACTATAACAAACTGGTGGTGGAATTTAGGAAATGGGCAAACTAGCACTTCCCAAAATCCAAGCTACAGTTATGGTACTTCAGGCACTTATAATGTTCAGCTGATTGTTCAGTCTGCTCAAGGATGCTTAGACACCATTAACAAAAATATTACTGTATATCCTGAACCTGTTGCTGACTACATAGCCGATAGATATTCAATGAAAATTGGGGAGTATGTTAACTTTACTGATAAATCATACACAAATATTATTGCCTGGAATTGGGATTTTGGTGACGGAACAGGAAATGCCACTAATCAAAACCCTTCCTACTTCTATCAAAATAGTGGGAAGTATCCTGTAACCTTGATTGTAATGGATAATAATGGTTGTACGGATACTACGGTACAAGACTTTATTGTATTTATGCCTCCTTTAGTTCCTAGTGGATTCTCACCAAATGGAAGCGGACAAAATGATGTACTTTATGTATTAGGTGGTCCATTTATCGAATTCCAGTTTGATATCTATAATAATTGGGGTGAATTAATTTTTATGTCTAATGAACAATCAACCGGTTGGGATGGAACTAAAAATGGAATAGAACAACCAATGGGTGTTTACATATATCAAGTAAGAGCCGTAACTGAAGATGAAGTCGTCCATACATTAGAAGGCGATGTGACATTACTCAGATAATAAGAAAAGACTAAAAGAAAGAGACTAGAATGAAAAAACTATTAACTATTACTGCTTTAAGTGTACTTATCTCTACCGGTGTTAATGCACAAGACTTTCACTTAGCTCAGTATGACGCTCCTCCATTATTTTTAAACCCTGCAATGACCGGGAAGTTTAATGGAAAATATAGATTACACGCACATTATAGAACACAGTGGAAAGTTATCTCTACAAGACCTTTTACAACGGGCTTAATATCCTTTGACAAGGCGTTTGGTAAATGGGCGTTTGGTGTTCAATTAATTAATAATAACGCAGGTGCGGGAAGTTACAATGTTGCCGGAGGTTTAGTATCAGCTGCTTATACACTCCCATTAACAAAAGATGGAAACCATCAATTATCTTTTGGGGTGCATGGGGGTGCATTTCAAAAAAGCGTTGACTTCAATAAACTTACTTTTGAAACACAATATACTGTTCAAAATGGCGGAGGATTTAATACCGCCTTACCTTCTGGAGAAAATATTGGCAATGCTCAAACCATTGTACCTGATGTAAATGCCGGTCTTCTCTATTTTTATGGAAAAGAAGAGGCTAGAATAAATCCTTTTGTAGGTTACACGTTGTTTCATATCAATCAACCATCCGAATCATTTTACAATGATAAATCTAATAAGCTACCTATGCGTCATATTGGTCATGTCGGAGTAAAATACAACTTAAGTGAGGGTATTCAGTTATTACCAAAGGCTATTTATATGAATCAAGGAAACGTAAATGAATTACTTGTGAGTATGGTAGGGCATTTTTATTTAAAAAACATGGATTCATACATCATTTTTGGACCTTACTACAGAACCACAATAGCAAACCAAGATGCTGCCGTTATAGAGCTTGGAGGTAAGTTTAAAGACTATACTGCCAGAGTTAGTTATGATATAAATATTTCCACATTAAAAGCCTCTACTGATGGAAGAGGAGCTTTTGAGATTTCGGTTACTTACATACCAAAAAACAGAAAACCTATTACTGTACCTAATTGCCCAAGGATATGATGATGAGAAGATTAACTGCTTTTTTTATTTTAACAATTATTGGAATCTCAGGTTTTGCACAAAGCAAAAAAGAGTCAATGGAATTAGGAAATGCTTCTTATGAAAACAGACAGTATTCATCAGCCATATACTACTACTTAAAGGTTCTTGGAAGCAACACTTTAAATTCAGGAGAAATCACTTTTCCTTATGAAATAAAATCTGTTGCAATTAAAGCTAAAGATGTAGAAAGCTCCAATAAAAAAGACTCTTCAAAAACTAGTGAAGATACTCAAGAGAATTTTGTGATTAACATTTTAGCAGATTGCTACAGGTTAAACAAAAACTTTAAAAAAGCTGAAATTTGGTATGCAAAATCATTAGACAACAGAAACTCTAACTTTCCTTATGTAAGATTTTGGTATGCTGATGCTTTAATGAAAAATGAAAAATATGGTAATGCTTTAAGCCAGTTAGAAACTTTTATTACTGAATTCACAAATACAGAAGATCCTTATTTTGTTAGAGCACAGCAATATATAGTAAGTTGTAATAAAGCAATTGATGCAGGTGAGCCTAGAAAAGATATAGCCGTTTATGAACTTGACAGCACTTTCAACTCGGGTGTATCTAACTTTGCCATTAATTTTCACGGAAACGAAAAAACGTTGGTATTCTCCTCAGCAAGAGAAGGCAATACTTCAAGCGAAGAAATAGACTATCCGGCAAATTACGCAAGCGATTTATATCTGGTAGATAAGGATAACAATGGCTTTGGAGTTCCCACTAAGTTTGGTCCTCCGTTAAATAGTGGAAATAATGAAGGTTGTGGCTCTATGTCTTTAGACAGACAAACCTTTTATTTTACCAGATGGTCTCCGTTTGCTCCAAACGAATGTGCCATTTATGTGAGTAAATACTTTAACAATCAATGGATGCAACCATTAAAGCTGAACAATAACGTAAATGTTGAAGGTTATCAGTCTATGCACCCATTTTTATCACTAGATGGAACTTTACTTTTCTTTTCATCTAACCGACCGGGTGGATTTGGAGGATATGATATATGGTATTGTACGGTTGATGATTTTGGAAATGTTGGTCCTGCCAAAAATGCTGGAAATATTGTTAATACTGCCGGAGATGAAGTAACTCCATTTTATCAGTACATAGGTAAAACTCTTTATTTTTCATCTGACGGACATGAAACTATGGGTGGCTTAGATGTAATGCGCTCTACTTTTAATGACTACGACTCAGTTTGGACTAATGCTGAAAATTTAGGACAACCCATTAACTCTAGTAAAGATGAAACCTTCTATATAATTTCAGAAGATCAATCTTTTGGGTTTCTTACCTCTAATAAAGCAGAATGTGCTTCTTGTATTGATGAAGAGTATAAAGATTTGACTACCGGCTATTGTAATAAGGTTTATACTTTCACAAAAAACCCTATGAAATTTGCTATAAACGGAACGGTTTATAATGCTGAGACTAATGATATTATTCCAAATGCATTAGTTACTTTCAAGGATATTAAAGGAGTTAGAGAGCCTATTTTCCTGACTACTGACGAAAATGGGTATTATGAGAAAGAACTTGGATATAATGAAGAATGGTTTATTAAAGCCCAGAAAAAAGGATTTTTTGGTGATGCTGCAAGCGTTTCTACAGTTGGTTTAGCCGAATCAAAAACCTTCATTCAAGATTTCTTCTTAAGTCCTATCCCAGAGGGTGAAATTGCAATTGAAGGTATTGAATATGATTTTGATAAAGCCACTCTTCGACCTAAATCAAAAGAAGTTTTGGATAATTTAATTGAATTCTTGAAATTAAACGATAACATTATTGTTGAAATTGCTTCACATACCGATAGCAGAGGAAATGATAAATACAATTTAAAACTATCTCAAGAGAGAGCTAAATCTGTTGTAAATTATTTAATTGCAAATGGAATAGCTAAAGAAAGAATGATTGCAAAAGGTTATGGTGAAACTAAACCGTTAGAAGATTGCTCTAAATACCCAGAATGCCCTGAGACTGGAGGTGCTGACTGCCCTTGCCATCAAAAGAATAGAAGAACTGCATTTACGACAATTTCTGAGGATTATAAATACAATCTTAAGACAGAGTAGTTTTATAATTTCTGAAGTTGTATTAGCAAACTTTCAATATCCTTCTTTATTTGATAGTTTGAGCAGGTATAGTTATTTATCATAACTGAAAAAATAACCTCTCTCCCACTTTTTGTGGTAAGATAACCTGAGTAACACCTGACTCCGTTAATGTAACCGCTTTTAGCATGAACCTTTCCGGGTATTGATTTTGCAAAGTTTCTTAGTGTTCCGCTTTCTCCTGAAATAGGTAACGATTTATAAAAGTCTGAAAACTCTTTAGAAGATTTAACTTGTTGAAGAACTTTAACCATTTGCTTAGCTGTTACACCATTGTTTCTCGATAAACCGCTACCATCGCTCAAATGCATCCCTTCTAGATCAATACCTTTAGAAGAAATAAATGTTTCCACTTCCTTCACTCCTAAATCATAATTAGCCTGCCCGTTGCTTGGACATAAACTCAACAAAATAGCCTCTGCATACAAATTCATACTAATTTGGTTAGTCCAATAAATAATATCCTTTAAAGGATTTGACTCATGTATAAAAATTAAGGTTAAATTATTGATAGGGTAAATTTCTTCGCTCAAAACAATTCCTAAACTCAATAATTCTACTTTCATTACTTGTTCTAATACTTTATTTGGAGAAGGAAGCGCAGCTTTAACCAAAAAGTCATTCCTATTACCCGGTAATTTACCTTTCACAAGCCTATTTCCATCAAATGGAGAGCCATATATATAAGCTTCATCAGAGCTGATATTACTTGAAATAACTTCACTTTTATAATTTACAAAGTTTACTTCAGGTTCTGTTTTAACTATTTTAGCTGTATCGTCAATGTTACCGGTTTTAAAATGAATTTTTTGGGTATTATCAAATAAATTGATGGAATAAGCAGCAGCTCCATAGTAATTTGCAATATCGCCCCATATCCAATTATGAATGGGGTTATTAGAATGAGAACTAATGTCAGTAAATATTCCTCCCTTAATTTCCTTTATTCCAACTGATTTTATCTTCGTTACCCATTCATAAATAAAGTTTTGCTGGTTAAACCTTTCTGAGCCAAGAGTGGGATCTCCACCACCTTTAATAACTATATTCCCATGTAAAACACTATCCTTTACCTCTCCTGAATAATATATCTTAGTCTGAAACTTAAAGTCTGCCCCTAATTTTTGAAGTGCTACAGATGTAGTTATTAATTTCTGTGTAGATGCAGGTATTAACGTTTTTTCTGAATTCACATTAATTATTACCTGATTACTGTCAGCGTATAAAGCATAAAGTCCTAAGTGAGCATGTTTTAAATAATCTCTGCTTTCAAAATCTTTAAGAAATTTATTAAGCTCTTGAGCATGAGAATTATTAAAAAATAAAGTCAGAAATAAAAAAAAACTTAAAAACTTCATCAGCTGAAAATAAGAATAAGAATCTATAATAAAAAAGTCCGGCTTTGCCGGACTTCTCACATGAACGATTATTTATATTAACATAAATAAAAGGGGTTATTTTAATAGGGTAACTTTTCCAACATAAGTATGGTACTCTGCTTTCACATCCTTTACCTCTAATCTATATACATATACATCGGTTTTACCAATTCCTTTACCTTTTACTCTTCCGTCCCATTTTGCATTATCGTTTTCACCACTAAAAATCAGTTCGCCCCATCTGTCAAATATCATTAGCTTCATATCTTCTATTCCATAGCCTTTAGGGAAAAAGAAATCATTATCTCCATCTCCGTCAGGCGTAAAAGTATTAGGAATAAAAATTGCATAGTCTGGCTCAACTCTAAGCTCCTTCCATATGCTGTCTTTACAGCCATATTGACTTTCAATTTTCAACCACACTATATAGTTTCCTGAATCTTTGTAAAGATGAGTAGGGTTTTGAGTATTTGACTTACTTCCATCTCCAAAATCCCAACTCCAAGTAGCAGGTATTTTAGATAAATCAGTAAACTCTGCTTCAGGAGCATAAAAAACATTCAAAGTATTTGGAGACCAAGTGAAGTTAGCAATTGGCAATGGGTAAACTGTTATTAGATTGTTTTGAGTAACTGTAGTACTACATTGCTTAGTTCCATAATTTTGAATAGCTGTAAGTGTAACATCAAATGTTTTAACTGTTAATCCGTCATTTGTATAACAATGAGATGGTCCGTTACTTGAGGTAGAACTACCATCTCCAAAGTTCCAAACATAAGTTCTTCCTGGAACTCCAGCAGTACTTCCGTTAGGAATGAAATTAGTACAAACCGGTGTACAACCGTCTAAATTGTCAGCAACAAAATTAGCAGGGGGATTATCATAAACTGTAACCGGCTTAGTAATTGAATCAATACAGCCATTTGCACTCGTTACAATTAATGTTGTATTATAAACATTTGGTGCGGCATAATTATGTGTTGGATTTTGAGCTCCTGAAGCTGGAGTGTAATCACCAAAATTCCAGTTCCAATTTGCTATTACTCCAGGTGTACCATTACAGCTTAGATTAGTTAAATCATTAAACTGAGAATTTGTACCAAAACAAACCTCTGTTGGAGTAAAATCAACCACCGGATTAGGATAAACCTCAACCTGCTTTGTGATAGTGTCAGTACACCCATTATCAGAAGTTACAACTAATGTAGCATTATATTTGCCACAACTAGCATAGGTATGAGTAGTGTTTTGTGTGTTTCCGTTAGGAGTTTGGTCACCATAAAACCATTCCCAATTCGCAATCACTCCTGAGGAAACGTTAGAAGCATCATTTAAAGGCAAAGCCAATCCATCACAAACATTTGTAAAATTAAAGTCTGCTGTTGGCATTGGATGAATTGTAATGTTTTGGGTTGCAGTATCGGTACAACCATACTGAGTAGTAGTAACTAATTCAATTGTATAATTACCCGCTCCGTAATTTGAATACGAATGTGTATGACTTCCTGATGTGTTTGAAGTTCCATTAGGATGGCCATAATTCCATTGATACGTTGTTGTATTTACAGAGTTATCAGTAATTGATGTATTAACATTTAAACACTCATCTGTAGCAGTAAAAGCGGCTGTTGGCAAGGTATAAACAGGTATATTCTTAGTAACTGAATCTTTACAACCTTGAGCTGAAGTAACCACTAATTTTATAGCATATCCAGGTGCTTGATTTGCTGATGCATAAGTATGACAAGGACCATTAGTGTTATTATTAGTTCCATCACCAAAATCCCATTGCCATGCAGATAAAACACTGTTTGTAACCGCAGATTTGTCTAAGAAACATGTCTGCTCACCAAAACAAACGCTATCAGCATCAAAATCTGCTGTTGGATTACTATAAACTGTTACTGTTTTATTAATAGAATCTTTACATGTAGCTGTTCCTACTACTAGTTTAACAGTATATGTACCGGGCCCAGGAAAACTGTGATTAATATTCTGTGTGGTATAATCTACTGTACCGTTGTTACCTATATCCCAATTCCAAAATGTAGGCGGTGTACCTGTAGAGGCATCATTCATAGGTAATGGTAAACCATCACAGACATTAGTGAAATTAAAATCAGCGGTTGGCGGTGGCGAAGGAGTAATATTAATGACTGTATCCCGCCAACAACCATTTGCACCGGTAACTCTTAACCTAACCGCATAAGGACCACCGGTGGCAGGAAGATATGTATGGGTCGCATTTTGTCCTGTTGCATCAACAGTGCCATTATTGTCAAAATCCCATTCCCATAATGTTACTGCACCGGTACTAACAGATGTTTGTGCGCTTCCTGTAAATGAAACAGGAGAACCATCACAAAAAGGAACAATTGTAAAATCAGGTATTGGTGCCGGATTAACGGTTAATGAAAAAACAGTATCGTAACATCCTCCGGTAAACAAAGTACACAATGAAGTTATAGGCGCCAACGTATTATTTTGAGCTATAAATGAACCAATATTACCCGAGCCGTTAGCTGGTAAACCAGTGCCTGTATTATTATTATTCCAGTTGTAAGTTATACCAGGCTGTGGTGGGAAATTCCATGGGGCTGTGGGAGAATTAACACACACCGTTTGACTTGGAATATTTGAAGGAGCTCCACAAGGAATTGTAAATGTACCTGATTGAGCCGGAGACCATCCACATGCATCCATAACAAACGCATTTCCACCTGCATATACAGTAAAGGAAATAGGAACACCACAAGGGACCCCTGGAAAATCAAAAGCAATCCAATCATTATAATTGTTAGCCTGAGGACAACTAGCAAAAATGTTAAGGGCTGTACCACAACCGGGAAGTTGATTACCCGGAGTATTTTGAATGTTAGCGTTTGCTGTACCACTTGTTGTAGTGGTCACACCGTTAACAGTAACAGTAATTTGCATTTGTGTATTTGCTAAAGTTTCTGTTCCATGCCAATGTTCCATGTACAAACGCAATTGGTCATCACAACTTGCACAATATCCAATCTGAACAACATGTGCTTCAGCTTTTTTATTTAGCCCGATTATACTTATGAGTATTAAAAGGGTAGTGTATAATAATTTTTTCATGGTAAGCGGTTTTTAGATAAACTATCTATATACTTAGACGAAAGTATAAAAAAAAGGTTGCCAATGAAATAAATATTAGTATGAATCTATAAAAAAGGCGATACAGTTTTGCATCGCCTTTAACTAATCTTAAAAAATATTATTTAAGAAGCGTTACTTTACCAACATAAGTATGATAGTCTCCTTTTACGTTCTTAACTTCAATTCGGTAAACATACACGTCTGTCACTCCTATTTCTTTACCTTTAACTCTACCATCCCATTTAGATTCAACGCCTTCTTCTTCGTAAATTAACTCTCCCCATCGATCAAAAATCATCATAGTGGCTTCTTCCAAACCAAATCCTTTAAAAGTAAAGTAGTCGTTAATTCCATCACCGTCAGGAGTAAATGTGTTTGGAATATAAACTGCAAACTCCGGTTCAACTCTAAGTTTTTTCCAAGTACTGTCAGTACAACCATATTGTGTTTGAATATGTAACCATACAATATAATCGCCAGAATCTTTATATACATGATAAGGATGTTGAGTAGTAGAAGAATCGCCATCTCCAAAACTCCATGTCCATTGCGATGCTCCACCTAAAGACATATCCTTAAACTTAGCCTCAGGATAAAGCAGTACATTTAAAATATCAGGACTCCAGCTAAACTCCGCAATAGGTTGAGGATAGGCTGAAATAAAATTATTCTTAGTAGTAACCGTTGTGCACTGCTTTGTTCCATAATCCATCACAGTAGTTAAAGTAACATTAAAATATTTAGTACTTAAACTATTATTTTGGAAACAATGTGTTGCATTTATTCCTGATACATTTGAATCGTCACCATAATTCCATAAATATGACATGCCAGTAGCAGGAGTGCCACCATTTGCAGTAAAAGTAACACAAACTGGTGCGCAGCCTCCATTTGTATCTGACACAAAGTCAGATGGAGGATTATCATAAACATTAACTGGTTTAGTTATGGAGTCTTTGCAGCCATAATTGCTGGTAACGATAAGCGTCCCGTTATAATTTCCAAAACTAATGTAATTATGAGTAGGGTTTTGTGCTCCTGAATTATTTCCATCACCAAAACTCCAATTATAGTTTACAATACTTCCATTAACATTATTGCATTGAATAGTACTATTATCTGTAAATTGGGTGGTAAATCCAAGACACTCTTCTGTAACTGAAAAGTCAGCAACCGGATTAGGGTAAACTTCAATTGTTTTAGTAACAGTATCTGCACACCCACTATCAGAATTAGCTATCAGGGTTACATTATAGGTACCACAAGCGGCATATAAATGGTTTGAATTCTGAGTATTTCCATGTGTAGAGCCATCGCCATAATTCCAATCCCAACTGGCAATAGTACCCGAAGATATATTACTGGTGTTGTTGAATGGAACTGCAAGACCATCACACATATTTGTGAAATTAAAATCAGCTACCGGTGAAGGGTGAACAGCTACCGTAGCATTAAATGTATCAGGGCATGATGTTCCTGACTCAACAATTAACTGAACATTATACATCCCAGGCACTGTGTAAGTGTGAGTGGTTGTACCAACATTAGTTGAATTATTACCATCTCCAAAGTCCCATGAATATTTAACACCGTTAACTGAGTTATCAGTAAAGGTTGCCGGATAATTTACACAAGCATTAGTAATTGTAAAGTTTGCGGTTGGTAACGGATATACAGGAACATTAACATTAATACTATCCTTACATCCGTAAGCAGATATTGCAACTACTTGTGTAGAATAACCCGGAGATATATTAGCAGCTGGGTAAGTATGAGTTACCGGTGTACCAGTTGAGTCATTAGGACTACCATCACCAAATTTCCATATCCAATTAGTTATAGTACTTCCATTTACAGTTGACTGGTCTGTAAGAGTTGTTGGAAAACCAACACACACTGAGTCTGTTACAAATGATGCAGTTGGGTTTTCAGCGACCATAACACTATCAACTATAGTATCATTACAACCCAATCCAGACGACACCACTAATTTAACTTGATACCAACCTGCAGCCGGGAATGTATGAGTTGGGTTTTGTGTTGTATAATCAACAGTACCATTGTTTCCAATATCCCATTGCCAAGTACTAATAGGTGCAGGAGAAATTGATGAGTCATATAATTGCATTGGTGTATTTGGACAAGATACGAGTTGCCCTATTTGCGCTATTGGTGGTGGTGCCGGTGTGACCGATATCACACTATCATCTTTACACCCATTTGTACCAATAACCGTTAACTTTATATTAAACGGTCCTGGCCCGGTAAAGTTTTGATTTGGAGGGCTTTGGGTTGAGTCGTCAATAATCCCATTATTACCTATATCCCAATACCAGTTGGTTATTGGCCCAGTAAATCCAGAGGTCTGAGAAGAGTCTACAAGAGTTACAGGAGTATTCATACAAAAAGGGACTACATAAGGTACAGCTTGAGGAGCCGGATTTACTGTTAGAGTAAAGGCAGAGTCAACACAGCCATAAAAAACTGTACATATTGCAGTTATGGGGGCTGTGGTGTTATTCTGTGCAACGAATGAAGGAATGCTTCCTGTACCTGTAGCAGGTAAACCTATTGCAGGATTGCTATTGTTCCATGTATAGGTAATACCAGGTAGTGGAGGAAAGTTAATAGATGTAAATGTATCTCCAACACAAACCGTTTGATTTGGCGCACCTACTGTAGGTGTTCCGCATGGAATTGTAAATGTACCAGTAGTAGCAGGCATCATATTACAGGCGTCCATTGTAAAAGCGTTATTTCCAGATATTACTGTAATAGAAACCGGCACGCCACAAGGAACTCCTGGGAAATCATAATTTACCCAGTCATTGTGTGAATTTGCTTGATATATACCCGTACCATTACATGCTCCAATTACGGTAATTGGATTCGCACATCCCGGTAATTGGTTTTTAGGAACATTTTGAATATTTGTAAGAGGAGAACCAGTAGTTGTAGTAGTTACCCCATTTACTGTAACAGAGATTGTCATTGTTGTAGTTGAAGGACTAGACGTAGTATGCCAGTGTTCTACCCATAATCTTAATACGTTATTACAGCTTGCGCAATAACCAAGTTGCACCGCATGAGCTTCAACTTTAGGTGTATAAGCCAAAAACGATAATAAAAATAAAGTAGTAAAGAATATTGCTTTTTTCATGATAGAAATATTTTTTGTTCTATTATGTTTAAAGACGACAAGATACAAAAAAGGTTGCCTTGATACAACATAATGGATAATTTAATATAATTGTGCAAAGTAATTTTTATTAAATTAAAAGCTATGAGAATATTTTTTGCTACTATTTTAGTTTTACTTGAAATAGGCGTACACGCACAAAAAAAGGTTACTCCCATCAATACCTCAACTAATGATTATTATGAATTTGGTCAAAAAATAAATAAGACTACTCTCTTAGTTATTACTGATCAAGATTTAGTAGATGAGGAGTTTAGTACAGATGTTAAAGAGATTATAGAAAAGGAGTTTGAAAAAAATTGGACATTTAATGAATTCCAGTTTGTAACTTCTGCGGAAGCCGAAAAATATGTAAGCAACTCTAATTATTCTTTTTTTATGATGTATAGCGCAAAGTGGAGTGAGCTTAGTACAGACCACATCAGCTTTACAATTGTTCAGGGAAACAAAAATGCTAAGGACTTTAAATCTTCAGAATTTTATGAAAAGGCTCATATGCTTAATTTTAGCTTAGATTTTGAAAAAGAAATTGTAGGTAAAGGCAAACACAAAAAAGAGTTAATTAGTATAATTGACTATCGAAACTACCTTTCTTATATAATAGGGTATTTTAATCAAACCCTTCATAGATTATATAAAAAAGATAAAACATTTAGCCTTGCCGGAACACCTGTTGAAAGAAAAAAGATGGTTAAATGGCACATTACTTATTATAATGATGGCGAAGAAAAATTAGCCGGAAAAACTGTTTATATTGATGCAACTATTTTACCTAAAGATTTTGACCAAGAAGATTTTTACGAAAAAATGAATCGAGCTGTAGAAGACGGTTTCTATTTTAAAGTTGTAAATAGTAAGGATGTCAAAGAAGAAATTTTTGGAGAAAATGCTGACGCAAAATTCTTTGGATACTACTATGATGATTTTAAGCCAAAGCTGTCTAAAAACAAATATTACTACATAAGTGTATATAGTATTGAAGAAAAAAGACTCCTAGCTGAATACACTACCGTATATGATCATACTCTGTATAATATTGCAGGTTATACTATATCAACGGCTATTGCCGTAGGGCTTTTTGCCTTAGCTCTCAGGTAATTCGTCTTTACTAATAGGCTCTCTCAAAACAAACTGGCCGTCAAAAACATCTAAAATAAGGTCTTTATCTCTACTTACCTTGTTAGCTAATATCTGCTTTGAAAGTTCGTTTAATACTTCTTTTTGAATAATTCGTTTAACGGGTCTTGCCCCATATTGAGGGTCAAATCCCGCATTTGCCAAATATTCAATTAAATCATCAGAGAAACTTACTTTAATATTGTTTGCCGCTAGTTTGCTCTTTAATATATTCAATTGAATTTTAACTATATCCTCTATTTCCTCTTTCCCTAGAGGTCTAAACATTACTACTTCGTCAATCCTGTTATAGAATTCAGGTCGTAAGTGTCGCTTCAGTAAATCCAGCACTTGCATTTTAGTTTTTTCAAATACTTGCTCTGAACCGGAAAGTTTTAAATCTTCATAATTATCCCTTATTATTTCTGCACCCAAGTTAGACGTCATAATGATAATGGTATTTTTAAAATCTACTGTTCTTCCCTTATTATCTGTTAATCTACCATCTTCTAAAACTTGCAATAAAAGATTGTAAACATCAGGGTGCGCTTTCTCAATTTCATCAAAAAGTATAACTGAGTATGGCTTGCGTCTGACTGCTTCTGTTAACTGTCCTCCTTCATCGTAACCAACATAACCCGGAGCGGCTCCAATTAATCTTGAAACAGAATGTCTTTCTTGATATTCGCTCATATCTATTCGAGTCATAGCATCTTCATCGTTAAATAAATATTGGCTTAATGCTTTTGCTAGCTCTGTTTTTCCTACTCCGGTAGTTCCCAAGAAAATAAAAGAACCAATTGGTTTATTAGCATCGCTTAATCCGGCTCTGTTTCTACGAATTGCATCAGATACAGCAACAATGGCATCTTCTTGGCCAACTACTCTTTTTCTTAATTCGTCTTCAATATGTAAAAGTTTTTCTGCTTCCGATTGAACCATTTTTTTAACAGGAATACCAGTCCACTTAGAAACTACTTCAGCTACTTCATCAGCATCAACTTCTTCTTTTATCATTTTAGATTTTGATTGAAGTTCTAGCAATTCCTTTTTAGCTTTTTCAATACTCTCTTCTACTTCTTTTACTTTTCCGTATCTAATTTCAGCTACTTTCCCGTAATCGCCTTGTCGTTCAGCTTGTTCTGCCTGAAGTTTAAGCTGTTCAATTTCTCCTTTCCCTTTTTGAATAGTATCTACAATATCCTTTTCATGTTGCCATTTTGCTAGGAATTCGTCTCTCCTCTCTGTTAACTCAGATAATTCTTTACTTATTGATTCTAATTTTTGTTTGTCGTTTTCTCGTTTAATAGCTTCTTTTTCAATTTCAAGTTGAAGAATTTTCCGTTCAATTTCATCTAACTCTTCTGGTTTTGAATTGATTTCCATACGAAGTTTTGAGGCAGCTTCGTCAATTAAGTCAATTGCTTTATCGGGTAAAAACCTATCAGTTATATATCGCTGTGAAAGTTGAACGGCAGCAATAACTGCCTCATCTTTTATTTGAACCTGATGATGTGTTTCATATTTTTCTTTTAATCCTCTCAATATAGAAATAGCATCTTCTTCTGAAGGTTCATCCACTAATATTTTTTGAAACCTTCTCTCCAGAGCTTTATCTTTCTCAAAATATTTTTGATACTCGTTTAAAGTTGTCGCACCTATTGTCCTTAGCTCTCCTCTCGCCAAAGCAGGTTTTAAAATATTTGCTGCATCTGTAGAACCTTCTGCATTTCCGGCTCCAACTAATGTATGTATTTCGTCAATAAATAAAATAATGTTGTCAGAATTCGATACTTCTTTTACCACAGATTTCAACCGCTCTTCAAACTCACCTTTATATTTAGCTCCTGCAATTAAAGCGCCCATATCTAATGAATAAATTGTTTTGCTTTTTAAGTTTTCGGGTACATCGCCATTAATTATTCTGTGCGCTATACCTTCCGCAATAGCGGTTTTACCAACTCCGGGTTCACCAATCAAAATAGGGTTGTTTTTAGTTCTTCTTGAAAGTATTTGCAACACTCGTCTAATTTCATCGTCACGGCCAATTACAGGGTCTAATTTTCCGCTCTCAGCAAGTTGATTTAAGTTTCTCGCATACTTATTAAGCGCGTTGTAGTTATCCTCTTGAGATGCAGAACTTACTTTTTCTCCTTTTCGTAACTCAGTTATTGCTTTTTCTAAACCATCTTTTGTAATTCCACTATCTTTCATAAGCTGTGAAATTTGGTCTCCAACATCAAAAAGACTCAATAAAAGGCGCTCAATACTTACAAACTCATCTCCTGTTTTTTTAATTCCGGAAAGTGCAGCTTGAATAGCTTTATTTGCATTTTGAGATAGATAAAAATTGCCTCCGCTTACTTTTGGAAATGATTTAATTATACTATCCACAGCTTTTTCTAAAACCTCTCTGTTTATACTTAATTTACTAAGTATATAAGGAGTAACATTTTCATCTACATTAAAAATTCCTTTTAATATATGAGCTGTTTCAATGGCCTGATGCTCATTTTCCATAGCAATTTGCTGAGCATTCTGAATGGCTTCTTGTGTTTTTATTGTCAATTTATCTAAATTCATTTTTCTTTTTTTTCAGATTGCGTCAAATTTCAATCCATAAGGCAAAATGCTCTTTAAACCTGCCGTTTTGGCTTATTTTTATTGTGTTTAAAGACAAAATGACCGAAAATTATACTTTTGTAAAAAAATGTCTTATGGAAGAAAAAGGAAAAACAATTGCAATTTTAAGTTATTGTACTTTAATTGGTTTTATTGTAGCCATTGTTATGCATCAGGAAAAAGAGAATAAAAGTGAATTAGGTGCGTATCACCTCAGACAATCACTTGGAATATTTTTAACCGGCATAGCTGCTGCACTGGTAAATATCATACCCATCTTAGGACAAATTGCTTTTTTTGTTGCTGCTATTGGTTTAGTAGAAAAAGCTGTATTAGGTCTTATATCTGCAATCAATGGTGAAATAAAACCCGTTCCTTTATTAGGTGATTTTTATCAAAACTTATTTAAGGATATTAAATAACTAAAAAAGCCTCACATTGTGAGGCTTTTGTTTTAGGTAGTAGTT
>ERZ869936.974-NODE-974-length-22855-cov-5.656886_pt1 | contig 22855 bp, 13 predicted proteins | sample MGYA00520876_ERZ869936 | MGnify/ENA primary metagenome ERZ869936 (study PRJEB32218, sample SAMN09650985) | biofilter metagenome | isolation source: enrty point of leading RO module | place: Saudi Arabia: Thuwal, RO plant located on Red Sea | collected 2016-02-17 ...
CAGTGTTAATAGTAACATTGAAGATCAAAGTGTTTGGTGGACACTGAGCAAAAGCAATTTTGAATAAAAATAAAAATGTAAATAATCTTTTCATTTTTATTCTCCTTTATTTAATTTTAAGAATTTTTCTAATCCTTTATTTTCATTTTCGTTATTATTGGTATTCATTTTATGAGGCATTTTTTCAAACAACGGTTTTCCACTTTTAGGTTTTTCATTGTTATTTTTACGAGGCATAGGCGTCTTTTCAAACAACGGTTCATTAAATAAAGGTTTAATATCTCTCTTTTCCTTTAACAATTTCCCTGGTGGATCCGTTTGTTTAAAACCGCTGAATCCTTTCATTTTAAAAGCCATAATCTTAAAATTTACTTATTATTAATTCGTCTATATATTCTTGTATCTCTTCACGAGTTGCAACCATTTTAAAACTAAGATCTGCTTGAAAACGTTTTACTTCTTCTCCGTCATCAAACACAATGATAGTAGGTACAATAGCAATAGCATATTTCTTTTGTATGTCAGCGTCATCAATGCTTAAGCTTTTTTTACCAGCATCTGATAATTTGTTAAACCACTCAACGTCATTAGCTTGATTCCAACCAGCGTTAAAGTGTATTACTTTAACTTGACCAAAAGCTGTAGCTGCTGTAAACACTAATATCATAATTAGTGCGTACAAATATTTTGCTATACACACTTTCATTACCTGTAGATTCTGTCTTCGATTTTCTCAAGAGTTTCTTTAATCTCTTTAACATCTTCTTGAGTTGTCATGATAGTGTTACGTATCATTTCATCTTTCATTTGAAACTCCATACGTGTAACTTCTGGTGCCGGTGGCTCAGGAAGTTCTTTAGCTTCAGCAATGTCTGCTTGAAGCGTAAACCACATACCAGTCATACTCACTAACACAACTCCTAGAGAAATGATAGTTTCTAAGCTTAATTTTACTTTTGTGTCTTTACCTATTTCAGTTGCCATACTTTAGAAGATTACATAGTTGATACCGCACTTAAAATCGTACCATTCACGATTCCAGTACTTGTTATATTTACCTTCAATAAATAAACCTAAATGTTTATTTATTTTTGTTCCAAATATTAAACCACCTGAGTAATCATACCATTGCCCACCGACAAAATTATGGTACGAATAACTGTTACCATCATCATAATGATAAGGCATTAAATTACCCCAGCTATGTAACCAAAAGTTCTTAGTATAATAGTAATAATCAAAGCCAACAATTAAAGACTGCTGCCATTGATTAGGTAGTTCGTTTCTTTTCTTTTCAACATAGTTCTCTAACACTTCAGGTATAACAACTTGCTTCCAAACATCAGCGCTAGTCGCTACTATATTACCATCAGGATCTTTATATTCGTTTTCGTATACGTCTACTGAATAACCTTCTTCAATAGCTAAGCATGTATAATGTAAGTAATTGTTTTCGAGCTGCCATTGCTCCAGCGGATCAAACCCATAAGGCTCAGCTAATCTTTGTACTGCACCTATATTAAATGATAACTTCTTTTTACCTCGTAACCTTAATCTCTGCGTACTTTCAAAATACTCTATATCTGCAAAACCGTCTTTAATATATTCTACTTTAGCCAACCATTTGTTTTTAGCATATCTAACAAAGTGTTGTTGATCTATATACTCTATACCTTCTTGACGTTTATAATCTACTTCAAATAAGTATTCAAACGGCGATAAACCTACGCTAGCAGCGTCACCGTAAGCAGACTCAGTACCATCTTTAAATGGTGATGTACCTTCGTATTGGAAACGTTTTATCTTGCGTATACCCATAACCAATGAGTAGTCAAACGGAGTAAATACTGTATCGTATAACACAGCGCCATCTTGTACAGAGTATATGTCTCTATCAGCTAGCGATGTATTACCGTTAGCTGCTACATAAAACGTAGAAAACTTAAATGCTTTTTTAAGCGTTTGAGCACTAGCTGTAGTGCAAAATAGTAGTAATATAATAATTAGTCTAATCATGATAATGACATCTTGTTTTAGGTTTGTTAACCATAATTTTACACCTTTGACCATTTGATTTAATCTTAGTGCAACGCTGTTGGTTCTTCTTTTTTTCTTCTCTTTTTTTATCTCTTAGTCTTTTTTCAGCTTCTTTAATATCTTTATATGGATCTACGCCTAAGCTCCACTGATCCCAACCAAGCGCAAGACCTATTCTTTGCCACGTTTGATTGTCTTGATTAAGAGCTTCTTTGATGTTGTCTATTTTTCTAAAAGCTCGATCTAGCGGAAGGTTAGTGGTAGCAGATACGACGTTACCTGTAATTGTCCAAAGTGGATTTTCTAAGTCAAACGTATCAAATTCACCCATAACATCTCCGTTATACTCGTAAGTTTTTAAAGCTCCTGAGTAAAGCTTTCTAGCCTTAGAACCAATAGGTGGAGATACGTTGAGAGCTTCTATTAACACATAAGCGTAGTCTGCTCTACCTTTCTTATCTTTTTGCTCCTCAAATTCTTGGATCGTATTTTTAATAGTAGACACCACAGCTCCAGCTAAACCAAAGCCACGTAAAAGTGAATCAAGCATACCGTTTAAAATACGTGTTCTCTTTTTATCTATTTCGTCCTCTTCTGGCTCTTCATCATCAAACGCTAACGCAAACAACGCGCTTTGTAAAGCAGTAAATATAAAGTTTTGTGCAGCTCCATAGTATATTATTCTTGAAACATTACTTCTCCAATCACCTCTACCTTTTACTAAATCTACAGCAGCTTTTCTTATTAAACGAGCATACTGCATAGGTGTATTAGCAAAAGCTAGTATTATACGTCCAAGCGACGATGCTTGCTGTTGTGATATACGATCAGGTCTAGCAGACTGCTGAGTTTCTTCAGCAATCTCTTGGAAGTCTAACATTGCTTGTTCTTCAGCGGCTTTTTGATCCATACCTTCTTTAACATACTTTTTAACTCTATTTCTATAGTATGTAGCACCACCAGAAGCAATAGCAAAGCTATCCGCGATTTGTGTAGGTGTAAAACCTATTTTGAGTAAGTATTGTAAAGCAGCTTTTGCCTTGTTAGCAGCGCCAGCTACAGCGCTAGCTATTTCAGCTTCGTTTATATCACTTTGAAGTCCAGCACGTCTTTGCTTTAAGAAGTCTGAGTTAAATAAAAAACTAAAGTCTTTCCAGTATTGTTTTTGATTAGCAAAAGCTTTAGCCGCTGCAAATATGTTGTTATCTTCAAAGTTTATAAAGTTAACCGTAGATAATGTTTGTAACACAGCAGATCTAGCGTTAAAGAACATGATCGCACCAACAGAGTTGTTAACCCAATTGTTCCACTTAGCTTCTATACGACCCATGCCTTTGCCTCGGTTAGTACCGTTTTCCATACGCCAAAGTATGTTTTCTAACGCTTCTCTAAAGTTAGATCCGTATACAGCTTCTATTTTGTTTAAGTTTTCAGGAGTAAATATTTCATCTTTGTTTTCTATCCACTCAGCTAAATATTCTTTACGACCTTGTTTGTTAACTATGTTTTGAAGATCTGAAGCTATGCTTTCAACATCCCAGTACTCGCTAGGCTTTATATAACCATCTGTTTGTTTAGATATTAAACCTATAGTTTCAGCATAAGTTTTAAGATCTTGATCTGTCGCAACTACGTTTGATAAAAAAGCAATATCACGCTTAGACAAACCAGGTATCTCAAAACCAGCTTTGTCCCAAAGATAAACTCTAATAGCGTTATCAAATGTAAAACCGCTTTTGTCAACCATTTTACCTAGCTTTTTAGAAACTTGTGGTAGCGCTTTACGCAGAGCTTTGTAGTCATCAAGTATAGCTTGACGAGCTTCTTTCATATCTCTGTCTGCTCTAGCAAAAGGATCAAGTAAAGCTTTTTTAAAGAACGCTATGTCTTTATTGCCTTGCTCGCCTCTACCCGCAAAGTATCTTAATAAGCCCGCAAAATCATCAGCAGATGGTGGTACAAAAAAAGCAAACTTACCTATGTTTCTACCACGCTTTTGAGCACCTATTCTTGAGAAAGTTTTTTCACGACCAACACCTTTAGTACGCTCTATCATTTCATTAAGCACAGAAGACATTCCTTTGCTAAAGTTTATTTTAGCTTGTACTGATTTACCTTTAATATCTAGCTGGTTAAACACGTGTTGAACAGCTTCAACGTTAGGTAAAGCATCGTCTACAAAGTACATGTCATTATAACCTTCAGCATATTTATCTAAGAACCAAGCGGCCTTAGCATCACCAGTGCTGTTGCCTAGTCCAGTAATATTTTCAAACGGTATGTTAATATCTTTAGTTTTCAACCACTCGTGTATTGCGGTAGCAGCTTCAGCAGGTCTAGCTGTTAGTATAAATACGTTTTTAGGGCCATATTTTTTAATTTGATTTTTCATCTTTTGAAGCAATGGTCCGTCAACGCCACCTCTAACGTTTACAAAGTCTGTAAAGTCAAACTTGTAACCTTCTTGAGCAAACTTAGGTCCTTGTAGTGGCCAGTTGCCAGATGATATTTTTTGAACATCATCACCTTTAGTAGCTACAATAAAGTTTTCACCATCTATAATCAACGTCTCATCAAAATCAAACGTAGACATACCTCTAGAGGTTTGAGTGTACTTTTTAACAGATCTAGCGTTAGATATAGCTTTACTTATAACTGGTTTTTTGCCAGCTGATTTAACTATTTTAGGATTACCTTCAGCGTTAATATTATATATTTGGTCAAAAGTTCTACCATCTAAACCTACTATAGATTTAGGGTTAATACCGCCGTCTTGAGCCGCTACAATATCGTTGAAGTATCTCTCAAACCAGTTATTCAATATTGGGCTCCAATTGTCAGGCATAACTTTTTGCAAGCTTAAACCGCTAGGTGTTCTAGCATTTCTTAGCTTATCATCCATAGCTTTATCAAGAGCTATTAACTTATAGTTGTCTATAATTAAATCATAAGAAGCTTCAAAGCTGTTAGTGTTATTTTCCGCGTCAGCAATAGCAGCATCTAACAAATAGTTATAAGCAGCTGTTGCAGGCATAGCATGCTCAAATTCATATCTTTTGCCTAGTATTTTTTTAGAATAACCAGTAAATTGAGCGCCTAGCTTGTGCCAATGTCCAGTGTCGTTAGCTGTAAATGTTAAATATGTAGCTAAACCAACAGCGTTGTTTTTGTCATCTTTTATTGACTTTGATATTCTATTCCAAAGCTCTCTATGTATTTTTCCAACTTTATTATTAAAGTCTTTAACTCTACCGTCTTTAATAGCTTTTTTAGCTTTCTCTGGAGTACCAAATAAAGTGTTGTATTTATTTCTAAGCTCCCATATTTCGCTGTTTTTAACACCTGGTATATTTTTACCAAACTCAGCTGTTTGAGCAACCTTTTTAACTCTCGCCACAAAAGCTCTCCACACCGGTCCTTGAGTATCGCTACTAGCACTAAGGCCTAAGTTTTTAGCACTACTAGTAAACACAGTACCGCCATCGGGACCTATAAACATTTCTTTTGGTCCTAATCTAAATAATGGTAATACTACATTTTCTACAAAAGGTTCAATGTCTTCTATAGATTTAACTTCAAAAGTTTTATCAAGCTTAGCCTGTATTAATAATTTGTTTACTACTCTTCTTTCGTTTTTTATATCAGATAAATCAATTCTAAAATCTGTTCTAACATTAACAGCAGCTCTACTAAAAGCTATTTTGCTTTGAGCAGCTGTAATATCAGCTGTTTGCTGCTTAATAGCTTTAACGTCTTCTGGTTTAGCTGTTTTTAATTTAGCTTCTTGATTTCTTTGTGCTCCAGATAACGCGGCGTTAATAGAATATACCTTAGCAACTCCTTTCAGTAATTGACCTATATCTCTAGTATATTCGTTTTTCTGCCCAGCAGGAGTTATACCTAAATCTTTTCTAAGCTGATCTAAAACTTCTTTCGTTGGCTTTCTAAACTTTTGCTTTAACTTTTTTACAGGAGTTTGAGACGTTAACCCTTTGCTTCTACCTTTAGGAGATGTCATAACGCCAGTTGGATCTGTAAAGCTTTCGTAGAAGTAATCTAATGGTAAACCTTTTAGCCCTATAGCAATACCATAAGTGTCTCTAGAAACCTCTATATTTTCACCTTGTCTATTTATGTCAGCTGTCATTTCAGTAACATTGTACAGCGGTAAAGTTCTAACAAAGTTTCCTAAGTTTTGTTCACTACCAAAGAATCTTTGTATTTGCAAAGCTTCAGACGGAACGGCCATACCTTCTTTAATTTTTGTAGTAGGTACTAAGTTAGCACCGCCTTCCATTATTTTTTTAGCAGGTATACCAAATACTAATTGACCAGATCTACCAGCGTATTTTTTTATAATTTGCTTAAACGTGTCACCTTCAGCTGGTTTTGCTAAAGACACTATTTTATCCTCTTGTACTCCAGCAAAATCTTTAAGTATGTTAATCTTAGGTTTAGCTTTTTGATATGTGCTACTTTCCTCAGCAAATGGTTGAGCTGAATCGTCTTGTATGCCTGTGGCTTTATCTAAACCTACGTTTCTAGTAGCCGCATCTATTTGTCTACCTCTAGCTAGTATTTCAGCTTGCCTATTTCTTAACGTAGCATCTAAAAACGTTGTTACCTTTGTTGTTTTGTCGTAAGTGTCTAATAATCGTTTGTCTCCACGTCTTACTTTTCTACCATCTTGAAGAGTGACTTCAGGAAATATACCAAGTATTTGCTCTGATACAGCTTCTTTAACAGCTGCTTGTGATATTTCACCAGTAGGATTAAATCTAATAGACTTGCTAATTACAGGCCAGTTCTTTTCAACTAACGCCTCAACGCCTCCAAAACGCTCTTGAGAAGAAGAAGATCTTGAGTTAATTATATCTACTAAAGACGTGTTATCAAAATCAAAATCTAAATATTGTTGAGCTTGAGGGCTAATAGCGCCAGCCGAGAAAAGCTTTTCAACCGGTTCATCTTCTCTGTCAACAGTTGTAATAGCTCTACCTGCTAAAGCTTTTCTATTAAAGTTAGATATGTAGTTGAATAAGTCTTCTCCAGTTTTAAATGGCATGAACATACCCGCGCTGTCTATACCAACGGCATCTGCAAAAAACTTAGTTAAATTGTTAAACGCGTATTTTAAGCTAAACAAATTATCAAGAGAGCTTTTGTTTATGTATCCGAGTAGCATTAAATCACCTATAGCGTTAACCATCTCTTCGACGTTTACGTCTTTTATATTGCCTTCTTTATCATACGTAGTGTATAATTTAGCTCTATCTTCAAACGATTGTAAAGCTTCTGGATTGTTTAGCTTTAAATAAGATTTAATAGACTCTATAGCTGTAGCAACGCTTTCTACGACAACTCTACCACCTTTTTCGTCAATTTTAACTAAACCTTTTTCAACGTGCCAAGAGTGAAACGCTTCGTGCACCCCGGCAACAGAAGCTGCATCAGCTTCAACCGTTCCACCATTTAGATCTGGAAGCATTACTCTAGCCTTTTGATTGTCGGTAAAAACATAAACATCTCCAGCAACATTAAGAGCGTTTGCGTTCATTACTTCGTTTTTAAAAGACTCGACAGCTTCAAATATAGCTAGTGTTCTACCATCTCCAAGAGGTACATTAGCAATATCATCACCAAGCTGCTGAGAAACATCAAGTATATCATTATATAGCTCTTCTTCTGTTTTGTTAGTTCCGTCTTCTTTAACTATAGAAATACCAAGCATTTCAGCGACTTCTCTACCATCTATCTCAACAGCGTCTCCTTCTTCAGAAGTAGCGACCATATAATTTACTTGGCCTTTTCTAATTCCAAACCTGCTAGCTAAGTTAATCCAGAAGTTATCTGAATCCATGTCTTCTTGAGTAACCTCAGTATATAGCTTACCGCTTTTCTCAGTCATTATTTTAGCTAAGTTGTTAAAGAACTTTCTTTTACTTTCTCTAACTATAATCTCAGCTTGATCAGCGCGACCTTGAGTTTCTTCTACTACTTGATCGTGGTTTTTGTTAAGTATTCTTTCTCTTGTTTCTAGTAAAGCGTTGTATTCATCTTTAGTATCTTGAAGATTTTGCTTTTCGATATTACTCATATCGTCTCCGTATCTTCCGCTAGCACCAAACTCATTTAAAGTTTCAGAAGCGTTTTGAAGTTTTCTGTTTAACTCAATAACCTCAGCGAGCTCATCAGGAGTAAGATTATTTAATTTATCGATGTTAATAGCATCGTTGAAAGCTTTTTCCTCAATTAAAGCTATTTTCTGCTTTTGAAGTTGTTTTGCTCTTTTAGTTCTACCATCTAGCTGAGAGTATTCCTTATCTATAGCATCGATCTTTTGAATTAACTCTCTGTCTGCTTTATCTTCTCTTCTAGTTTTAAACTCGTGAGAAATAATAGAGTATGTTGTTTTACCAAGGTTAGGTCCTTGAATAGCTAAGCCAGTAATAGTGTTTTGTGCATAAAAATCGACTGTGTTAAGGCCATCAAATACACCTATTCTACTATCAAAAGTAAACTTATCCCATATATTGTTACCGACTTGAACACCAACTTCTTCTACGTTCTCTACAACGTTAGACCTAAACAAGCCTCTTCCCATAGCGTAAGATTTTTTCCATACACTAGCGTTTTTTGAAACTTTAGCCCATTGTGAAAAGTTTTGTATAGCTCTCAATGACCCAAAAGTTTCTCCAACTAACTCTATGCCGCCAGCAAAAGTTCCACTAATTCTAGATCCAAAACCAGACGCGTTTACATAGTTGTTGTACATTTCTATATCTTGCTCTATAGCAAACCTATCAGCTTCGTTTTTAGCTAGAGATAAGTTTTCTTTTAAAAGAGGTAGAAATTTTTCTGCATCTCTTTTTTGTCGCTTTACATCTGTTAACTTACCACCATAACCCATAGAAAAAATTGATCCTTTAGCTAAAGCTGGATTGAGATATGCAGTTGTAACAGCTAAAATACTTGGAGCAGCATCAGAAAACATATTTTCTATAGCTAAGCCAGGGTTTTCCCAATCAATAGCAACGCGCGCGGCCATATCTCTTTCAAAATCTTCTTGTACTTCAACACCTTCTCCAGCAACTCTTTCTTCTAGCGAATAATCTGCGCCTTGAAGAACGTCTGCTCTAGCATACATCATATTAGTAGCTATTTTACTTAAGCCTTTTATTGAATCTATCGCAGAAGCTACAGTTATCACAACAGGATAAACAAAGTCTTTTTCTATAGCTTTTAATGTTCTAACCCAGTTATTGTAGTCTTTTCTTAAAGCTAGTGTAGCTACATCTAAATCTGAGTTTGAAATTATTTCATTCAGCTCATCTGCTAAAGCGTTGTTATTTTCAATTCTACTAGTTAAATTTTTAATAATTTTGTAAACATTGTTAGCATCTAGCTCTTTTTCAAGAGACTTAACTTCGCCTATCAACTTGTTGTACGTGTCGTAAACTGGTTTTGCCGCTAACCCTTTTTTCAATCTTTCTAAACCAATCGTTTCTTCAATTTCTTTTATTTCTGCTAATTTACTTTTTATCAAAGCAGGATATTCACCTATCTGTTTATCTAACTCTGCTAGCTCTTGTTTTATTCTATTGTCCTTTACCTCGTGCTCAAAACTTTTTGAAGCAAGATATTCTGATTTTCTTTTAGAAACTCCGTCGGCTATTGTTTTAAATTTATTTCTTCCACCTAAAGGTTTAAACGTTCTACCGTCTATAACCGTTGGCTCTTTTAGCTTTTTACCAAATGGATTCCAAAAGTCTTTCGTTAAAATACGATAGTCTCTTTCATCATTTTTACGAGCTGCAATTTCTTCTTCTACCCAATCTGGAGCTACACCTTGTCTATACATTAACTTTAAAACTTCAGCCTGCTGATCATCATCGTCTATTTTACCTAAATATATTTCTGCTTGCTTCGATTTTGCTGTTTGTATGGCTTGTGCAATGTCTGTTAACGGAATATCAGTCCTCCAATTAAACGGCTGAAAGTCTTCTTCGGTTTTAGAAGGTGTTAAACCTTTTGTGTAATAAGCCCATTGAACATACTTTTCTCTTCCTAAATATTCTTCTCTATCACTTTCAATTTGCTCTAGAAGCTTTTCTCCAACCGACTTAATAACATTGCCTTGTTCATCAAAATCAGCAGTAAACTTAGGGTAGTTAGGCATAACCTCACCATCCATGCTGTACTTTTCGCCGTACTTATCTATACTCCAAGCATCAAAGTTATCCATTTTAAAGTAAGCATTTATAGCCTCTTTTTTTGTTTCTTCAGAGTTTATATCTATACCTTCAATAGTACTTTTTAGATTAGATAGTATATCTTTAGTTTCATTATATTTAGACGGGAGCTTATCTTCTATTTCGATTTCAGGAATAGATGTTATTACGCTTGGGTCATTTATACCTGAAAAAGCTAAATTTCCATATTTATTTTTAGAAGCGTTTATAACCATCTCTAGCTCATTTGGATCTATTGATCCAGCAAAGTCTTGCCATTGTTTTGTTTTTACTTTATTTATAGCAGACTCTACAATATCATTTGGTACGGCGTTTGTGTTAAGAATACCTCTACCTTGATAATCCATGTATGCTTTAGTCATTTCTTCAGCAGACAAACCAGCAGCTGCAGCAGCGTCTCTTCCAGTAGTGTAGTTTCCTTCGCCTTTATAGTACTCTAGCACTGAGCCGTAATCATTTCTTTCTTCAGAGTTTAGCTTACCAATTTTAAAATAATTACCAGCGATAGAGTTTTGTACATCTTTATTTTCTACGTTAATCTTATCTGATATTGATCTCCAGTCTTCTACGTTTTTTTCTACTCTTGTAACTTGAAACTTTGTTGGATCTAAATCAATTTTTGGTAACTCCAAAGAAGTAGTTTCCGAACCTAAATCCGTACTCTTGGGTGCTGTAGTTTCTGACGTTACAGGCGCACCCTGTGTCGCAACGTCTTTTGTCTTTTCCACAATGCTACCTTCTTTTAAGCCATCGTTATAAAAGGTATCAAAATCTACACCTTTTAACTCAGCAACTTCTTGTAACTCTTCTAAAGTTAGCGTTTCGTTATTATATTCAAACATATTTTATTATTTTAAAGCTCAGCTGCTTTTAAAGCTGCTAGTGAGTACATTTTTGGGAGTGCTTCTGGATCTAAAGGTCTGCTTGGATCTTTAGTGTAGTAGTATTTACCGCTTTCATGCTTTATTATATATCTACCATCTGATAATCTACCTACTCCTGTAGCTTCTAAACTAGCAAAAGCGTTTTTATTTGTTTCTGCCGCTTTTTTAGCTTTGTTTTCAGCAACTAAGATTTCTGCAGGTGTTTCTCTTGTTTCTTTACTTTCTATTTCTTTAGCTTTTTCTTTGTCAGCTCTAATAGCATCCCACGCCTCCATGCGAACTCGAGTATTAAAGTCAACCCAGTCTTCTTTAATATCTACTTTTTTTAACATGTTCTTCATGGTATTTATAGCTGTCTCTTGATCTTTAATCTGCGAAAGCTTAGTAAAAAACTCTGGATCTTTTTCAATTATTTGCTTGTATAAATTTGTTTCTCCAAAACCACCTTCAAAAGCTCTAGCATAAACGTCTTCTACAAAGTTGTCTATGTATTGGCCCGTCCAAACACCAGCTTTACTGTACAGAGTGTTTGCTAAAGTTCTTATGTTTTCTTCTGAAACATCTCTAGACAAGCCTTTGTTCTCCTCTTGCAACGTAAACTTCATAAGTTCTTTTTCTGCTGCTGCTTGAGATTTTTTACTAGACTCAGAAACCTTAGGAATCTTTTCTTTATAGGTATATATATCTTCAATGTCGTAAGATGTACTAATGTTGCCAAGCGCGTCTTCTTCTACTCTTTTACCCCATTTAGACTTACCAGTCGTAAAGTCTATCTCTCTATCAAGCCTATAATCATTTGTAACAAATCTATTAAATATAATTCTATCTTCATCTGAAACTAAAGGGTGAACATTGTTGCCAACTCTTATGATTTCTTTTCTTTTTCCTAAATAAAAATCTGTTTCATCTTTAAACATTTGGATAGCATCCTCTATTTCTCTTTGCTTTTTTGTTAGCTCTAATGATTCTTGTTCACTAATATTTCTTTTAGATAACATTCTAGCAGCTTCATCCCACTCTTTTTTCTTGCTAAGAACAAAGTCTATTTCGTTTGCGTTGTAACCTTTAAACGGCTCTAAGTCTGGGGAATCTTTATAATATTGTTCTTTTCTACTTGCTTCTTCTTTAGCTAGCTCTTGTATAGCTCCTGGAACTTGATTTAAGTACTTTATAGATAATTGCTTACTAACGTCACCTTTAACGTTGTATTTACCAGCATAAGCTCTTCTTATTGATTCTAAGTTTACTGCCATTTTATTATTTGTTAACCGCCAAAAACACTACCTACAGCTCCACCTAATCCAGCTCCAATTTGAGCACCAGCTGGACCACCAATTATAGCTCCACCAATACCGCCTATAACGCTACCTATAGCGCCACCCATAGCGGCCTGCTCAGCTTGCTCTTGATCAACAGCTTGACTAGCCGCGCCATATTGCTCAGCTGCAATGTTAAGCATAGACTCTTGCCGACCTACTTGTAGTTGTTGTTGTTGTGCTATTCCTCCTGCTCGCGCTAATTGAGCTTGCATAGCTCCTTGAGCTCTCTGCGTTTGCGCAGCCATATCCATTTGAGCTCTTTGTTGAGATATAGCGCTTTCTTGTGCTCCAATACTTGCTGCTATTCTTTGTGTGTTTAAAGCTTGTTGATTAGCCATTGCTTGTGCTAACGACGCAACACCTGAGCTACCAGCTGCACCTCTTAATTGATTTAGCATTTGTGCTTGATTAGCGGTAGCTTGCTGTTGCTCAAATTGAGCTTGCTGTGTGTTAACGCCTAGCAAGCCAGCTGAACTTTTTATATCTCTAAAAGTATTACCTACCCCTGCGTAAGGATTTACTATATTCATTTCTTGAAAAGATTGTAGTTGAGACTCAAACTCATCTTTTGCTTTTTGCTCGTCTATTTCTGCTTGAGTTGGCTCATCACTACCTCCTCCAAAGAATTTTAAAGGTGTAGGCTCTATTGCTCTTACTGTTTTTCCGTATGCCATAACATTTAATTTGCTATTGTATAATTACACTTTGAGTACTTTATTTACTATTTACTATTGCGTTTGATCCTACTTGAAATATCTCTTTTTTACTAGTAGAGTTTGTTTCTAATTTAACCGTCATAAAATTTCCTTTAACACCAGATCTTTCTATAAAATCATTTTTTATAACACTAAGCTTTCTACCTACTGTTAAATCTGTAATGTTAGCATTTGTAGTAACATTTACCACTATAATGTTGTGGTCGAAGTTTAAAGCTATTATTTCTCCTAAAAATGCTATTTGATTCCACATTTTGTTTTTTGAGCTAGGAGAATTAGGGCCTGGGGTTAAAATGTCAGGTTGTATATATTCATTACCATCAAATTGTGACGATAAGTTAACTCCCGCTTGCCCAAACACCTGGAACTCAGGGCCGGGATAGCCAGATTCAAAATAATCTTCAATAATGCCTTGCAGCTGCGTGGTTTGATAAGTTTCTAAGTGAGGTATCGAGCTGTAGCTAAGAAGATAATCTCCAATTTGAGTTCTTGGATCAATTTCTGAGTTTATTTTTATAGAATATATCGGCATAATATTTAAATTGTTATATTTAGCGTAGAGTTTTGAATTACTACAGGAGCAGTGCTACTATTAAAACCAGGTGCCGTTAAAGATCTTGAGCTTGTAAATTTTTCAAAATCAAAAAAGTCTATGGTTCTAGAGGCTTCACAAAAAACAGTTAGAGTGAAACCTATTATTCTATTAGGAAAATCTGGATCATAAATTAAATTAGATCTACTGGTAGAATATCTTTCAATATTTTGAGTTTCTATGTCAAACCCTACATTTCCTCTATAGTAATAATATCCAGGTAATACTGTGTTTCCAGTAAGAGGATCTGGAACACTACCTCCGGCTGTTTGCTCTGCTGTAAACTGTACTGAAAATATTTCGGTAGGTTGACCAAGCGTAATTCCCGCGGTTATAGCCTTAGTGTTAAAGCCAACATTAGACACGTTACTAATAGAACCAGGAGTGCTTATAGAAGTGCTATCATTGGGATTGTTTCTTATTGACACTAAGCCGCTCCAGAAGTTTTTTGCTTTTATAGCATTACCTTTTATAGGTATGTTAAACCCAGAAGTTTCAGCGTTAACGTAAGAAGTTAAATCTACTAATCCGCTGTTAGCGCCTGAATTAGCAAGAGTAGGTATGCTAGGTAGAGTAAATACAACGTTAACTTCATTGTCAATACTATAAGGGGTTGTAGTATCAGTAAAAGTTACATCAATTGGTCCATAGTCAGATAAAGAAAAATTAGCATCTATATCAATGTCAAAATCGCTAGCAGAAACCACAAAGCCAGGTTTTGGAGTTATAACTTTAGTATAAGTGCTTGGCAATACGTGGCTAGGAATAATATCTATAAAAGGAGTAGTTATTGTATAATTTATGTACATGTTATATAAGTGGATTAGATGGTGGGTTAACACTTGGCACACTAGTGTCGCTTGAATCTGATATTATATAAAACTGAGAAGCAAAATTTGATAAACCAACCTGCCCCTCTACTAAGTTAATTTGCTCAATAGCGCCAGTTCCGTAAACATTTTTAGCACTAAAATCAATAACACCGCTAGCGTTTTGAGAAAAGTCCGTCATATTCTGACACTCTTCTAAAATGTTTTTGTATTTATCTCCACCTTTTATATAATCGTAGTGCTTGTTGTTTACTCTCTTGAAAGTATTACCGATGTGACCTTCGTCGCTATCTGTTTTTATGTTACCTAAAACAGCCCAACCTAAGTCTCCATCATAAAATAGAGTTTTAAACTCTTTACTAGAAGCGGGGTTTTGATTAAATATAGCTGTTATTGTAGACTTATACTGTCGACCATAGAAGTTGTTAAAAGGCACGTTGTTGTCAAAAGAATCTTTTTCAGTATGATGCTTCCAAACGCTACCGTTCATAAACGTATAATACTCAGAGTTTAAGCTAACACCTTGAGCTTCTGGTGTAAAAGATTTAAACGAAACCCAACCTTTTGAAGACTCACTGTAGCTAACAGTATAAGCTTTTTTACCAATAACATCTCTATTGTGTAAGGTTACATTGTACTCTTGTTTTCTTTCGTCGTATGATCCTATTATAGAAGAAGAGTTTTGAGTATTGTCTAAAAACCACTTTTTCATACCAGCCTCTGATATAGGAGTCAAACCGTCTCTCGATAATCTCATCACAGAACCTCTAGCGCTATCTACGAAATAAGATCTGTAACCATAAACCGCAAAGCTTTCAGGGTTTTTAGATATACCATATTCTCCAACATAAGGCGTTACTTGACCTAAAACAGCATTAGAAGCGGTTATATTAGTTGATCCATCAGCATTATATAAAGCATCTTTGTTTGCTAATATATTTAAAACTTTATCTTCACAAAACGCTGTTAAATTAGTATCTTTGGCGTAAAGCTTTTGTATAGATCCAAACCTAGGTGATATGTCTTTAGTTATAGGTAAACCTACGTTAAACTGATTTAGTTCGTTAAAGTTAGATCCGCTATTGTATAAGCCAGACCATATAAAACCGTTTGTTTTATTATTAGAGGTGTAGTCTTGCGATATTGTAGAAGCTTTAACACCTTTACCTATTGTTTGTCCAGATAAAGAATCTCTCATCCTAGCTGTTTGCAAAGGAACAAACTGAGACTGACTTACAGAGTTAACAAAATGCAAATCTATAACGCTAGTAGCTCTATTATTACCAGGCGTCGGGTGTGTTACGTTGTGTAGCTCAACGCTGTTATCCTCTGCAGTTATAGGTAATTTAGCTTTTAGTCTAAAACAAAAACCACTAGCAGGATCAATAAATCCTATGTGAGTAGAGTAATTACCTAAATTAACAAGCTCACAAACATCGTTAAAAGTTACTATTATAGAGTCGTCTGCGTTAGAAGTTTCTTGAGCCTCTACATTCGCAACTAAAAGCTGTTGGGCAGGATTATTTTGTTTTGTTAAATTACTATTAGAACCAACAGTCTTTTGTTGAGCAATTCTTTTTAAACATGGCTGATTTAGTTTTATATAGTCTTTAACGTTTTTGCTAGTCAATCTAATAGGTATAGCCCCACTAGACTCCCACCATAAATCTAAATCCGCTTTGTTGTCAGCTACTACTTCTGCTTGAAAAGAAAGCTTGTGAAGATTAAAACTATCTGCCCAATTGTTAACAGTTACGTTAGCTGCAGCCATTTCAGGAAGCGAAGACGTACCTGTAACACCTATACCTAGCTGCTCTTCTAAAACACCATCACCAGCTATTGTGAAGTACGCGTAGCTAGACTCATTAACAACAGGATTGACGGTGTTTTCATAAGCGCCAATCGCAACGCCAATAGATTTTTGTATTATTTGGTATCTTTTCTGACTAGGTCCATTTAAAAGTATTATTTCGTTTCCTTCGTTAAAATTATCTTTTTGAGCTAAACCAACTTTAAAAGTTATTTCATTTGAAAAACCAACAATGTTAGTTTCAGCTCCTTGAAGCGTTATATTTGAGTGAGGTAAGCTAGGTTCTTTTACAAATATTTTATAATGAGTAGCCCAGTAAGGAGCGTTGTGATGAATCTCTACTTGCAATCTAGTACCAAAACTACCCTCTGCTTTTGGAACGGTAACACTAGCGTTGTTAGATGTTAGAACTGGAGCTTCTCTTCCAAACTCATCTATGTATACTATCCCCACGTTGTAAGTTCTATTAGCTTTAACGCTTAACTCAGGTCTATTAGTACCAGCGTTTCTAAATCTTCTTGTAGATACACTTATTTCTGGATTTATTATCTGACCAGCAGAGTCTATTAAGTCAAAACCTTCGGTATAGTTACCAAAAACTAAACGATTTCCAATTATTTCTTGAGCTAAAGCTTTTTGCGGAACGTTATCCCAATGTCTATAGCTTTGATCTAAAGATAAAACTCTACCAAAATACTCTTTACTTATTTTAGCGTAACCTTTTAAACCAGGTGTAGAACCAGCGGTGTTCCAGCCAGTAGAAGAGTTATTTAATTTTAATACCTCATAGTAGTTTTGATCACCATCTCTTTTATAAATTATATCTATACCAACAACATCTTTAGGTAGTCCATCGTTGACAAAATCAAAAACTTCTACTGCTCTAACTTGATTTCTCATACCTTCGTTTTCTCCTGAAGAGTTTAATTTTAAAGGTAAAGCCTTAAATATAGGTTGAGTCCATGGCCCAATAGGTGATACCTCACCGTCTTCATATTCGTATCTATAAGATATTCTATAAAAATCTTGTGAGTTTACGGAGTTACCATCGTCAACAAATCCGTAAAACCTCTTTGGCTTAGCAGCCTCGGTTATGTCTACTATATTTATGTCTAGTATTTCAAAAATCATTTGACAGATCGTGCTTGCGCCTGCGGTGTAATTAACAGGTGCTTGAAATATTTTAACAGTAAAAGTGTTATCAGATTCTGGTTCTCTAAAAATTATAACATCACCATCGCCCCAAACTCTCAAAGGATTTTCCCAAGCAGGGTTTGCATCTCCTGTTATAGGATCAAATTGTTGATTAAAACCAGAGTAAGTAGAGCTAGCGTAAAAGTTACCAAATACAAAAGCACCTGTGTTACCACCTGTTAAAGGACCGAATGGTAGGTTAGCGTTACCATTGATGTTTGCAGGGGTGTTATTGGCTGTAAAATTATAACCAGAAGTATTTACACCTTTCTGAACAAAAAAGTGAGATCTAAGGTATGCTTTATCAAGATGATCAGTTGGCGTTGCAAAGCCCATACCAGCGCTATCGCTAAATGGATTACCTTGAAATATGCCAGTTATCTCTTCTGCAGAAAAATCTTTAATAGTAGGGTATCCGTCTGTAAGTTGAAAATTATCAGGATGAAAAGGATTTAAAAGGATATTAGTATCTGAAAGAGAGTCAGTAAGACTAAAGCTAGAAAGCAAATCTTGCATTTGCGTATCAGTCTTGAAAAAAGAAAAGTTTCCCGAGTCAGTAGGGTCATTAACGCCCACTAAACCAAATTCATTCAAAGCGGTATTTAAATCACTATTTAACTTGTTATTATTAGCAGATACACCGTCTGAGTTAGGCGTGCTACTACCAAAACCGTTAAAACCCCATACGCCTGTGTAATATTGCTCTGTAGACGCGGAAGCGACAATAGCAGAAGTCATTAAGTCTAAAGAGTTTAAAGATATAAGATTTAAAAACCTTTCTTCAATTTGAGAAAAATTACCATCTTGACCTCCTCCATTTAAAGCCGTTTCTGTAACAAAGTTAGCTACAGCATTATTAAAATAATTAATAGTTTGATTTAAAGTAGATGTAGTATGCGTTTTCCATATATTAAACTCAGTTGTTGGTATTAGTGTCATTCTAAAACCACCGGGCTGATACCTATAAGCTTCAGTAAAATCAATTTCACCATCGTTACTTTTAGTGGCTCTAAAGTTTAAAACGTGTTTAGGATGTGGTTTTATAACTGTAATATGACTTTTTTCTAAAGGACCAGCGTCAACATATAATCCACTACTTTTATCTGTAACTAAAAGCCTAGTATGCTTTTGAGAGTCTAACGTTTGATCCGTGCCTTGTAAAGATCTATATATATTTACTTTCTTAGGCTCATCAAAACCATCTGTAAAGAATAAATATTTACTTTCAAGTATGTTTATTCCAGTTATAAGATTTGAGCCCGGCGTTGGCGATATGAAGTTATCGCTAATACCTATTTGTTCTTCGTTTGTGTTTTCTAGTTCTGTAGACGTAGAAAAATTTAAAATTCTATCAGCGCTAAATACTATAGATATTTTATCTCCAATAACGCTTGGTACAGATGTTGAAGTAAAAAAAGATATTTCACTAGGTATTTTAGATACAGTTACATGATTTGTAAAAACGCCTGTCACTAATATAACGCCATCATTAACCCACTGTTGTATACCTTGACCTGTAACAACATTTACCCTCATACCAACTCTTACACTATCAGTAACTCCTTCTGGTAGGTATATTTCTTTGTTAGGGTTTGAGGAAGAACTATCTGCTCCAAAGAAAACAGAAGCAACTCTATAAACATCTCTTAACACGCATTGCGTTAATACTTGATTAACAGTATCATCAGGATCTAACTTATAAATAGCGTCTATACCTAATCCTTCGTAAAAACCTGGTTGTATTGTATGTGTAGCTGTTATCCCTGGCCTAGTGTCATCGACAGAGTATGAAGAAGTTTCGGTAGTAAATCCATTTATGCCTCTTACGCTAACACCAGCGTTAGCTACCATAGAATATATGCAGTTATTAGCGTTGTCTACTATAGAACCTACTGTTTGGCCTGCTCCAACATAATCGCTTAAATTTCCGTCTTTATCGTAGCCAAAAACGTTTTCGTTGCCTAATAAGTTTTGAATAGCACCAACGCTACCTTCTTCAGATGTAGAAGACTGAACGTTTAAAGCATCTCGATATTCGCCTTGAGGTACAATGCGATCATCAAGGTCTTTGTTCATTCTACCTTTTAGAAAGTTTTTTGTAATCTCAGCCATTTACTAATGTTTTATATGCTTAGACTTACCTCTAAACGATTGTATTAATTCGTGTATTTTTAAATTAGATAACCTAAGCTTAGCAGTTCGCTTTGTAGCAAAAGCTTCTCTTCTTAATCTCATAACGATGTTTTGAGGTACTTGAGACCTTGTAGAAACAATAGCGTAAGCTATATATTTATATAAAGCTTCTTCCGCAAACTTATGTACTCTCATCTCTTCTTCAGTTCCTAGACTATCGCTTATGTACTCTAACACTATAGTAGAACCACTTAAATTTGCGCTAAAGTGTATAAGCCCTTTCTTTTCATCAATATAGTAAGTTCCGTTAACATTAGCTCTGACAGGATCTAAACCATATCTCTTACCTACGTTAGCGTCGTATATTTCATCATCGTAATCATAATCATCAATAGCGTTTTCACTAGGACTATTACTTTGATAATTAGTAAGAGTATCTGAGTCTGTGGTTAGCACCAACTCATTGTCAGTAAACTCGTAGTAAGGCGCTGTACCTGGCGTTGAAGTTTGAGCTATATTAGAAGGATTACTAGTATCTTTAGTAGGATATATAGGATGCTTAATGCCTTTGCTATCAGAATAACATATTTTAACGTAGTTAACATAGTCTTGTGGCAAAGGCATTGTAAGTTGAGGTGGTACTACTATTTCGTAAGCTTTTTCTGATTTTAAAATATCAAAGCTAAACTCTTGTAAACCTCTTTGAGCGTGAAAAGCAACCTCTGGTCTTTTTACTTTTGTTATAATTCTTTCTTCGCCAACATAAGCAAGTATAAATTGATTTATAACGTCTGATAAAGAAGTAAATTGATAACCTCCTAGATCGCTGCCATTATAATACGCACTACCTGTTGTTCCGTCTAATAAAGCCATTTATTATATTGTTTGTTTTTGAAAGTTCTCTGTATTCTTTTTATCAGCATATTGTACTATATCTGCCTCTTTGTTGACAACACCGGCAAGCTCTAGTATCTTCATAACAATTTTAGTTTCTTCGGAAGCATGTAGCTCAAAGTCTACACTATTACTAGGACTCCACTGAGGCTTATATTCGTTAGTAGGGTTTTGTTGCTGAACACTGTTACCTGGATTTAACACTGTAGTATAAGCCCATTTAGGTGTGCTAGGTTTTTTAATATAACTATACTTAATATCTGTGCCAGAAGTTGGTTCTGGAAAAATAGATATTGAAGTATCACTGGCTCTAAAATAAGCTGGATTAGAAGATGTAGGTCTAGCTAAAGGAGATAAATTAAACAAAGTCATTTCTTTTTTATCAACCTCGTCAACTGGTATTGGGTAACTATCAATACCTGTTCTTTGAGATGTAACGTCTCCTAACTTATGAACGTCACTTGCTAATGTTTGATTATCTATTTGTCTTATTGATATTTTTGAAAAATGTACTTCTGTATTATCTGAACCTGTATCTTCATTTAAACCAACTCTAAAAGTATAGTCAGCGTTATTTCCTGTACCCACGCTACCAAGGACGTCTAATGTTTCAAAATCAAAAGTAAAAACATCTCCAGTTTTAACAGTTGTATTACTAGAGTGATAACCGTCGGTAGAACCACTAGCGTTTGATAGTAGAAAAAATATACCCGCAGAATCATTAGCATCTGGATCATTAGCATAAGAAACCTCTATGCTAAGTCTAAATCTTTTGTTCATCGGAAGAGCAACAGTTAACTGAACGTAAGGATCAGGATCAGAGCCGTCGTTTATTATTTTTAAACTAGGTACGTAGTTGTTGTTTGCATTAGTAACAACTGAAGGGTTAGTATTATTACCCGAACCGCCTGATACGTTCCAACCACCAATTCCACCAGCAAATGTAGATGTTGTCACTAGCTCTGTTGCACCAAATAAAAATTGATCGTTTACTCTAAATGGAGCTATTTTTTCTTCTAAAATTTTTAATTGATCAGAAAACTCTGTAGAGTTGCCAGGCTTTCTACTTTGTAAGTTTATGTCATAGAAGTATTGTTCAAATATTTCTAATTGAACTTGTGTAGCTAGATTATTAAACTCTAAAGGAGTTATGTGTCCTCTTTGCTCTTTATTGGCAATAGCTAGAACTCTTTTATATACTTCGTTTATGTTTACTGCCATTATATATTCTTTTATAGTTAAGCAACCACCCTAAATAGAGTGGCTGCTCTACTATAAGATGATTACGCGTTTAAGCGTTTTTCTATGTTGGAGTAGATCTCCATACCTTCATCTGTTTTAAACCAAGAGGCTAAAGCAGAATATGGGTGCTCGTCAAACGGTACTGTCATGATTTTTCTATCATTAGATCCCCACAAGAAGTTACGCTGATCGCCAGATAGTTTTATAATTCCAAGCTCCGTTGCTTTGATACCAAAGTTTCTTAATTGTACATTGTCGTCAGAAACAAGTTCTAAGAACAATTTAGGATTTTTACGAGCAAATAATAGACAATCTCGTTTAAGCTCTTTAGAACTTAACCTAGATACTTCAGATCCGATCTCTACTCTCATAATAGCTTCTACAAGATCTATGTCTATATTTCTAGCTAAATCTAAAGCTTCGATTTCCATTTCTAAAATATCAAGCTCGTTTTGAGCTACCTTAACCGGCTGCCATTCGTAATAAAGTTTATCCTTATGAGGGTGATACAAACTTAAAAGTTTTTGAAGCGTTTGTTTGTTTTTAGGAACAAATAAAGCTCCAGATCTAAATATAATGTGCTCTAGTCTTTGGTCACCTTTCATCTCGTCTACAAAAGGAGACTTTTGGTTTTGACAATACTTTAACTCTCTTTCGTAGCCTTTTTCTTCGTCAAAATAGTAAATCCCAGCAGACTTAATAGTATGAGATAATGGTCTTTTATTACCTTTTAAATAATAAACTCTATCTTTAATTTCCCAACTTGGTACTTTGTCTTTTATTGTAGTAACCGGAGTAGGTTTATTCACAGTCACTACTTCAGGTGTTTCCACCGTTTCTTCTTTTGCAGCTTTTGCTACAGTTGTTTTTTTTGCCATAATATAATATAATAAAAAATTAAAAAAAAAGATCGGGGCCGAAGCCCCGACCTGATAAATATTACTTCATTAAC
>ERZ869936.975-NODE-975-length-22817-cov-20.319216_pt1 | contig 22817 bp, 13 predicted proteins | sample MGYA00520876_ERZ869936 | MGnify/ENA primary metagenome ERZ869936 (study PRJEB32218, sample SAMN09650985) | biofilter metagenome | isolation source: enrty point of leading RO module | place: Saudi Arabia: Thuwal, RO plant located on Red Sea | collected 2016-02-17 ...
TGATAGCCGCGTCACCCCCCCTGGGTAGAAAGCGTGATTCACCGTACGCTCACGCTGTTCCTGCGCGACTTCGGAAACACCGAGGTCGGCGGCTTTGGGATCGCTGCTAAGGATGACCTGCTGTACCTGGAGGACGTAGAGCTGGTCCGGCAGACCTGCTCCTGGGCTCACGTCGCCTTTGACGATGAATCGGTCGCCGACTTCTTCGACCGGCAGGTAGATGAAGGAAGGCGGCCCGAGCAATTCGCTCGCATCTGGCTACACACGCATCCGGGTGACAGTCCGCTGCCGAGCCAAGTCGACGAAGAGACGTTTGACCGCGTCTTCGGTCGCTCGACGTGGGCGATCATGTTCATTCTCGCTTGCGAGGGCCAGTCGTATGCTCGACTTCGCTTCAACGACGGTCCGGGAGCGGAACTGGAAATCCCCGTCAGCGTGGACTACACGCGTCCTTTTCATTGCTGCGATCACCCGGCCTGGGAACGGGAGTATCTCGCCAATGTCCACGTACACCAGCCCGTGCCAACCGCCGCCAAGATCACGGAGCCAATCTGCGGATCGCCCTTCGATGAAGAACAGCACGACGAGTGGCTCGACAGCTGGTGCGATTACGTGGAAGACGACGACGCGAAAGGATGGGATCTATGACCTCCACAACAACCATTGAACCGGATCGGTTCACTCGGCAAAGGGAGTTAGTTCCTGCCGAAAAACTGGCGACCGTCACTACGACCGTGATTGGCGTTGGCGCCATCGGTCGCCAGGTCGCTTTGCAACTGGCAGCCATCGGTGCGCCCGAAATCCAGCTCATCGATTTTGACACGGTCGATGTGACCAACGTGACCACTCAGGGTTACCTGACGGCAGACGTCGGCCAGCCCAAAGTCTCGGCCACAGCCGCCGCGATTCGACGGCTGGACGACACGATCCGAATTGCGTGCCTGGAGGATCGATATCGAGCCAAACTGGACCTTGGTGAGGCGGTGTTTTGTTGCGTCGATTCGATCTCAGCGCGAGCGGCCATCTGGCGATCTGCCAAGAAGCGTTGTGAGTTCTGGGTGGACGGTCGCATGCAGGGCGAGGTGATTCGCGTGCTCGCGGCCTCGCCCATAGAGGACCATGCACGATACGACCGAACCTTGTTCCCGCAGGCTGAGGCCCAGCGAGGCAGCTGTGCATCGCGGAGCACGATCTACGCGGCCAGCATTGCCGCAGGAATCATGGTTCACCAATTCACGCGCAGGCTTCGAGGTTTGCCGACCGATCAAGACATCATTCTCAATCTGCTGGCCAGCGAATGGTCAGCCAGTTCAACACGGTGAAAGGGAGAACGTATGAAGACGTTAATTGGGCTTGGAATCGCCGTCGCGATCCTCGGCCTGATGGCCGGGAGTCAGAATTAACCCAAGAACCAATCGGGTGGCCGCACGCGGCGACGAAACTGCACCTGTCACACGGGCAGTTGCTGGTGTCGTTAAGGGGCGACTACCCGACAAGTTCGACAGACTAAGAGAGGAGGTGGTCTAATGGAAACCATTGTAATCTTGGCCGTCGTCGCCCTCGGCGGCTGGTGGCTAATCAAGCAGGGCAAACACATCGGCAGCTGTAAGGGCTTTCACGTAGGCCGATCACGTCGCAGGCGACGAAGACGTTGATCTCCGCCTGGCATGGCAGATTTGGTTGGGCCGTCCGCTGGGCGGCCCAACCTGTCCCAATGGCACGACAGCTTGACCGTCTGCGATCCGCTCAGACAAAAGAGCTAGTAGCAACTCATGTGGGCCTGTTGAGGGGGCTGTCCTTCAATTATCATTTGCGCGAGCCCGCATTCTCATCCGTTTCAGGAGGCTAACATGGCCAGTTTAACTCTCGAAATCCTACAGCAAGCGGTTCGCGGAACCGCAGCTGCATTTCGCTGCCGGGCCGAGCTGCAACCAGCAGGGGGCGAGGGCACGAAGGTGTTTCCGCCGACGTACGCTGGCGCCGTGTACGCCACCGAAAATCGTCGTCTGCCCAACCGCGACGAGCCGGTGCCGTGTGTGCTGCTGGATAGCGTTCAGAGTCAAGCGAATCGCATGGAGGAGGCACTTCAACAGGCAGTTGACGATGGCCGGCTGAAGTTGCCGGTGGTCGAAGTCGACTTTACCGACCATTTCCCTGGCGACGATAAGGACAAGGCTCTGCAGTTGCTTGACCCAGTTGGTAGGGTCTCGTCCCTGGAATTGCCGCACCGAATCGCCGATGCGATCCTGCGTGATAGTGAATTGGATGGCACGCCGTTTCGCGAGACGAACGAAGGCAAACGTATTTACTTGGTCAATCTTCGTAACGCGACCGCGCTGTTTGAACTCTGCCCCACAGCGTTACTCTTCGGCATGTGGGATTCAACCGGCCCCAAAGGAGGGCTTGGCGCCAAGTTCGAGCGGGCGATGGTCAGCGAGATTGTCGGCATTGACGCCGTATTAGGCGTGAAGACCAGCAGTCGAGTAGATCCCCTGGCGATTCAACTCAAGGCTGGACCACTCTACGAAACTGTCGATGGTGGCTGGACTCTCGATTCCAATGAGGCGAAGCAGGAGAAGAAGAAACCCAAGCTCCTTGGTAAGGACGGCCGACCCTCCGAAGCAAATCACGGTAACGTCACGCCCTCTCTGTCCGATGTAGATCGCCAGACTGGTGAATACCTGGCGGGCGGCGTGACAATCGCCAAAGCCGAGCAAACGATCGTGCTGTCTCTTCCGGCGTTGCGTCGCTTGCGGTTTCCAGGGGAATCGGATGACACTTCACCCGAACGTGACAACGCGGCGCGGACGGTTCTAGCGGCGTTGGGGTTGTGTGCCGCGGCGCTGGCCGACGATGCGGGGCTCGATTTGAGATCGCGGTGTCTGCTCTACCCCGATGCCGACCTCACTTGGGAGCTGCTTGATCGCAAGTCGGGCGGCCAGTTCACGCTCCCCGTCGAGGATGCGCTTAAGCTGCTCAGCGAGGCGGTCGACGCGGCGAAGAAGGCCGGCTTGCCCTGGCGCGAAGAGCCATTGACGCTGAAGCCCTCCGAGCAACTGGTGAAGTTGGTGGTGAAGAGTCAGCAACTAGCCGCCCAGCAAGGGGGCGGGGAATGAGCAGCCTCACCATTGCTTGGGAGTATCTCACGGGGTATGCCGTAGCGACGGACGCCGGCAATTTGACGCAACCGGAGTGGCCACCCCATCCGGCCCGCGTGTTCATGGCCCTGGCTGCGGCGTGGTTCGAGACAGACGAGGATGCCGAGGAAGGAAAGGCCCTCCGCTGGCTGGAGGCGCTCGGCGATCCTGTTTTGAGTTTGCCGGAGCGGGAAGACGTGTTTGAGCGGAGCCAAGTCATGCTGTACGTGCCGGTGAATGACAGAACCGATGCGTCAGTGGCGATCCTGCAATCGGCGCCATCACTTACTCGCAGTCGCCAACCCCGGTCGATGCCAAGAACCTGGGTAGGCAATGCAACCTGTTACATGCACTGGCCAGAGGCCGGCGACGCCGACGCGTACCGCCAAGGACTCAAACAGTTGTGCAGCAAGGTATCTCGCATTGGCCATTCGTCTTCCCTCGTGCGAATGTGGGTCGTTGAGGCCGAAGAACTGCCCAACGGCAAGCATGAGTGTTTGCTGCCAGCCGACAATCCGCTTGACGCAGCAACGCATCTCCGCTGTGCCACGACTGGCTTGCTCGACGTGCTGCCGGTTCAAACCGGCATTCCACGCATCGAGAAGTTCGCTGTTCTGGATCAGATTTGTCGCACGACGAATGGCGAGGACGCCAAGTCGGCAAAGGCCGAGTACGAGAAGGAGTTCGGCGAGAAGTGGAAGAAGAGTTCGAGCAAGCCGCCGGGCCTCGGCCGGCCGGTCGTGCGGCACGAAAGGCCGTATGTTCGCCAAAGGTGGCAAGCAGATTCCCCCGCGGCTTCGTCGTACTTCGACACGGACATGCTCGTGCTGCGTTACCAGGCCGGTCCGCGGCTGCCGGTCACTTCAACGTTGGCGGTGACCAAAGTATTACGAAAGGCGGTCATGGATGAATGCCCCGATCCTCTTCCCAAATGGATTGCCGGTCACAATGGAGACTCGTCGCCATTGACTGATTCGGAAGGGCATGTCGCGTACGTGCCGTTAGCCAATGTGGGACATCAGCATGCCGACGGAAGCTTGTTAGGACTTGCCATTCTGTTCCCCCGGGCATGGGCCGATCGCCGCGGGCGTGGTCGGGCGCTTTCACCGCTGGTTATGGGTACGGGCCGCCGCCCGAAAGACATCGTACTGACCCTCGGTTCACTCGGTATCTGGCAGCTGACAAAAACTGATTACAGCGAGCAACGCCATACACTGCTGGCAGAAACGTGGACCGCTTTCCCGAAAGGAAGTCAAGTGTGGGCTTCTGCCACGCCCGTGGTTCTCGATCGCTTTCCCAAGACCGACCGCGCAAAAGATCGCGAAAGCTGGCTGGCCGAGGTTGCCGATACGATTGCCAAATCGTGCGAGCAGATCCAACTTCCGCGACCGATTCACGTGGAGATCGATACCACGTGTTGGCTACGGGGCTCTCCAAGAGCAATCATCAAACAGAGGCGGTTGCGTGGGCATTCAGGATCGCATAACGCAACAAAACTGGGGGACGGCTTCCCCGCCTATCCGGCCAAGGGAACCAATGCGTCACGCCCGCAAGTGCATGTCCGACTTGTCTTTGGACAGCCAGTGGTCGGCCCCTTGTCGATCGGGGCGGGGCGTTTCTTTGGTTACGGATTTTGCAAACCACTCGGAGGACTGACGGAATGAGCCAGATAGATTCCAACCAATTCTCTGAGTTTTTCGAAGCCGTCAATGGGTTCCGGCCATACGACTGGCAACAACGTCTGGTGGACAGGGTGTTAGAGAGCCGCTGGCCGGAAGTAATCGATCTCCCTACCGGGGCGGGCAAGACGGCCTGCCTGGAAGCCACATTGTTCGCGCTTGCGTGTCAGGCTCAGCTGACGCCGGAAGAGCGGTCGGTTCCGGTCCGCATCTTCTTCTGCGTCAATCGTCGCATAATCGTCGACGAGGCATACGACCGTGCCGTTCGGCTCGCCAGGAAACTGCTGAGCGCCGCGCAGAGGCAGGAGCCGGGCGCCGGCATACTCGGCCGGGTTGCCAAGGCTCTTCGGAAGGTTGCTGGCAACTCAGCCTCAAACAAAACTCCGCCGCTAGACGTGTTGCCATTGCGCGGCGGTGCCTTTCGTGACAATCGCTGGGCTAGATCGGCGACTCAGCCGACGATTGTCACTACGACGGTCGATCAACTCGGCTCGCGATTGCTGTTTCGAGGCTATGGAGTGACTCGCTCCGCCGCGCCGATTCAGGCGTCGCTGATCGCCTACGACAGTTTGATCCTGCTGGACGAGGCGCACATTAGTCGGCCCTTTCTCGATACGCTCGACGCTGTACGAAGATACCTTGACCCCCGGCGCTGGGCGGAGGAATCAATTGGCGTGGCGCCGATGCGGGTGATCCCGATGACGGCCACACCACCGACTGAAACAAACGAAGTGCTGCGGCTCAGTGACGCCGACCGCGAGGCAATGCAAGATCGCTTGCAGGCATCGAAGCGAGCGACACTGATTTCTGTAAACGACGTTGCTAAGAAAGCGGCAGAGCTTTCACTTTCTGTAAACGACGTTGCTAAGAAAGCGGCAGAGCTTTCACGCGACGCGATTCAGGATCAGGAGAGGCCCCTAGCGATTGGTATCATTGTCAACCGGGTTGCGATTGCCAAGCAGATACATCAATTGCTTGTAGAGGAAAAGGAAAAAGCGAAGAAGTCCGCGATACCGCCCGAGACCCCATTAGAACTGGTTATTGGTTCGATGCGTCCGGTGGATCGAGACGAACAAACCGAGCGATTACGGGCTTTGGTTGGTCCCGATCGACCTAAAGAGACGGAACAGCCCAGCATAGTTGTTTCCACCCAATGCCTGGAGGTCGGCGCCGACTACGACTTTGATGTTCTCATCACGGAATGTGCATCGCTCGACGCGCTGCGGCAGCGATTTGGCCGGCTGAATCGAGGCGGACGCCCGATCGAGACGGAAGCCTGGATCCTGATCGATAAGAAGCAGGTTAAGTCCAACGACAAACTCAAGGACGACAAGCCTGACGACCCAATCTATGGCAACGCTCTGGCACGGACTTGGAATTGGCTCTTTGAGCACAAGGATCATGAAGCCGATACAATCGACTTCGGCATTTCTGCGTTTGACACACTACTAGCAGAGAATGACGAAAAGCCAGTTATTCCGCCCGAGCTGCGATCGCCGAGTTCGACGAAACACGCCCCGGTAATGCTCCCGGCGTACGTCGACTTTTGGCGTCAGACAGCACCGGTGCCGAGTCCCGATCCCGATGTGTCGCTGTTCCTCCACGGCGAAGCTGAGGGCGCCAGCGACCTGCGAGTTTGCTGGAGAATCGAGCTAGACGTGCTTGAAGAGGAGCACTGGGCCGACGCCGTTGCGCTGTTGCCGCCTACGTCCCCAGAGTGCATGAGCGTGCCAATCGGACGATTCAAACGCTGGTTCATTGCCGGGACAGGCGACAAGAAACTAGAGGATAGCGACAGTGACTTGCTAGAGGTAGCGGAAGACGTGTTCGCAGATCGAGAGCAACAACCATCGGCGAAGTCAGCGCTTTTGTGGCGCGGCAGCCGAAGTGAATCAACGGGGCCACTCAAGCGGCCATCGGACCTCCGTCCAGGCGATACCGTTGTGCTGTCCGTCAGGGCCATGGGATGGGGCGAACTAGGTCACATACCGTCGGCCAATGAGGAAGGCCGCAGTATCGACTGTGCTGAACACGCTTATGCCGAAGCCAATGACAAGCCAATCATTCGCCTATTCACCGACGACGCCGAGTGCGAGTCCTTCAAATCGTCACTTACCCCGCCATCGATGTTGGAGGCCGCCATCAGACATGCCTCCGAGCCATTGTCCAACCCTGAGTGGCGTGAACTCATGACCGAAGTCGCGCAGGGGGTCAATTCGGACTCTTTACGACACGAACTCGCGACACTTTCACGGGTGTTTCGCGTCGAACCGTATCCAAACGAGATGGGCGTGGTTCTGATAGGGTACGAGCGTCTCGGTCACCAGAACTTCATGCTGCCGGCTCTCGACGAGGAATTGTCGTCGTTCGCCGATCAGAACATAGAGGTCTATCTGAAAGACCATACCCAACACGTTGTCGACACCATCGCCCGGGTTCTTCAGCACCTTCCCATGGCCGAGTTCGCAGACATCTACCGAGTGGTGGCCGAACTGCACGATTTGGGCAAGGCCGACGAGCGATTTCAAGCGATGCTGCGGCAGGAGGACCGCACAGATGCTTGGCTGTGGGCTGCTTCGACCTACACCAACGCGCTGCTGGCCAAGTCGGGCGGTACACCGCTTAGCCACACTCAATACCGGTCGGCTTGTGAACGGGCAGAACTTCCGAGAGGCTTTCGCCACGAGTTGTTGTCGCTGCAAATCGCCGAGCGGCATCCATCGCTACCCGACGAAACGTCGGACCACGACTTGGTGCTCCACCTCATCGCCGCACATCATGGCAAGGTGGGCCCGTTTGCCCCGGTGGCAGTCGATGACGATCCACCGCCGGTTGAAGTCGACGGAGTCGAACTTACCGCCGCCGACCGCAAGGCCACGCCACCGCACCGGCTCGATTCGGGCGTCGCCGATCGCTTTTGGCGGCTGGTTCGGCGCTACGGTTGGTGGGGCCTGGCTTACCTGGAAACCGTCTTCCGCCTGGCCGACTGGCAAGCGAGCGCCGCCGAACAGGCCGGTGTTTACGCCGATGCCGAGCAATCTCAAGAGGAGGTCACGGCATGAGCAACCATGAGAACAACGGGCTCTTGTTGCCCGGGTTGGACGGGTCCAACCCGTTGGGGTTTCTCGCGGCTTTGGGCGTGCTGCGTTTGCCTGGTAGGTTGCTTGACTTGAAAATGCAATGGGTTTTCCATAAGGGACGCTACAGCCCCGTCGTTTCCCCTGGATTCGACGAGCCAAGTGACCTCGTAAAGATCATTTATGACGAACTCAAGAAATTGTCTCGGGCGCCATGGAAGATCAGCAAGAAGTTGCCTTACGAGTACAAGCTGTTTAGCGAGGAAGCTTCGGCTGCAGTCCAGTCCGCGACAGTATCTGACCGGTATGATGCCGACGTCATCGCAGGTTACGGGGCGCCGATATCAAACGAGAAAGACGAGTTCGAGGACACGGAATTGCGAATGGTACGGTCGGGAGATTCTGCTGGTAACGGACTGTTGGCCTACGCTGAACGCATTCACACGACCACTTCATCCGAAGATATAGAACTGGCGCTATTCCACGATTGGAAGTTCGCTGACGAGAAGTGTGCTTTGCGCTGGGACCCCCAAGAGGACCGAGCGTATGCCACAAGATGGACGAACCCCAGCAAAGAGAGCACTCTATCGCAAAGAGGATCCAACCGACTCGCCTTAGAAGGTCTAGCGTGTTTGCCTGTTATTCCGGGAAAGCATCACGCAACAACAACGGCATTCACAGATGTGGGGCGAGCAAGAAAGAGCTTTACTTGGCCACTATGGGGTCACTCGATAGGCTGCGACGTCGCGCAATCACTATTGAGGACGAATTTAGCAGACCAGGAGTTCAGCGAAGTGGGCCCAAGAGGAATAATTGCCGTCTACGAATGCCATCGAATTATGACGAGTCAGTATTACGCCAACTTCACCCCCGCACGAAGAATCGCCTGACAAGATTTGCACCCACCTCATCCCCCAACTACCCTAAAAGCACTCCAAGGATGGCTCGAACCCCTTTCTTCTCCCCAAAAGGTTCAGCCATGCGCAGTACCTACCTCGTCTGCTACGACATCCGCGACGACAAGCGGCTTCGCAAGGTCCACAAGACGATGCGGGACTTTGGCGACCATTTGCAATACTCGATCTTCGAATGCCAGTTTACCACCATCGACTTGGCCAAGTGCCGGCACGCACTTGGCGAGATCATCAAACACGATGAAGACCAGGTGCTGTTCGTCGATTTGGGGCCGACGGTCGGACGGGGCGAGCGCGTGATCTCGGCCCTGGGGCAACCGTACTCGCCGATCGGCGCGCCCTGCATCGTCGTGTAACTGCCGTTCAATGACTATGACTCTTGCGCACGGACGCCGTCACAGCGAGGTGTCCCGATGGCTCATGTCTCTGATGTGCCGGCTTACTTGCCCGCCCGGATGCTCAACGAGTTCGTCTACTGCCCGCGGTTGTTCTACTACATGTGGGTGGAGAACGTGTTCGCCCACAATCGTGAAACAACGGAGGGCGCGCTGCGGCACGCGAAGATCGACGGCCGTGAGGACGGGTTGGCGCCCGCGGCCGAGCTGACCGAGGAAGACACGCTCCACTCCCGCAGCGTCACGCTCTCCAGCGACACGCACGGCCTGATCGCCAAGATGGACCTGATCGAGGTGGCCGACAACACGGTGACCCCGGTCGACTACAAGCGGGGCGCGCCGCCGAAGAACAAGGATACGGGAGCGCTGGAAACATGGGACACCGACCGCGTGCAGCTCGGTGTGCAGGCGCTCGTGCTTCGGGACAACGGGTATACGTGTGAAGAAGGGGTCATCTATCACGTCGCAACCAAGCAACGGGTGCGGGTGACCATCGACGACATACTTGTTGCCGAGACGTTGGCGGCCTTGGCGGGTGCGCGCGAGGCTGCCAAGAACGACCAGATTCCGCCGCCATTGGTGGACAGCCCCAAATGCCCGCGATGCTCGCTGGTGGGAATCTGTTTGCCCGACGAAACCTGGACCTGCCGCCAAGCCGATTCAAAACCTGCCGCGACTGGCAACGACAAAGAGCCGCGTCGGCTGGTCCCGGCCCGTGATGATCTGCGGCCCCTGTATCTGAATGCGCAGGGACTCTACGTCGGCAAATCGGGCAACGTGCTCAAGGTGAAAGAAAAGTCGAAGGTCGTGCAGGAAGTGCGCATCGGTGAGACATCTCAAGTCAACGTATTTGGCAGCATTCAACTTTCCACGCAGGCCATCCAAACACTCTGCGAAAACGAAGTGCCGATTGCTTACTTCTCCATGGGCGGCTGGTTCTACGGCGTGACACGAGGACTCGGCGTCAAGAACGCCTATTTGCGACGGGACCAGTTTCGATTGGCCGACGATGGTGCATTCTGTTTGCGGTTCGCCCGGCAACTGATCTCCGGAAAGATTCGCAATCAGCGGACGATGCTCCAGCGAAACCACGTGGAACCACCGTCGCGACCGATCGACCTGCTGAAGTGCATGCAGGAAGAATCGCTCAACGCCGAATCCTTGGAGCAATTGCTGGGGATCGAGGGAAACGCTGCCAAAATCTACTTTGAACAGTTTGCCGGCATGATCAAGGCAGGTGATCCGCACGACGACCACCTCCACGAAGATGCGCAGTCGAACGGTGCTGCGGACTTCACTTTTGAATTCGACAAACGCAACCGTCGGCCGCCGCGCGACCCAGTCAATGCCTTGCTTTCGCTGGCCTATAGCGTGCTGGCCAAGGACCTGACTATCGTGTGCCACACGGTGGGGCTCGATCCGTTCTTGGGATTTTATCACCAGCCTCGTTACGGCCGTGCTCCACTCGCGCTCGACTTGATGGAACCTTTCCGACCACTCATCGCCGATTCGGCAGTGCTTTCCGCGATCAACACCCGAATGGTGACGGCCGCTGACTTTGTTCGCACAGGCGAGGCCGTGGCACTGAAGCAAGATGGTCGCAAAGCGTTCTTCCGCGCCTACGAACAGCGGATGGACACGCTGGTCACTCACCCGATGTTTGGCTATCGTGTGAATTACCGTCGGGTGTTGGAAATCCAGACCCGGCTGCTGACGCGACTCCTGACGGGTGAAATCGCGACCTACCCCGTTTTCATGACGAGGTGAAGGCAAAGCGCGCATGACGCGTTTGTGCGTGGCTTGGTTTGCGAGCGGCGAGGTGCGGCCAGAATCCCGGGGGCCGCTCGCATGCCGTAAGCCGTGTCTTGTTGGAGGTTTATGTTGATGTGTCGGTCGGCTAAACTTGTCGCATTCCGCACTGCGGTCGCACTGCTCGCAAAACAGTGCGTGGCTCTTTGGCAATTCATGAGTTACGCAAGCGGGCTTTCCGCGGTCACCTGACCGCGGCCCCATTGAAGCAATGTCTTTGGTCTCGGGGTGCTTTGTGACATCGCTCTTTCCGCGGTCACCTGACCGCGGCCCCATTGAAGCGGACAGTACGACCAGGATGATTAGAAATCGTCCCTCTTTCCGCGGTCACCTGACCGCGGCCCCATTGAAGCTGTAAAGTCCCAAAACTCGCTGACAAGGACTAGACTACTTTCCGCGGTCACCTGACCGCGGCCCCATTGAAGCTCTGATTTTCGCTTCTAACCTATTGACGCAAGGATTTCTTTCCGCGGTCACCTGACCGCGGCCCCATTGAAGCGCGTCATCGCCGTCGCACAATGGACAGCGGATCGGCTCTTTCCGCGGTCACCTGACCGCGGCCCCATTGAAGCCGAGCATTGGCCGCTTTCCATGCGAGGTAGCAATCGGCCTTTCCGCGGTCACCTGACCGCGGCCCCATTGAAGCGTGCTGGAGCTAGAGGGCGTCGTCAAGTTCGACGACTTTCCGCGGTCACCTGACCGCGGCCCCATTGAAGCAATCAACACGACGGCTGGCGAGACGACGAACGCAAGTCTTTCCGCGGTCACCTGACCGCGGCCCCATTGAAGCCCGGACGCGCTCGTGGACTACACGCCGCGCGTGCCGACTTTCCGCGGTCACCTGACCGCGGCCCCATTGAAGCTCGCCACCTATGGCATGATGTCCGAGGGCACTGATACTTTCCGCGGTCACCTGACCGCGGCCCCATTGAAGCAGGACCCACGAGAAGGGAGGTGATCGAAACGAGAGCTTTCCGCGGTCACCTGACCGCGGCCCCATTGAAGCAGCGCGTGCGGCGTGCGCTGAGCTGGCGTCTTCGTATTTTGAAAACAACCATCGGTTTTGTGCTGATTGCGATGCTCGCCAGCGTTAATTGCTGTTCGGAAATCTTGACGACGCTTCTGTACTGCTCCTCCTGTGCTTTCCTATTGGCTTGTTCGAGTGGACGTACTCGTCGGCGAGTTGGTGTGCCATTCCGCACGCGCTTCTGCGATGAGTTTCCAATTTGAAATGTTTGCGCAAGGCCAAGTCGAAATTCTTACCCAAGTGATTGACAGCCTGTTCGGACACCCGCTAGATTGACGACGCACGACTGAGAGATTGCAGCTTCGACGGGCCTCGGTGGTTGCTGGCGACGTTTCAGTCAGGGCACGGGTTAACTGGGCGCGGTCACGTTTGGCAATAGGGGACGACGGCCGATGCAATTGGGCTGGAGACGATCCTTTTGGTCACCGGGGTGTTGGCCGTGGCGATCGGGGTGGTCTGGTGGCTTGCCTCGCGGACCGATGAACCCTTGGCCGCCAACGATGTTCCTGGCGTGGAGGATCGGCAGGCGCGTGACAAGGGATCTCCCTTGCGAGGTGGATCGGGCCGACTGAGCGATGGCGGTGACCACAATTCGGCGGATCGCGACGCCGCATCCAAAGCGGCGTCTGCCGATCCTTTCGACTACGGCACGACGCCGACCGTGCCCGTCGACGCCAACGAGCAAGTCAAGACCGTCGTCGAAGCTGCACTGGCAGGCGAGAAGCCGTGGATGCGTTCGGCTTTGACGCCGCCGCCACCGTTCGATCGCGAGAGCTACGAGAGGGATCCGGACGCCTATCTGAACACGCCGGCGCCCGGGCGTGTCTTTCAGCCCGCCCAGCCAGGCAAGGGGGTGCGTCGACTGAGTGCGTTGAGCCGCACCTTCGTGACCGTCGCTCAGAACAAGTCGGTGAACCTGCGGGTGCAGGCGGTGCCGGGTGCTCCGGTAACGTTTACTTCGTTCGACGTCGGACGCTTTGAGAACCTGCTCACCACGATCACGGTGCGGGCCGACGAGCAGGGAGTGGCGCAGACGCAGTTCTTTGGTGCACCGGGCACGATCAATGATGTGAATATCCTGGCGGCCTCACCGCTGACCTCTGGGCAAGTGAGGTTCGTTGTCAACGTAACCTTGCCGGACGATACAGTGCCAGTCTTGGAAGAAGAGGAGTCGCAAGGCGCGGAGTAAGGTGGCCTCAGCCTCGCCTGCTCAAGTCGTCGTTTGGAATCTACGGTTAATTTGAAACGGTATTGGCCAGCACAATTGGAGCATCACTATGGCTAAGCACACCACACCCCGAAAGGCATCTACTCGAGCGCTGCAGGCGGGTCCGACCTCGTTCGCCCTTCGCCTTGCCCTGGTGGCCTGCGTCATTGCCGTGTTGCTTGCACTCGGCGCAAAGCCGGGTGGTGCGGCCAGTTTCTCTTCCAGCGGCGGCCAGTCGGCGACCGGCCGGGCCTATCTGTACCGCTGCTGGAATCACTGGTTCTTCAAGTTGTGTGCTTGTGGTCCGTGTCAGACCGGCTATTCCCTGGCGACGACCTCGGGAACCAGCGGTCAATCGGCGCAGAGCGGCTCGATGGGGGGAACTTCCCAGGGCGGCTCGCTCATCGACAACCTTTCCTTCAATCATCATCACATCGCGACCGACTACGAGGTGGGTGATTGCCAGGCCGGTTGTACGGGCTGCGGTGGGGGATCTTCTTCGTCGGATCTTCCGATGCTCCATCTCGAGCGGCGACACCGTTTGCGGGATCAGACCTGGCACAGCAGTTTTGGGCCGGGCGTCTATAGCAACTACGACACGAAGCTCAATGTCTACGACCTTGAGAGTGGCGATCTGCAGATCGACCTGTTCGATCCACGTGAGCTATGGCCCGTGCGTTTGATTCATGATTCCACGCTTGCCGCCGGTGTGTTCGAGGATCGCCGTAACAAGTCGGTCAAAGAGATCAAAATGATCGACACGGCCACCGGGCTTGGCACCAATAGCATCGAGGATGCCGACAAGATCGAGCTGACCAACTATCAAGGCTACAAGTTCCACTTCGACTTGATCGAAATGAGTAGCTTCGGCGCCAATCTGGTTGCGCATTGGAAGTTCGAGGACTCGACGGCCGACGAGATCGGCCCCTATTCGGGGACGCTGCACAAGAAATCCGGATCCAGCGATCCGGCCTATGTGACGGGCTACGGTGGCGGCAAGGGGCTCGAGCTTCTCTTGGCGGACGAACACTACATGTCGGTCACACCCTCGCCGAGCAACACGCCGGAGATTACTGGAACGTTCACCATGGGGGCTTGGATTAAGCCGAACCCAGGTTCGACGACACGCGTTGTGGCTGTCTTCAAGACGAGAGTGAATGGAGGTTACACGCTGCAGTTGACCGGCTCGGATCGTCTCCAAGCGTTTGGCATTGGCAGCTTGACCGGAGATGCGGCGGATGCGATCACCGATGATGGCAATACCTGGACGCACGTGGCGATGTCGTACGACGGCGAGACCTTCCGGCTGTTCAAGAATGGCCAGGTGATCAAGGAAACGCGCATCAACGCACAGCTGGACCTGGAGGGTGAGGTCATCGTCGGTACGCGTGCCCAGCAGAACACGTACTTCTTCGACGGCGTGATTGACGACCTGAAGATCTACGACGGGGCTCTGACTGAGGTGGGCGTGTCCCTGTCAGCTGGACTGACGCCGCCAGGTGCCGCCACTCAGAAGTCGGGACGGCTCACCAAGATCGAAGACCGCAATGGCTTCAGCATCGACATCGACTATGTCGATGCGAGCGAATACTCTTCAATCTTTGGAATGACGGAGGCGGAGTCGCCGGAGCTGCAATGGGTCATCGACACGATTACCGACGCGCAATGCCGGGTGGCCGATTTCGACTACCACACGACCCAGAAGGGAGGCCGCTGGGTCGTGCATACGATCGAGTTGCCGGGAAGCGACACGCGCACGATCACCTACACCTACAGCACCGACGGCAAACTGACCCAGGTGACGCATCCCGATGCGAGCGTGTCGAACTTTACCTACGGCACGTCTGGTTCGATGACCACCGTGACGTACGACGAGGCCGCAGCCACCGACACCCATCGGGTCAAGACCGTCTACCTGAGCGATCAACTCTTGATTGACACTAGCATCCCTCAGGGCGGCTTTGATGCCCCGGAGGCCAACTTTCTTTTGAATCAGCCTTCGTTGGCGGTGCGCATGATCACCAAGCCGCGCACGACCACGGAAGATGAGGTCATCTACCTCAATTTACCCATGGCGGCCCCGAACGCATCGGAGCCGGACTGGGTGCCGCCGGGCCGAAACTATCAGAACGAGTCCCTGATTTACGAGGGCTCGGAGAACCTGCGTTGGATGCATAGTCTCCATGAGAGCCAGAATTTCAAGGATGGCTGGACGATCGACATCGCGGGCATCGACGCGGGCACGTATGGCAATCGTGTCTCCGATGCGATCAGCGGCTCGCTCGAGGGAGACAACATCACCGAAGCGCTTCCCGACTTACTTGGCGACGGTCAGCAGGCACAGCTCGGCGACTGGTCGAAGGTCCGCAATGCCCAGGGCGTGACCTTCAGCTACACGCACGATGACGACACCTTCCCGACGAAGAAGACGTACGCGGACGGCACCAGCGAGAGTTGGTCCTACATCGATCCGGACACTAGCCAGACAGACCCGTTCCATAACGTCTTCCGCTACCGTGACCGACTGAATCGCGTCACCCGCTACGACTACGACGCGGACGGCAACATGATCGAGAAAGAAGTCGGCATCACCGCGGACCCGACCGATCCGGACGATCCGGCCGACGACACCACGAGTTCCGAGTACGCCTCCTACACCTGGGCCTACTACACGGCCAACGAGAGTCCCGCCGTTTCCGGTACGGGGATTCCTGCCAACAACCAATTCAAGGGCTTATTGAAGGCCTCGACCGACGCCAACAGCAAAACAACGCACTACGTCTACAATTCGGACGACCTGCTGGCGGCCGTGGTGGAGCCGGCCGATGACCCCTCGGTCGATACGACGCGGGCCGTCACGCTCTACACCTACGATTCGGCTGGGCGACCGGCGACGAGCACCGATCCGATCGGTCGCAAGACCTATTGCTACTACGATGAGCGCGACCGCGTCATCCAGATCGGCTATCACGACAAATCGACGGAACGCTACGCCTACGGGACGAACAACGATACGCAAGGAGGTCTGGGCGCCCAGGTGAACACCAGCAACCTGGTGGTCGCCTACCAGGATCGCAACGGCAACGTGACCCGCTACGTGTACGACGAGCAAGGCCGCCGCGTCAAGACGGTCACGGCCAGCCACCAAATCGATCCAGCCAAGGTCGTCGTCGACAACAGCACCAATCCCACGCCGGACGACCTGCTCGATCTGATCACCAATCATTCCGATGCAATCACCGACGCCAGCGTGCGCGTCGAAGAGACCTGCACCTTCCTCGACGGCACCAATCTGAGGGCGACCTGCACTCGTAGGGGCGAGACAACAACGTACACCTATGACTACCGTCAGCGACTCCTCACCACGACCGTCCAGCCCCGTTTCGAGAGCGGTCCCACCGCCAAGTCGCTGATCACAACGAACGTCTACAAGGGCAATCTCCTCTTCTCGACCACCGATCCTTACGGACGCGTCACCTACTACGGTTACCGCGCCAGCGACAGCGCCTTGATCCGCACCGTCCGGGCGACAAAGCCGACGGCACCGGTCGAGTTCTTCGCCAACAATGCGGCCGTGTTGGCCGAGCTGCGCACCAGCCACTCGGGGGCCAACGCCACGATGTTGATCACGGACTACGTGCTCGACAGCGCAGGGCAACAGATCGCCTCGGTCGACCCCCGGGGCGTCGTCCATACGGCCCAGTACGACAGTCGCGGTCGCGTAACGCAGCGGATCGAAGCGGAGTTCTTGGCCACCTCCTACAAGCACGTCAGCGAGCCGGTCAATCCCAGCTTCGGTTCGCAGCAGCCCGAACGCGCCAAGACGGTGACCACGTATGACGCCAACAGCAACGTGACGCAGATCCAGTCACCCCGTTCTTTCGACACGAACGACACGGAGGGAACCTACGCCATCACGAAGATGGAGTATACCGATCGCAACTTGCTCGAGAGTCGCACGGTGGCCTTCGGCGACGCCAACGACGCGGCGACCGAGTACTTCTACTACTACCTCGACCGACGGCGCAAGGCGCGCAAGGACTTTCGCGGCAACTTCACGACGCAGCTGTGGCACGAGTGCTGCGGTCGTTACCAGGGCTCGATCGACCCCGAAGGTCACGGAACGATCAGCAACACCGACTTCTTTGGGAACGTGACCCACACGGCCACCGCGGCCGATCTGGCGGTCACGAACGCCGACGGCAGCATCGACGTCTCCGGCAGCAGCAACATTACCGAGACGGGTGCCGGGCTCTTGAAGCTCGGCAATGCGCACGACCCACCGGACAATGAAGACCTGATGCACGAAGTCACCACGCTGTTCGACGCCCGAAATCGGCCGGTTGCCCGCACCGTCTGGCTGCTGCCGGCGACCACGTCGGCGACGGTCGATGCAAACAGCGTCCCGATCGCCGGCGCCACGACTTTGAGCAATCACGGCACCGAGCGCGGCGCCGCGGGCGTGAAGCCGGCCAGCGTCCTCTCGCTCTTCGACGGGAGCGATCTGCGGGGGCTGACCACCCGCTGGCTCTACGACGAGAACTTGTCGGATAACACGGGCCTGGACAACAGCACGGGCGTTACCGTACCCGAGCTCGACGGTTCCGGCACGTTCGACGTGAGCGTCGCGGCCCTGGTTACGAAGCTGAGCGACGCCGGTATCACCTTCGGTAGTGGCAGCGACGGTTCGGCCATGGTGACCATCAACCCCGAAGAAGAGATTTCGGCCGTCATCTACGACGGCACCGGCCGCGTCTTGGCCAGCGGCGTCTTCGAATCGTACAAGAACGACACGCCGGGCAAGAGTGACGGTGATCTGTTGACCTGGACGATCCGCAAGTACGACGGGGTGACGAGCAATCTCTTGGAAACGATCGCGGTCAACGCGCTGGGCAACGAGTGGAAGAGCCGCAGTGACGGGGCCGGTCGAGTACACGAGAAGGTGGACTCCGACGGCTACGTCTCGACGTATACGTACGACGCCAATTCGAACGTCCTCAGCTACGATGCGCCGGTACAAGGCGGCGGGAGCTCGGTCCAGGTCGGCTGGGAAGCCGGCACTGCCCTCGGCCAGTTCGACGGCTACGACCTGCGCAACCGGATCGTTGCTCGCACAGACGCCCAGGGGGATACCGTCACGATCGTCTACGACAAGCACAGCAACGTGGTCGAGACATACGATGCCAAGAACTCGGGCGGTTCGCCGACCCATTGGACGGCGTTTACCTACGACGCTCGTGATCGACGGACCCGGTCGGACGACCGTGTCGCCAGCGTAACCACCTGGACCTACGACGACAACAACAACTTGGAGACGATGACCGACGGCGACAATCAGGCGGGCAGCGATGCGACCGTCTACGTTTACGATCGGCGAAATCTCAAGACGTCGGTCGAGTACCCCGGGCACAGCGGCGCCTCGGGCACGCCGAACTACGACCGTCGCGAGTTCGTATATGACGCGGCCCGGCGGCTGCTGGTCAAGGAGGATCAACTCGGCGAGACCGTCAAGTACCTGTACGACCTGGCCAACCGGCTGACCGACCGCGAGTATCGAATCAGTACCAGCGACCCGCTCGGTACTCCCCCCGGCAGCGTGACCGATACCGACACCTTCACTTACGACGACGCCTCCAGAATGCTGACTGCGATCAGCGGCCGCTACAACAATACGGTCACCTTCACCTACGACGACGTGGGCCGCAAAGAGAGCGAAAAGCTGACGACGAACTTCAACAGCGGCACCCAGAACTACATCGTTTACAGCCGCTACGACGACGCCAACCGCCGCACCAAGATCGTCTACCCGGATGGCTCCATCAACGGCACCAGCGGTCAGCCCGAGACCGGCTACGTCGAGCGGCACTACAACGATCGCAATCTGCTCACCAAGATCGATTATCACGACACGACGACGCCGACGGCGGTGAAGACGACGCTCGAGGACCGTACCTACTTCGACGATGGCCGGCTGAAGCAGATCGCGCGCGACAACAACCACGACACCGATTTCACGTATCGCGACGACGGCCTGGTAAGCGTGGTCGACCATGGCATGGCGGCGGGCGAAGTGGGCAAGTACAGCTACACGTACGATGCGAACAAGAACAAGCTGAGCGAAGTGATCGATCTCGATCAGACGACTCCCGTGCACAAGATCGAGGCGTACAGCTTCGGTGGCACGAGCGCCGACGCGGGATACGACGCGGAGGATCGGCTGACCAGCTGGTACCGCGACGACGGGGCCATCCAAACTTGGACGCTCTCGAAGACGGGCAACTGGACCGACAACCGCGACACGGACGACGTCACCTCGCCCGCCTTGCGGAGTTTTCCGGTGGGGGCGACAGGCTACATCAACGACGACCGGGACCACAACGCCAACCACGAGTTGACGCGGCTCTTTATCCCGGCCGAATCGGAGCCGGATGCCGTCGATACCCCCGGCACCCAGCAGACGCTCGAGTACGACGGCAAGGGGAACGCCACGCGGGTGCCGTGGCTATTCAGCTGGCCTCCCTCGGCGGCGCCGCGCGGCGACCTGACGTGGGATTTCGACAATCAGCTGAAAAACTACACCCTCACAGTCGGGCCCACAACGATCGATATCGACTTCCGCTACGACGCCTTGGGACGGCGAGTCAGTCGCGATACGAATTCCTACTTTGGCAGCGAGTATTACCATCGCGGGGACAAGGTCTACGTCTGCGACGGCGATCAGGTGATCGCCGAGTACAAGCCGCAGACCGAGGGCGCCGACGCGATGCACAAATACGTCTACGGCACGTACGTGGACGAGGTGTGTGTGTTCATCGATCGGGTCGAGCCGCTGGCATCGACGCTCGGGTCGGAAGAATTCCGCTATTACCACCGCAACAACCAGTACAGCGTGGTGGCGCTGACCGACGACACCTCGACCGGCGTGATTCTGGAGCGCTATACCTATAACTCTTACGGCGTGCCGATGCGCCTCGATCCGGACGGGACTCTCCACGGCGCCAAGTGGTATTACTCCGACGTCGGCAATCCGTACCTGTTCACCGGCCGGCGATGGGACAGCTGGCTCGGCGGCATGTACTACTACCGGGCGCGGTACTACAGCCCGTATCTGGGCCGCTTCATCTCCCGCGACCCGATCGAGTACGCCGACGGCCCGAACATGTATCAGTATGTGGGGGGCGCGCCGCTACATGGATTGGATCCTAGTGGGTTGTTGCCTCCTGTTATCTTATCTCCGCAACCTCCTCCACCCGTCGTGCGAACCGCTCCAGTACGAGCGCCGGTTAGGGCAATCAGGGCGCTTCCCCGCGGTCGAGCACCCACGACAATGCCAAGGACACATCCCTACTTTAGGAATCTGTCACCTCGCGGACGACAGTTAGCAGATATGGCCGCAAGAGGACGCAGCATGCGAGCCGACATTATGCGGGGACGGAGCACTACGCCCAGGCTAGATAGGCCGCCGTATAGGCTGCGACTACCCCACCATAAGCCAGTGGATCCGAATGCTCCTCAGTATAGGATTCGGATACCAATTGATCTTCTCATAGAAATGAGAAAAAGTGAACGCGCGGAAGCGGAGAACGCCCGCGAACCGCAAAACGCCGGTGCACCTGAGCCAATTCCGGACCCGGTGCCTGAGCCGCAGAAGGGGAAAAAAGGCAAGGGTAACAATAAGGGCCAGTGTGCCTGTGGGTGGGAAAAGTGTGATCCTAACGGCGACGTGTACATTGACTGGGAGCCGTCGGGCAAGGGATCCATTACTCGATCTGAATGCAGAAGTTACTGCAAGACGAATGCTGGCAAGCGAAAGCTAGTAAAATACAAATGGAAGGGTCAGGATTACGATCCTGACTTCTGATTTGGTCCACACAATCGACAGATGAAAGATACTCGATGACTTCAGTCCGGGATGTATTCATCGGTTTTCTTGAGAACTGGACCGGTGAGAAAGACGAGTATCGAACTTTATTAACCGTCAGCCTGTTTCTTATCGAAGATGATCGCGTTGATGGCCTGGCACTGTCGACAGCTGAGACGCAGGATTCGCCCGCATTGAACGAAGACCTCGTCACCCGCATATTGGACGTTTGTAGCCCATTAGAAATGGCCTCCGTTCTTTGGAGTGTTATCGGATTGATGCTGTCGCCCCGGGCGTTTACAAGAGCCTTCCGACATGTCTACGGCTGCACACACGACTTAGGGGTACTGCATCCATTGGGCGGCGCCGTAAACGATTATCTGCGACGTCATCCAAAGTGTCTTGCCGTTCCTGAGGATCTCAGTGGGCGATTGCTGACATCTAATGATGTAAACCACCGAATCATTGGAATGAAGTTGTTAAAACACACAACATTGCCCCTTAGTGTGGTCATTGATTGTTTCGTAGAGGCGCTCAACGCCGGCGCGAATGAGCAAGAGCATTACGGAGCCCTGTACGAGATCGGAGAGGTTTTGGATAACGTCAACATCGACGCATGGGAGTCGCTCGATTCAGAATTGGCTGCAAACTTTGTGAAGACGCTTGAGAGTCTAGCGATGAAAACCGACGAAGTGGAAATCGCAGATGCATGTCGTCGTAACATTTCGCGAGTACACAATAAGCGCTTTGGGCCAGCTGATGATGTATGAAATGCGACAGCCCCGTAAGGCTAAGAAAGTCAGCCGACATTCAGTTCTTTGGCAATAAGACGCTCGAGTACGACGGCAAGGGCAATGCCACGAAGGTGCCGTGGCTATTCAGCTGGCCTCCCTCGGCGGCCCCGCGCGGCGACCTGACCTGGGATTTCGACAATCAGCTGAAAAACTACACCCTCACAGTCGGGCCCACAACGATCGATATCGACTTCCGCTACGACGCCTTGGGACGGCGAGTCAGTCGCGATACGAATTCCTACTTTGGCAGCGAGTATTACCATCGCGGGGACAAGGTCTACGTCTGCGACGGCGATCAGGTGATCGCCGAGTACAAGCCGCAGACCGAGGGCGCCGACGCGATGCACAAATACGTCTACGGCACGTACGTGGACGAGGTGTGTGTGTTCATCGATCGGGTCGAGCCGCTGGCATCGACGCTCGGGTCGGAAGAATTCCGCTATTACCACCGCAACAACCAGTACAGCGTGGTGGCGCTGACCGACGACACCTCGACCGGCGTGATTCTGGAGCGCTATACCTATAACTCTTACGGCGTGCCGATGCGCCTCGATCCGGACGGGACTCTCCACGGCGCCAAGTGGTATTACTCCGACGTCGGCAACCAGTACCTGTTCACCGGCCGGCGGTGGGACAGTTGGCTCGGCGTGAGCGTACGGTGAATCACGCTTTCTACCCAGGGGGGGTGACGCGGCTATCAGGCGAGGAGGTCCAGGTCGCCGTCGCCGGTTCGCTCGGCGTATTCGAGCCGGCCGCTCCAATCGCTCCGAAGGGCTAACCGTGCTTCAAGAGGAGGGCGCTTTCTTCAGGCAAGAGCTGAATCTTCTCGGTCCGATCACTCATATTCCTCAGGCAAGAGCTAAATCTTCTCGGTCCGATCACTCATAACGCTTCCGCTCGGCGCGGCGTATCTCGTC
>ERZ869936.976-NODE-976-length-22816-cov-4.486842_pt1 | contig 22816 bp, 18 predicted proteins | sample MGYA00520876_ERZ869936 | MGnify/ENA primary metagenome ERZ869936 (study PRJEB32218, sample SAMN09650985) | biofilter metagenome | isolation source: enrty point of leading RO module | place: Saudi Arabia: Thuwal, RO plant located on Red Sea | collected 2016-02-17 ...
CTGCGCACCTTGCCAGGCCACCTCAGCAACCTTGGCGGCATGGACGGTTTCTACGCCTGCCGCCTGCGCCGCGCGCAATGACACACGCCTGCCGCTGGACAGGCGCGAAGCCATCCTGATACCTAAGGCCCATGCAGCAGCCGGTTCGGATCGCACCCTCCATTCTGTCCGCGGATTTCGCGAAGTTGGGTGAGGAGGTGCGTGCGGTCGATGCGGCCGGGGCCGACTACATCCACATCGACGTGATGGACGGCCATTTCGTGCCGAACCTGACCATCGGACCCACGGTCATCGAGGCGCTGCGCCCCCATTCCAAGCGGCCTTTCGACGTGCACCTGATGATCGCGCCGGTCGATCCCTATATCCCGGCCTTTGCCCAGGCCGGCGCCGACATCGTCACCGTGCATCCGGAATCGGGGCCGCATCTGCACCGCACGGTTCAGCTCATCAAATCGCTCGGCAAGAAGGCCGGCGTCGCGCTCAATCCGGCGACGCCGCTCGGCGTGCTGGACCACGTTCTCGACGAACTCGACCTGGTGCTGGTCATGAGTGTCAACCCGGGCTTCGGCGGCCAGGCCTTCATCGAAAGCGCCCTGCCGAAGATCGCGGCGCTGCGCAAGCGCATCGACGCAACGGGACGCGCGATCGACCTGGAGGTCGATGGTGGCGTCAATGCCGAAACCGCGCCGCGCGTGATCGCGGCCGGCGCCGATGTCCTGGTCGCCGGGTCCGCGACCTTCAAGGGCGGGCCGGGCGCTTACGCCAAGAACATCGGTATGCTGCGCGGCGGGACCGCAAAGGGCGGCCGCGCCGCCGGGACCTAGGCCATGCGCAAGACTCCGGCCGGGGGGCCGGACTCCAAAGCCGCAGCGCGCGCCAAGGGTGCCAAGGGCACCGTGCCGGATATGGCAAAGCGCGTGCGCGACTGGGCCCAGTTGCCCGCCGACCGGATCTTCGCGGCCCTCGGCTACACCCTGAAGCGCCCGGTCTTCGCCCTGCCGCTGTACCGCTGGTCGCTGCCGGGCTTGACGGCAACCAGCCTGGCGGTGACGCCGACCGACCCCTGGCCAGGCCGGGCCGAGGCCGGCACCGCGATCCTGCAAGGTACCTTCGACTTAGCCGGGCAAAGCCTGCGCGACCCCGCGCCCCTGTGGGCGCCGCCCGGCGCCACGGCGGCGTGGCTGAACGAGATGCACGGCTTCACCTGGCTGCGCGATTTGCGGGCCACCGGCGGCGATGCCGCGCGCCGCCGGGCCCGAGAGCTGGTTGCCGCCTGGCTGGAGGCACATCCCGGGTGGTCCATGCCGGCCTGGAGCCCGCTGGCCTGCGGCCAACGCATGGCCTCCTGGCTGGGCTGTTTCGAATTCTTCGCCGCCAGCGCCGAGATCGCTTTCCGTCACAAGATGCTGATCAGCATCGCCCAGCAGGCGCAGCACCTGAGCCGCGCCCTGCCGGCGGGTCTCGGAGGCGCCGACTTGATCGCAGCAACCAAGGGTCTGATCTATGCCGGCGCGGCCTTGCCGGGTGGCAATACCTGGCGGGCGCGCGGCCTCGATATCCTGATCCGCGAACTGCCGCGCCAGATTCTGGCCGACGGCGGTCACATCGAGCGCAATCCGGCACGGCACATGGCGGTATTGCGCGACCTGATCGATATCCGCGGCGTCCTGGCCCGCGCCGAGACCCCAAACGCTGGCAAATCAGGCGGCGGCAGGTCAAAGGGCAACGTCCCGGAGGATCTGACCATCGCGATCGAGGCCATGGCCCCGATTCTGCGCATGTATCAGCACGGCGACGGCGGCCTGGCATTGTTCAACGGCGCCGCGGAGGACAGCGGCCTTCAGGTCGACCTGGTGCTGCAACGCGCGGGCGGACCGCGCCGCCAGGTCGGCACGGCGATCGAGACCGGATACGAGCGCATGGCGGCCGGGCGCACCTTGGTCCTGGTCGATGCCGGCGCGCCGCCGCCGCACGGGCTGGACCGCCATGCGCACGCGGGCACCCTGAGCCTGGAGATGAGCGCCGGCCGGGAGCGCCTGATCGTCAACTGCGGGGCCCGAACCGACGATGCGACCTGGCGCGGCGCGCAGCGCGCGACCGCCGCGCATTCGGCGCTTGTGCTTGGCGACACCAATTCCTCGGAAGTCCTGTCCGGCGGCCTGGGCCGGCCGGCGCGAATCCTGAACCACAAGCGCGAGGAGGAAGACGGCTGCATCCTGCTCGACCTGGCGCACGACGGCTATCTGCGCGGCTTCGGCGTGCTGCACCGGCGGCGCCTGTTCCTGGGCGCCGAGGGCACCGACCTGCGCGGCGAGGACAGCCTGGAGCCGCGCGCGAATCGTGTGCCGAGAACCGCGCCCTTCGCGATCCGCTTTCACCTGCACCCATCGGTCAGCGCCAGCCTCGTGAAGGGCGGTGCCAGCGTTCTTTTGCGCCCGCCCAAGGGCGAGGGCTGGCACCTGCACGCCTCCGGCGCGGTCATGTCGCTGGAGCCGAGCATCTATCTGGGCCACCCGAAGGAAATCCGGCGCAGCCAGCAAGTCGTGCTCGGCGGCATGCTCGGGCCCGACGGCGCACAGATCAAGTGGGCCCTGCGGCGGGTCGACGGCAAGCGCGGTTAGCGTGGCCAAGTTGACCTTCGCCGTATGACCTGGCCCTTCGTTTTCGTTTCGAGCCTTGCCGTCGCGGTCGTGAGCTGGGCGCTCACCGGGCTGGTCCTGCGGGTGCTGACACGCAAGCACATCCTGGACCTGCCCAACGCGCGCAGCAGCCACGACGCGCCCAAACCGCGCGGCGGCGGCCTGGCCGTGGTGCCGGTCGTTCTGCTGTCCTGGCTCGGTGCCACGCTTTGGTTCGACGCTATGTCGCCGGATTTCGCGCTGGTTCTGATCGGAGCGGCGGGCCTGGCCCTGGTTTCCTGGCGCGACGATTTGAAGAGCCTGCCGGCCCTGCCGCGCATTTTTGCCCAGGCGATTGCGGTCGGCATCTGTCTGTACGGCACGCGAGAGATGGGCCCGGTGTTCCAGGGCCTTCTACCGCCCTTGTGGGACCGCCTCATCGCGGGCCTGCTCTGGCTCTGGTTCATCAATCTGTTCAATTTTATGGACGGGATCGACGGCATCAGCGGCGTCGAGTCCGGCGCCATCGGCATCGGCTTGTTCCTAACCGGCGTGGTCCTGACCGGATTGAACCCAGGCGTTCTGCCGCCGCTTCTCTTGACCGCCGCGTCGGCCGGTTTCCTGATTTGGAACTGGCCGCCGTCGAAACTGTTCCTCGGCGATGTCGGCAGCGTGCCGTTGGGCTTCCTGCTGGGCTGGCTGCTGTTGGCATGGGCCGCGCAGGGTCATTGGGCGGCTGCGGCGATCCTCCCGGCCTATTACTTCGCGGACGCGACGATCACCTTGGGCAAGCGCGGTCTGCGCGGCGCCAAGGTCTGGCACGCGCATCGCGAGCACTTTTACCAGCGCGCGGTTCAAGGCGGCGCCAGCCACGGGCAGGTGACGCACGGCGTGCTGATCTGCAACGTCGTGCTGATCGGCTGCGCCCTGATCGCCGAGACCGTCGATGCCTGGCTCGGACTCCTGGGCGCCTGCCTGACGGTCGTCGGATTCCTGTGGATCTTGGCCCGTTGGGCCCGCCGCGCCAGCCCGCCCGGCTGAACAAAAGCCGGTGCGGCACGGCGCCGTTGTGTTAGGGTGTCTCACGCATCCGTGAGGGGGGCGGCCGCGACCCGGAATATTGAGGGCCGGCCGCAGACATTATGAAGCACATTCATCGCCGTGTGCCCCGGCAGACCGTTGCTTTTCTGCACGATCTTGTCATGGCCGGGCTGTCGTTCGTCATTGCCCTGGCCCTGCGCCTGGGCAACCAAACCTTCGGTTATTTCTCGCAGGACCTGCTGCTCGCCCTGGTGCTGTTTGTGGCGGTCTGCGGCGCCGTCTTCCTGTATTTCGGACTCTATCGCGGCATATGGCGCTATGCCTCGCTGAACGATCTGGAAGCCATCGTCCGCGCGGCCAGCGTGTCGATCCTCATCTTCCTGGCGATCACCTTTTTCGTCACGCGGCTGGAGGCCGTGCCGCGCACGTCCTTACTCATCAACTGGTTCACCTTGATCTCGCTGCTCGGCGGACCGCGCATCCTGTACCGCGTCTTCAAGGACCGCGGTTTCGATCACCTGTTCGAGCGCGAGAACACGCGGCGCACGCCGGTCGTCCTCTTGGGCGCCGGCGACGCGGCGGAGGCTTTTATCCGGCAAATGGCGCGCGACCGGCAGGCACCCTACAAGGTTCTGGGCGTGATCGACGAAAAGGGCACCCGGGTCGGCCGCAGCATTCACGGCGTCGCCATCCTCGGCCACTTGGCACAACTGGACTCGGTTCTAAGCACGCTGAAGAGCGAAAGGCGCGATCCGCAGCGCATCATTTTGACCAAGAACCTGGCGCGCGACGAGCTGGCGCAGATTCTTGACATCGCCGATGCCAAGGGCATGGCAATCGCGCGCCTGCCCCGCGTGACCGAACTGCGGCGAGGCGAAGAGCATTCGCTGGAGCCGCGCCCGATCGCCATCGAGGACCTGTTGGGCCGTACGCAAGCCAAACTGGACCGCGCCGCCATGCTGCGACTGATCGCGGACCGCAAGGTTCTGGTGACCGGCGCCGGCGGTTCGATCGGTTCCGAGTTGGTCCGCCAAATCGCCGCGCTGGGTCCCGCGCACCTGACCCTTGTCGACAATTCCGAATTCGCGCTCTACCGCATCGACCGCGAGCTTCATGAGCGTCATGGCGCGGTTTCGCGCAAGGCGGTTCTGGCCGACGTCCGCGACCGGGCCCGTATCGAACGGGTTCTGAGCGAGGCGGCACCGGACCTGGTGTTTCACGCCGCGGCGCTCAAGCACGTGCCCATGGTCGAGGCCAATCCGCTCGAAGGCGTGATGACCAATGTGATCGGCGCCCGATACGTGGCCGATGCCTGCCGGCGGTCCCAGGTCGCGGCCATGGTCTTGATCTCGACCGACAAGGCAATCAACCCGACCAGCATGATGGGCGCGACCAAACGCCTCGCCGAAAGCTATTGTCAGGCCCAGGACATTGCGGAGCGCGGCACGGGTACGCGCTTCGTGACCGTGCGTTTCGGCAATGTGCTCGGCTCGACCGGTTCCGTGGTTCCGCTGTTCCAGCGCCAGATCGCGGCCGGTGGCCCGCTGACCGTCACCCATCCGGATATGCGGCGCTACTTCATGACCGTGAGCGAGGCCGTGGAGCTGGTGCTTCAGGCTTCGGCCCTGGGCGCCGGCAGTCCGCGCGAGGAAGCCGGCAAGATCTACGTTCTGGACATGGGCGAGCCGGTCAAGATTCTCGACCTGGCGCGTCACATGGTCCGGCTGTCGGGCCTACGGCCCGACCGCGATATCAGAATCGAGATCACGGGCCTGCGGCCGGGTGAGAAACTGCACGAGGAAATCTTTCACGCCGGCGAACCGACCATCAAGACCAGCCACCCCAGCCTCATGTTGGCGGCGCCGCGCACGGTCAATCTGGAAATCCTCAGCCGCAGCCTACAGGACCTGAGCGCGCTTGCCGAGAAGGGTAAGCAGAACGAGGCCGTCGCCTTGGTCAAGCGCCTGGTGCCCGAGTATCAACTTTCCGAGGCCCTGGAGCCGACCGGTCACGCGGATCGGGCCAGCGGCAAGAACCCGGCATAAGCCGCGCCGCTTGACGGCCAGTTGCTTGACCCCGGGCCGGGCGCCGCTTAGACCACGGCCGTGCATGCCACGACCGACGAGGCCGAAGTGTCCAGCAGCCCCACGAAACCCACCGAGGCACCCGACCTGGTTCGGGTGCGACGCGCGCTAATCTCCGTATCCGACAAGACCGGCCTGACCGAATTGGCCGGTGCGCTGGCGGCCAGCGGGGTCGAGATCCTCTCGACCGGCGGCTCCGCCCGTGCGATCAGGGACGCGGGCATCCCGGTCACCGAGGTCGCGGCCCACACCGGGTTTCCGGAAATCATGGACGGCCGCGTCAAAACCCTACACCCGAGCATCCACGGCGGCATCCTGGCCCGGCGCGACCTGGCCGAGCATCGCAGCGCCATGGAGGACCACGGCATCGCGCCGATAGACCTGGTCGCGGTCAACCTGTACCCCTTCGAGGAAACCCTGGCCGCTGGCGCCGACCGTGCGACCTGCATCGAGAATATCGACATCGGCGGTCCGGCGATGCTACGTGCGGCGGCCAAGAACCATGCTTTCGTGACGGTGGTCTGCGAACCGGGCGACTACGCCGCCGTGATCGCGGAGCTCAAGGCAAACGAAGGCGCGACCACGCAGGCGCTGCGCACGCGCCTGGCCGCGGCGGCCTATGCGCACACAGCCGCCTACGACGCGGCCATTTCCGGCTGGATGCTCGGCGCCATGGAGCCGGAATTTCCGGCACGCGTGGCCTTTGGCGGCCGCCTGCGCCAGACCTTGCGCTACGGCGAAAACCCGCACCAGCGTGCCGCGCTTTATCTCGGCGGGCCGGCGCGTGCCGGTGTCGCCGGCGCGCGGCAGATTCAGGGCAAGGAACTCAGCTACAACAACTTGAACGACACCGACGCCGCGTTCGAATTGGCGGCGGAGTTTCAGGCGCCTGCTTTCGCGCGCCCGGCTGTCGCGATCATCAAGCACGCCAATCCTTGCGGCGTCGCATTGGGTAGCACCTTGGCCGAGGCCTACCGCAAGGCGCTGGCCTGTGATCCGGTCAGCGCCTTCGGCGGCATCATCGCCTTGAACCGGCCACTGGACGCCGAGACTGCGGGGGGGATCGCGACGGCCTTCAGCGAGGTCATTATGGGTCGGCGCCTGGCACCGGCAGGCGGCGGACTGCTGGGCGAGCAAAAGGACGCGCCCGTGCTGCTGACCGAGGGCCTTATCGCTCCGGGCCTGGAACCCGCAGCGTGCGACATCCTGGCCGAGAAAAAGAACCTGCGCATGCTGGTGACCGAGGGCCTGCCCGAACCGGGCACGCCGGGCATGTTGGCCAAGACGATCGCCGGCGGCTTGCTGCTGCAATCGCGCGACACGGGGCGCGTCGGCCGCGAAGACCTCAAGGTCGTCACCAAGCGCGCGCCCAGCAAACAGGAAATGGACGACTTGCTGTTCGCGTTCCTGGTCGCCAAACACGTGAAGTCGAACACCATCGTGCTGGCGCGCGACGGCGCGACGATCGGCATCGGCGCGGGCCAGATGAGCCGTGTCGACTCTGCGCGTATCGCGGCCTGGAAGGCGCGCGATGCAGCATCCGCCACAGGCGCATCGGGCGAGGCCGCGACAGCCGGATGCGTTGGCGCCTCCGACGCTTTCTTTCCCTTCGCTGATGGCCTGATGGCGGTAATCGAAGCGGGCGCGCGCGCGGTCATACAACCGGGCGGCTCGATGCGCGACGACGAGGTCATCGCCGCCGCCGACGAGGCCGGCATCGCCATGGTCTTCACCGGCATGCGTCACTTCCGCCACTGATGGCTTCTTTGGAGGCGACAGACGATGAGCTTTAAAATCGAACGGATCGATCACGTCGTCATGAATTGCGATGACGTCGATGCAACCGTCGCCTGGTATCAACGCGTGCTCGGCATGAAGAAAGAAATCTTCGGGCCTGACCGGCACACGGCCCTCAAGTTCGGCAAGCAGAAATTCAACGTGCGGCCGCGCGGTAAGCCGGATTGGTGGAGCGTCGAGAATGATGCGCCGGGCGCGCTGGACCTGTGCTTCGTAACCGAAACGCCGGTCGATCGCGTGCTCGCGCACCTCAAGGCATGCGGTGTCGAAATTGCTCAGGGTCCCGTTGAGCAGATCGGCGCCCTCGGGCCCATGACCTCGGTCTACTTCTACGACCCGAACCGCAACCTGATCGAAGTCGCCGTCTATTCGTAAGGCTTGAGCAGCGGTTCAGGCGTCCGGCGTTTTCCAAGTCCATTCGCGCGCCGCGTGTTCGGCCAGGAAGTCGACGAAGCTGCGCACCTTGGGCGACAGGTGCCGGCCGGGCGGATAGACCGCGTAGATCGCGCTGTCCGGGCCGTGATACTCGGGCAGGATATGAACCAGGTGCCCGGCCTCCAGGTCGGGGCCGATCAGCCAAAGCGGCAAGAGTGCAATGACGAGACCGGCGAGCGCGGTAGCCAGCAAAGCCTCCGCGTTATTGGTTTCCAGGTTTCCTGTCACGCGCACGATCTGCGGCTTCGCGGGGTCCTGTCCCTGGCTGAGAAAGGGCCAGTCGTTCCTCTGCGCGCGGTAGGTGTAGACGAGGCAGTTGTGATTCACCAGTTCGGCCGGCTGCGCCGGCTGCCCGTATCGGGCGATGTAGGCGGGCGCCGCGCACACCAAACGGCGGTTGGCGGCGAGCCGCCGGGCGATCAAGCTGGAATCAGAAAGCTCGCCGATCCGGACCACCAGGTCGATCGATTCCTCCGTGATGTTGACGTAGCGGTCGTTGAGGGTCATGTCGACGCGCACCTCCGGATAGCGGTCGATGTAATCCCGCAACACGGGCGCGATATAGAGCCGCCCGAACCCGCTTGGCACGTCCACGCGCAAGGTGCCGCGCGGCGCCGTGCTGAGGTGCGACACCGCCTGCTCGGCTTCTTCGATCTCCGTCAGGATGCGTTCGGCCCGCTCGTGAAAGGCCGCGCCGACCTCGGTCAGGCCGAGCCGTCGGGTGGTCCGGTTGAACAGCCGGGCGCCCAGGCGATCCTCCAGGCGGCCGATCTGTTTGCTGACCGCCGAGGGCGTCTGGTTCAGGCTGCGCGCGGCGGCGGAAAAGCTGCCTTCGCGCACCACACGGGCAAAGACCTCCATGCCGGCCAGGGATTCCACGACTCTCTCCAATTTGTGCCATCAAGGCACATATATTGATCTAGTACGGTATATTATCAACTACACGGATTAGGCTTAGGTTTCAACCCAAGAGAGCGGCCTCGCCGCGAGCGCCGAAGATACGGGAGACCCCAGCCATGGAATTCCATCGAATCGAAGAACTGCCCAGGTACCGCGACATTGGCCTTGAGATGTCCTGGGGGATGCCGGTGAGCATCAGCCCGGCACTGACAAAGGCGGCGATGGCCAGGGCGCATCTTTTGCGCTCCCAGGCTGCGCATCGGATCTTCGGCGCCTTGGCCCGGAAGGCCATTGGTGTCTTGGGCCGCGCAACATTAAGGCGCGCCGAACGGGGTGGCGACTGACCGCCGCCGATGCCGCAAACCAGCGGGGCCTGGCGACGAACGCCTGACCCACTTGCGTTCTAGGCGTCAGGGTCGCGGAGCGGCCAGAGCAGGATCAGACCGGCAAGAAAGAAAATCAGGATGGTCGCCATGCCGGCGCGCTGGCTATCGGCCAGGTAAGTCGTCCAGCCGACGATGGCCGGGCCCAGGAACGCGGTCGCCTTGCCGGACAGGGCATAGAGGCCGAACAGTTCGCCGCGCGCCTCGGGTGGCGCCAGGCGCGCCATCATCGAGCGGCTGGCCGATTGCGCGGGTCCGATGAATAGGCCGATGACGCAGCCAAGAACGGTGAAGGCGAACTGGGTTTCGACCATCAAAATCGCCGCGCCGGCGCCGATCAGCCCGATCAGCGACACCACGATGGTGCGCTTCGCGCCCATCAGGTCGTCCAGCCACGAAAACCCGAAGGCCCCCAGCCCGGCCGCGATGTTGAGCAGGATGCCGAAGATCAGGATATCCTGAAATCCCATGCCGAAGGTGCCCGCGGCATAGACGCCGCCGAAGGCGAACAGGGTGTTGAGCCCATCGGTGTAGAGCATGCGCGCGAGCAGGAAGCGGCCGACCGAGCCTTGGCGCGGCAGGGCGCGCAGCGTGCCCCAAAGCTTGCGCAGGCTGGCGGCGAGGCCGGAGGCTTGGATCTGCACCGGGCGCGCGCGGTCCGGCGTGAAGATAAACAGCGGCAAGGCGAAGACCGCCAGCCACAGTGCGACAAACGGCCCGGTGATGCGCACATGTTCCGCCGCCTCGCGATCCAACGGCACCAGCGCGAGATCGTCCTGTACAAACAAAACCAGCGCCAGCGCCAAGCATACGAGTCCGCCGGCGTAGCCAAGGCTCCAGGCCCAGCCGGAGACCCGGCCGACACGTGCGCGCGGTGCGATGTCGGGCAGCATGGCGTTGTAGAAGACCTGTCCGAATTCGAATGCCGCGTTACCGATCGCAACGAGTACAAGCACCAGAATCGCGAAAGCCGGGTCCGGCTTGGCCCACCAAAGCCCAGCGGCCGAGACGACAGCCAGTGCCGTGAACCCGGCTATCCAGGGTTTACGCCGGCCACCCTGATCCGCGAGTGCGCCGAGAATCGGCGCCAGGAACGCGACCGCGAGGCCGGAAAGCGCGAGCGCGTTGCCCCACTGCGCCGTGCCGATCGCCGTATCGAGGCTGAGCGCGGTCGTGAAATAGGCCGCGAAGACGAATGTGACGATGACCGTCGGATAGGAGGAGTTGGCCCAGTCGTAGAAGCACCACGCAATCAATCCGCGCCGGTCGGCGAAAGCGCCCGGGTCGCGGCGTGGCGATTCGCGATGGGGCGATTCGCGATGGGGCGATTCTGATGGGCCGGTCATGAACTGCGCGTCATGACACGTCCCGGAGCGACTTCACAACAAGTTTTGGGCCGGCGCGGAGCCTAGCCAAGGCTGCGACGACGTCCACAAAGACGAAGCCCCCGCCTGGTCTTTTCCGACCGAAGCGGGGGCCCGAGTCTAACTGCGTTTGGAGGATGCGGGGAAGGAGACGGCTTACACGTTAAAGGATCGAATTCTAGACTGGCCCGAATTGCGAAACAGTGGTCGCGAACGCAACCCAAAATGCGCCGGATTGCAGCAGCGCGGCCGAGGCGAGCACGAGGCCCATGCCACCGAGCCCGAACGCCGGCCAATTCGCGCGCCGCCGCGCCAGGGCCATGCCGACCAGGCTCATGGGCACACTGGCCGGGGCGAGAAAGGGCGTGAGGACCACGAGCCCGAGTGCAGCACCGCCGGCGCCGATTGCGGCCGGGATGAAGCCCTGGCGCGCGGATTCTAGCGTCTCGCTGACGAAATCGGTCGGTGTGAAAGAAACATCGGCCATCATCGTCCTCCTCGGGCCCTGAAAACTTGGGAGAAAACACGGGACCGCAGATCGGGGGATACGGGAGAGGCGAACAACCGTATCCGGCAAAATTCCCTGTTACTTGATCTGCGGTCCCGTCCTTCAAATCCTTTCGGTAGCGCCCGGTTTTCAAGCGAGTCCGGATGTAAACCATTCGCTCCCGATCACATGACAGACAATACAGTAGATGGAGTAGAGATGCAATAAAAATCGACTGTAGTCTTGATCTTTCCTGGCATTTCTTTTGGTAAATCTTGATAACTACAGTTAATTGTGGACTTTATGCCCTAATATGCCAATATAAGGCCATGATGCCCTAGTTTTGATAGGGCACTTTGACCTATAAAGATGGAGGTTCGGCTCAAGGCGCCTGCGAGAATGGGGAGCCCCGCATTCTGGGCCGGCCGCCAGCACGGGCCGGTCCCGTTGGATCGAAAAGAGAGTTAGACTTCCGCCGGATCTAAACCTTTGGGGGGCTTGGGATTATGCTCATCGTGACGACCAACGACGTGGCCGGCCGGAAAGCCGCGGAATACCTGGGCATCGTCAGCGGCGACGCCATCGTCGGCGCCAATATCTTCCGCGACCTGTTCGCGCGGGTGCGCGATATTGTCGGCGGACGTGCCGGCGGTTACGAGAAAGCGCTGAAAGACGCAAAGGAGGCCGCAATCGCCGACATGGTGCGCGACGCCCAGGCGCTGGGCGCCAACGCCATTCTGGCGGTCGACCTGGACTACGAAACGGTTGGTGACTCGATGCTGATGGTCAGCGCGACCGGAACCGCCGTGCGTTTGATCTGATTGAGACAGGGAGAGGGTCGTGGCCCAAGCCGAACAAGAACTGATTGAGTTTGTGAAGAATGCCTTGTCTCGCGGCGCTTCGCGCGACGAAATCGCACAGGCGCTTTCCCGTGCCGGCTGGGCCCAGGATCAAATTCGCCCCGCGATGGCGGCCTTTGCCGAACAAGATTTCATCGTCCCGGTTCCGAGGCCTCGACCCTACGTTTCCGCACGCGATGCATTCTATTATCTGTTGCTGTTTTTCACGTTGGGGCTCAGCGCCTATTATTTTTGCTCCCTCGTGTTCGACATTATCAATGTGACGATTCCCGATTTGACGCGGCCAGAGAACTGGCGCGATTACGCCGAAGACGGAATTAGGCACGCCATTGCCGTGCTTGTCGTGGCATTTCCTCTTTATCTTTTCTTGACGGCAAAGATTGCTTCCGAAGTCCGAAAGGTGCCGGAAAAACGTGCGTCTCATGTGCGCAAATGGCTGACTTATATTGCCCTATTTCTTGCCGCCGTCACGATTGTTTGCGATCTTTCCGTTCTGATCTATCAGTTTCTGAAAGGCGACCTGACGATCCAGGTCAGCCTCAAGGTCCTTACGGTCGCTGTCGTGGCGGGGTTGATTTTCACAGTTTATCTGCGATCGGTTGGCCGCGACGAAAAGGATGGTTGAGGTCATGCCAAACCGGAACTACGGCATTGGCATGGCCACCGCGACGATATTCGCCGTCGCCGCAGCCATTGTCTTTGGCGCTTCAATCATCGAAGGGCCAGAGCAACAACGCGATCGGCGCTTCGATCGGATTCGCGTGACGAATCTGAACCATATCGGTCACGCGGTAGATTGTTATTGGTCCCTAAACGGCGGTTTGCCGGCGGATTTACCGACGCTGAAGAAAGCAATGGAGGACTTCGCTCAGCAGAAGCCGCTTCAGGATCATTGCATACCCGCCAACACCGAAGATCCTGAAACCAACGAGCCTTACTCCTATCGTCGTATCGGCGACACGCGATTCGAACTCTGTGCCGGCTTCGCTCTGGCAAGCCGACAAAATGACGATGTTCGCACACTCCCGTGGCACTCCGGCGCGTCACGCGAATGGAAGCACGAGGCGGGCGCCCAATGCTTCGAATTGACGGCGGTGGAAACGAAACAGCTTGGCACCGACTGACGGGGACGACTTGTCCGTCGTTACGCGCGCCGCCCCTCAACTATCCACCATGGCCCGCAATTGCCGGTTCGCCACCGCCAGCATGGCCAGGTCCGGCGTGCCGGCGGCCTGTAATTCGCCCAGAAGCTGATCGGTGCGCGCCACCAGGGGGCGTCGTCCCTCGGACCAGATGTCGATATTGGCCCCCGGCGCGTCGAGCTTTCCGGAACCGTTGACGACACGCGAAGTCAACGCGCCCTGGTGTCCGTAGAGGTCGTCGACAATGGCGGTCACCGCCAATTTGGCCCAGGCGCTGTCGCTCGGCAGCCGGCCCGCGGCGCGGCGCAGCCAGTCGAAACCGAACCGCGCGCCAACCGCGAAATAAGCCTTGCCGACATCCAGCCCGGCCAGGGAACTGCCTTGGGCGATGCGCACGATATCGCACGCCGCGTACAGAATCGGCAGGGCGGCGATCCGCTGTGCCAGGGCCTCAGGCACCGTCACCGCAGTCAGTTTGGCGGCGCGATCGGCCAAGGCCGCAGCGTCCGATTCGTGCAGCAGGGACCCCAGGTTTTCGGCAATAGCGGCAACCTCCGCCTTGTAGGCCGAGACCTCTTTCTCGATATCCAGAGGCCGCACCGCGTGGCGCAGGAACCAGACCGTGACCCGTTCGATCAGGCGGCCGCATTCGGTCAGCATGAGAGTCTGATTTGCAGCGGGCACTTGGTTGTCGAGGGCCTCGATCTGATTGTACAGATCGCGTATGCCGAACACCTCGCAGGCGATCATGTAGGCGCGCGCGATTTCGGCCGCCATGAATCCGGTCTTTTCCTTGACCTCGTGGACGAATGTAATGCCAACGCGGTTCACCATGTCGTTGGTCACGACGGTGGCGATGATCTCCCGGCGCAGGCGGTGACGGGCGATTTGGTCGGTGAAACGTTCGCGCAAGGGTGTCGGGAAATATTCCGTCAAGTCCTCGACCATATAGGGATCGTCGGGCAGGTCGGACGCCAGGATCTCGTCGTAGAGCGTGATCTTGGAATAGGACAGCAGGATCGCGAGCTCCGGGCGGACCAAGCCGAGGCCGGCCGCCAGGCGTTCGGCCACGGTTTCGTCGTCGGGCAGATACTCGTTGGCGCGGTCCAGACGTCCGGCCTTCTCCAGCGTGCGCATGAAGCGGGCGAGGCGGTCCAAAAGATGGGCGCCCAGACTGCTGGTCACGGTTATGGATTGCGTCTGCAAGTAATTGTCGCGCAGCACCAGTTCCGCGACCTCGTCGGTCATTTTGACCAGCAAGGCGTCACGCTGCTTGAGCGTCATGTCGCCGGCGGCCACCACGTCGCCGAGCAGGATCTTGATGTTGACTTCGTGATCCGAGCAGTCGACGCCGGCGGAGTTGTCGATCGAATCGGTGTTCAGGTGCCCGCCGGCCAGCGCGAACTCGATCCGGCCGCGTTGCGTCATGCCCAGGTTGGCACCTTCGCCCACGACTTTGGCATGCAGATCCCGGGCATTGACCCGGATGGCGTCGTTGGCCCGATCGCCGGCGTCCAGATTGCTCTCATGGCTCGCCTTGACGTAGGTGCCGATGCCGCCGAACCACAGAAGCTCGACATCGGCCTTGAGCATGGCGCGCAATAAATCATTCGGCGCGATCTTGTCCACGTCCAATCCGAAGCAAACCTTCATCTCCGGCGACACCGGAATCGATTTGGCCTTACGTTCGAAGACGCCGCCACCCTTCGAGATGAGCTTCGCGTCGTAGTCGCTCCAGGCCGAGCGGGGCAGATCGAACAGCCGCTTGCGCTCTGCCCAGCTTGCCGCGATGTCGGGGTTAGGATCGATGAAGATATGCATATGGTTGAAGGCGCCGAGCAGGCGGATGTGCTTGGACAGCAGCATGCCGTTGCCGAACACGTCGCCCGACATGTCGCCAACGCCGACCACCGAGAAGTCCTGCGTTTGGATATCCTTGCCTAGCTCGCGGAAGTGGCGCTTCACGCACTCCCAGGCCCCGCGTGCGGTGATGCCCATCTTCTTGTGGTCGTAACCGGCCGAACCGCCGGACGCGAAGGCGTCGCCCAGCCAGAAGCCGTACTCTGCCGAAACGCCATTGGCGATGTCGGAAAAGGTCGCCGTGCCCTTGTCGGCGGCGACCACCAGATAGGGATCGTCGCCGTCGCGCCGAACGACGTTCGGCGGCGGCACCAGGTCGGGGCCGGCCAGGTTGTCGGTGATATCCAGCAAGCCGGAGATGAACATCTTGTAGCAAGCGATGCCTTCTTCCAGCAGGGCTTCGCGCCCGGCTTCCGGCGGCGGCGGCTCCTTGAGTACGAAGCCGCCCTTCGAGCCGACCGGAACGATGACCGAGTTCTTGACCTGCTGCGCCTTGACCAGCCCCAGGATTTCGGTGCGGAAATCCTCGCGCCGGTCGGACCAGCGCAGGCCGCCGCGTGCGACCATGCCGAAGCGCAGGTGGACGCCTTCGAAACGCGGGCTGTAGACGAAGATCTCACGGAACGGCCGCGGCGCCGGCAACTCTTCCAACTTCTGCGAATCGAACTTGATCGACAGGTACGGCTTCGGCCCGCCGTCCGGGCCGGATTGCATGTAGTTCGTGCGCAAGGTCGATTCGATGCAATTCAAATAGCGGCGGATGATGCGGTCGTCGTCGAGATTGCTGACCGCCTCGAGCGCCTTTTCGATGCCGGCGACAAGTTCGGCCGGGTCTTTGTCCGGCGCGTTATCGGCGCCCCGTGCGAAACGCGCCAGGAATAGATCGACCAGCAACCGTGCGATGTGCGGATGCTGGGACAGCGTCTGCTCCATGTATTCCTGGCTGAAGGGGATCGCGGCCTGGCGAAGGTACTTGCAGTAAGTCCTGAGGACCAGAACCTCGCGTGCGTTCAGCCCGGCATGCAGTACCAGCTTGTTGAAGCCATCGTCCTGCATGCCGCCATGCCAGACGGCGTCGAAGGCCTCGTGGAATATATCCTTGACCGGAGCGATGTCGATCGTCGAACCGCCGTGAGTCCGCATCGCGAAATCGTGCATCCAGACCGGCTCCGGCTCCCCTTTGGGACGCACGTCGTAGGGAATTTCGCTCATCACTTTCAGGCCCATGTTTTCCAGCATGGGCAGAATGTCCGAGAGCGGGACCGGCGCGGCGTTGACGTAGACCTTGAAGCGCAGCTCGTCGTCTTGCGCCTCGATCGGCCGGTACAGGTTCATGGCCAGATCGCCGGACAAGGCCTGTTCGATGCGCGCGATGTCGAACACCGCGGTCTGCACGGTGAAATGCTCGACATAGTTGGCCGGAAAGGCCTGCGCGTAGCGTTGCAGCAAGCGCAGGCCCTGCTCTTCTCCGTGCGCTTCGACCAGCGCCTGTTGCAGACGGTCGGCCCAGGACCGGCCGGCCTCGACCAGGCGCGCCTCCAAGGCTTCCAAATCGGCCACCGGCACCTTGCCGGGGGTGGTCTTGATGATGACGTGCAGGCGCGCAAGCGCGGCGTCGCTCAGGTGCGTGGTAAAGGCAGAAACCTCACCGCTAAACCCTTCGGCCAAAATGGTCTGCAGACGCCGGCGCAGCGCCGTGTCGTAGCGATCGCGCGGCACGAAGACGAGGCACGAGACGAAGCGTTCGAAATGATCGCGGCGTACGAACAGGGCGATCCGCTGACGCTCCTGCAGATGCAGGATCCCCAGCGCCATGTCATAGAGTTCGTCTTCGCCGATCTGGAACAGTTCGTCGCGCGGAAAGGTTTCCAGAATATGCATGAGCGCCTTGCCGTCGTGGCTGTTCGGCGCGAAACCTGTCCGCTCGGCCACGCGGTCGATCTTCTGCCGAAGCAGCGGAATCGCACGCGGCGAACGCGAATAGGCGACCGAGGTGAACAGGCCGATGTACAGCCGTTCGCCCAGAACCTTGCCTTTCTTGTCGAAACACTTGATGGCAACCGTGTCCATGTGCACGGGGCGATGCACCGTGGCGCGGCGGTTCGCCTTGGTGCAGCGCAAGAGCACCGGCTGGGTCACGAAATCGCGGACCTCGCCCGGCAGGGCACCCAGGTTACGCAGCCCGTCGAAAACCGAAACCTGCTCGTCGCGCAGGATGCCCATGCCGGATTCCGGCAGAACCCGCGCGACGGCGGCGTCGCCTTCGCCCTCGAAGCGATATTCGCGGCACCCGAGGAACGTGAAATGATCGTCGTCGAGCCATTTCAGGAAGGCGACGCCTTCGTCGATCTCCGCCTTGGGCAGCGGCGGCGGCGAGGTCTCCAAACGCTTAACCAGATTCTGCAGCTGTGCGCGCATGGCCTGCCAGTCGTCGACGGCGGCGCGAACATCGTGTAGGACTTGATCAAGACGTTTGGTGATTTCGTCATGACGCGCGGCCGGCTGCTCGCTGATCTGGATATGCATGAAGGACTCGCGGGCCTGTCCCTTGCCCTTGGCCACGCTGTCGCTCAGACTCGTCACCTTACCTTTCGCATCCCGCTTGACGCCCAGGATCGGGTGGACCACCAGGTAGACTTCGACGCCCAGTCCGTTGAGCGCCGCGGTCACGGAATCGACCAAAAACGGCATATCGTCGTTGATGATTTCGACAATGGTGTGCGACGAATGCCAACCCTGCTCCTCCGGGCGCGGATTATGAGCACGCACTTTCGCTTCGCCGGGCGTGCGCGCCTGGCCGAAACTCCAGAGCGTCAGCGCCGCGCCATAGAGATTGTCGGGGCTTTCATTCAAGATGTCGTCGGGCGGAACATTGGCATAGAACAGTCGGATAAACCGCTCTGCGCTCTTGCCTCTTTCGCCTTCCAAGCGCTCTTGCGCCCGTTCGGCGACTTTTTCAATGAGTTCGGCCTTCAGTTGCTCCGCCTTCGCCGTCATTACTTCCCGCCTTTTTGGAAAGGGTGTCTTTGAGTGATTGTGAGTCTTGATATCTTTGCGTTTCTTATTGGCTTGGCCCCATGACTTCGCGCGCGCACCGCGCGGCTTTGCCGACGATCATTAACCAAGCCTAACTTATATGCCCGCATATGGGGAGAATCAAACCGCCCCGACTAGGATTGTTTTGCTTTTGTTTCCTTGGTCAAAACTAGGAACCGCGCACCTCAGGACTCCTCAGCACCGTCCGGTTTGTCGAGCGCGCGCAGCGATTGACCGATCTCCTTGAGCATCTCCGCCAACTCATGATCGCCCCCGCTCGCTGCAGACTTCGCCGTGGGCAAGTCTGCTTTATCTTCAGGTACTTCTTTTTTGGACTTGCCTGACTCGGTCTGCGACGAATCGCGGAGCACGGAGCCGGACGAGATCGGCGGCAGGGCCGGATGAGCCAGGACGCGCCGCAGTAAGTCCTGGATATCGCGCCGCAAGGCCAACTCCTGCTGGCGCAGGACCTGTTCGCGCTGCAGCATCTGGCGCATTTCCCTGACTTCTTCCCGGTGCTGATCCAGGCGGGCGTTCAGTCGCTCCGTTTCCCGGACCAACCGGGCGACTTCGGCGCGCTGCTGCTCGATCAGCGCCGGCCAGGCCTGGTCGCCGGCTCCCGTGGGGCCCGCCGGCTTGGATGCGGCGCGCCGACCTCGCGAGCCCCGGCCCGGCGAGGCCGCCGCCCCAGGCGAACCGGCGTCCGCGTCCAATACGACGAAGAGCTGGCCGTCCTGCTTGAAGCCCCGCGCCTTGCCGCGCCGCAAGCGCATGCGAAGGGCATCCCGGCTCAAGCCCAGGCGCGCCGCAGCCTCGGCCAGTGGCAGGGCCCCCACCGCCGTTGCGCCGGGCCTTTCGCCGTCGTCTTCGGACATCCTTGAAACCCTAGCACGAATCCCCCGGCCGCCGCGGGCCAGGCAATCGGGCGAGCCTGCGGCGTCGCGGTTAACGCAGGCCTAAGATTTGGCGGCTGGCCCTACCGAAGCAAATATCTTTGAAATACTTGGCGTGACACAATGGATGCGAACTTACCTATTGAGCGTAATCAGGCCGCAGCGACGCCGGGACAAGCGCAGCGCCAACGGTTAGCATGCTTGACCAACATTGCGGCGGCGGATTGGGGGCATTGCCATGGAATTGATTTATGCCTTGTTGGGCATCGGCGTCGTAGTCGCTGCGTATGTGATCCTTGTCCATAACGGCCTGGTCAGTCTGCGCCAGCGCGTGTCGGAGGCCTGGAGCGACATCGAGGTTCAGATGAAGCGTCGCTACGACCTGATTCCCAATCTGGTAGAAACCGTGAAGGGCTATGCCACGCACGAGCGCGAGACTCTGGACGCCGTAATCGAACGGCGTAACGAGGCCATGGCCAATCACGGCTCGGCCGAAGCGCAGGCGCGCACCGAGAACATGATGACCAGTGCCTTACGTTCACTCTTCGCCTTGGCGGAAGCCTATCCGGACCTGAAGGCCAATCAGAATTTCGCCGAGCTGCAGGACGCGCTTTCGCAGATCGAGGCACAGATACAGTCGGCTCGGCGCTACTACAACGGCAGCGTGCGCGACCTCAACACCAAGATCGAGCAGTTCCCGAGCAACATCGTCGCGAACTTCTTTCGCTTTGCCAAGGCGACGTTCTTCGAGCTCGACGAAGACGACGCGGCGGCACGTCAGGCAGTCAAGGTTCAGTTCTAGGAAGCCCTATGGCCATGAGCGCGTGGGTACGGACAATCTCGGTATCTTGCGCCGGCTTGCTACTGTTCGCGAGTCTTGCATTTGCACCACGGATCACCCAGGCGCAGCAGCAGGAACGCATCACGGATTTCCACAGCGATATCGTCGTCGGCGCCGATGGCGTGCTCGAGGTCACGGAGACCATCACGGTTTTCGCCGCCGGACAAGAGATCAAGCGCGGCATCCTGCGCGATTTCCCGACCGACTACACCGGACGGCTGGGGCAAAGGGTACAGGTCGGGTTCGAGGTGGTTTCGGTGCAACGCGACGGGCGGGCCGAACCTTACACAACGGAACGCCTGCAAAACGGCGTGCGGATTCGCATCGGCGACCGGGATGTATTTCTCGAAACCGGTCGTCACGTCTACACCCTGACCTATCGCACCGACCGGCAGATCGGTTTCTTCGACGACTATGACGAGATCTACTGGAACGTCACCGGCAACGATTGGACCTTTCCAATCGAACGCGCCAGTGCCGCGGTGTTCCTGCCCGGCGGCGCCGATGTCTTGAACTGGGTCGCCTATACCGGGCGGCAAGGCGAACAGGGCCAGGATTTCGCCAGCGGCGCCGGGCGGCGGACCGATGCCTCGGTCGAGATTCGGACAACCCGCGTGCTGGTTCCAGGCGAAGGCTTCACGATCGCGGTGGCTTTTCCGAAAGGCTTCGTCGCGCAGCCGACGGCGATGGAATCGGCGGAGCTGTTCCTGGGCGACAACGGCCCGCTCACGGCGGCGCTGATCGGTTTGATGGTTCTGATCGTCTATTTCCTAGTCGTCTGGGTCATGGTCGGGCGCGACCCTAAAGCCGGCACGCTCGTGCCGCACTACGAGCCGCCCGAAGGCATTTCGCCGGCGGCGGCGTACTTCCTGCGCAAGATGACTTACGACGACACGGCCTTCACCGCCGCGATCGTCAACATGGCGGTCAAGGGTTACCTGCGGATCGAGGAAGACGAGGACGGCGACTACACCCTGATGCGGACCGGGCGCGAAGTGGCGCTGGCTCCCGGCGAGCGCGCCATCGCCAAGGCCCTATTCAGCGGCTCGCGCGACAGCCTGCGCCTGACTCAAAGCAATCACCGGACCTTGCAGGCTGCGCAAAAGGCCCTGCGCGACTCCCTGCGCAGGGATTTCGAGAAGACCTACTTCGTGCGCAACGGCGGCTACTTCGTACCCGGACTGGCGATCACGGTCCTGACGCTGCTCGCAGTGGCGTCGCTGACGCCTGATCCCTTCGTTGTCGGCTTCTTCGTGCTTTGGCTGACGCCTTGGAGCTTCGGCTGCTACATGCTCTTGAGCAAAGCCTTCGATTCCTGGCGCCTGACGCTGTATCGGCGGAGGATCGTGTACCTGCTGCCGGCGATTTTCATGAGTGCCTTTGCGGTGCCGTTCCTGGGCGCCGAGGCCTTCGTTCTTTGGCAACTTGTCGGGTTTATCGGCGTGCCCGCGGCCATGGCTGTCGCGGCGATCCTGCTGGTCGACGTTCTGTTCTTCGATCTCCTGAAGGCGCCGACTCTCCTGGGACGCAAGACGCTCGACCGGATCGCGGGCTTCGCCCATTACCTTTCGGTCGCCGAGCAAGACCGCATGAATTTCCACAATCCGCCGGAGCGCACGCCGGCGCTTTTCGAACGCTTCCTGCCCTATGCCCTGGCGCTCGGCGTCGAGCAGGCCTGGAGCGAGCAGTTCGCCAGCGTGGTTGGGCAGGCCGGCCAGGCGCCGGGCCAAGCCGGCCGGTCCTATCACCCGGGCTGGTACAGCGGCCGCGGCTTCGACGCCAATCGCGTCTCCGGTTTCGCGTCCAGCCTTGCGGGCGGCCTCGGGAGTGCGGTGTCCTCAGCCTCGACTGCGCCGGGCTCCTCGAGCGGTTCCGGCGGCTCCAGCGGTTCGGGGGGCGGCTCCTCCGGCGGGGGCGGAGGCGGAGGCGGCGGCAGCGGCTGGTAACACCGCAGCGCCTGCCGATCTCAACGAGAATCGACCGATTCTAGAACTGATTTCGAGATATGGAGCGGGCGATGAGATTCGAACTCACGACCCCAACCTTGGCAAGGTTGTGCTCTACCCCTGAGCTACGCCCGCATCTGGGTCGCCGAACGGCAAGGCCGGGAGATACTGCCTTTCCCCAAGCATTGCAAGCGTAACCTCAGCCCCTGGAACAGGGCCGGAAACCCCGCGGGGTTGCCACATCCGGCCGGCCCGGTTAAGTCCCTTTGGCCGAGATTTCCGACCCTGGCAAAGGACCTGGCCATGGCCAATGACACCGCGAGCGGCGCGGCAAGCGAAGCCGAGCTGCCGACCAGCCCCGGACAACTGCTGCAGCGCCTGGAGGCGCTCGGCATTCAGTCCAAGACCGTCATGCATCCGCCGGTGTTCACGGTGGAGGAGGCTAAGGCCCTGCGCGGCAGTCTGCCCGGCGCGCATATCAAGAACCTGTTTCTGCGCAACAAGAAGGGCGAGATGTGGCTGGTCACCTGCCTGGAGGACCGGCAGGTCGATCTGAAGGCGCTCGCCTCGGCCCTGGGTGCCGGGCGGTTTTCTTTCGGCAGCGCCGACCGCCTGATGCAATACCTGGGCGTCCTGCCCGGCGCCGTCACGCCCTTCGCGGTCGTCAACGATACCGAAGGCCAGGTCCGCATGGTGCTGGACAAGGGCATTCTGGCCCTCGACCCGGTCAATGCCCACCCCCTGGTCAACGACATGACCACGGCGCTGGAGTCCAAGGACCTCGTGCGCTTCCTCGAGGCCGAGGGCCACGCACCGCTGATCCTGGACATGGATGCCCTGGAAGGCACCTGAGAAGGTGGCTTCAACGGCGAACACTTATCCTCGCCCTTCGACAAGCTCAGGGTGAGGATAAGTGCTTCGTTTCGCGCGCCCTCATCCTGAGCCTGTCGAAGGACGAGGCCGCGCCGCTCCGTTCTTCGATGCAGATCCTCAGAGCAAAGCGAGACTCAGCCTTCGGCCAGGACCGCCTCGACCAGTTCCTGCACGGCCAGGGCCTCGCGGAAGCTGGGCATGGTGTTGGGCCGGCCCTCCAGGAAGGCGAGGAGGTTTTCCAGCATACGCCTGTACC
>ERZ869936.977-NODE-977-length-22799-cov-5.454098_pt1 | contig 22799 bp, 11 predicted proteins | sample MGYA00520876_ERZ869936 | MGnify/ENA primary metagenome ERZ869936 (study PRJEB32218, sample SAMN09650985) | biofilter metagenome | isolation source: enrty point of leading RO module | place: Saudi Arabia: Thuwal, RO plant located on Red Sea | collected 2016-02-17 ...
CCATTGTTGGTTCCTGCCATACCTACGGCAGCATAATCAGACGTCCAGGTTTGTCCCGGTTCAACTACTGCTTCAATGTATTCATTTACTCTAGGGTTAGGCACTCTCACCGCTAATTCAATTTCATGGGTAGCGGTTTTGTTTCCGCTTTTTACGGTAACTTTTACTTTTCCTTTGCCAATCTTTTCAGCCACTTTTAAATCAAAGTTGACTACCTTATCTCCTTCTTCGTCAAAAGAAATGGTTTGTGTGCTTCCGTTTTCTACTTTAAATAAGCTATTGGTTTGCACTTGTACTTGCACATTTTTCACGGATTTATCCATGGCAAACACCGTAACAGGAAGTTTTACTAATTCGGTTGGCCCTACTACTCTTGGTAAAGTAGCCAATACCATTAGCGGCTTTTTCACAGGAGTTGTTTTTTCGGCAGAGCCGTAAGCTCCTTCATAACCTGCCACTACCATTGTACGCACAGAACCAACATAGTTCGGCATGATGAATTTGTGGGTATTGTTTTTACCTGCTTCTACCGTAAACGGCCCCATGAATTTTACCACAGGTTTAAAGCGGTTTACTTTACTTGCATCGTTAGGATTAGCGGATTCGTCACCACCAAGTGCTAACAATCCAGCCATTTCACCGGAATAAGCACCCAATACATATTTATACATGTCCCAGGTTTTTACGCCTAAAGCTTCTTTTGCATAGAAGTGCGACCAAGGGTCAGGAGTTTTAAAACGGGTTAAGTCTAAGAGACCTTCATCTACCACCGCAACGGTGTAAGTCATCTTTTTGCCTTTTGCTTCTTTTACATTAATGACTACTTCTTTTTCAGGAGCTAATTCCTCAGGCATATTAATCACAGGCTCAAGATGTGTGTCAGGGTCTTCTACGCCTATTCCTTGTACTCCGTACATTCTTATCGGTAAATCATTTTGAACACGAACATGCGGCTGAATAAGTGAAATGTGTACAAACACATTCGGAGCCATTTCAGGGGTGGTTTTAAACGTAAAAGTATTGCTTACTTCATTAGGTTTAACCCAGAAGCTTTCTACCACTTTAGAACCTGATTCAATGCTTACCAAGGCTCTTCCTTCTTTGAATTTAGGAAGCTCTACTTTTACTTCTTCACCTACATTGTATTTCTTTTTATCGGTAGAGAAAGTCAACATTTCTGCCCCTTCAGGATTGTCTTGTCCGGCATTGTTCCACCACCCTTTGTAGGTTACATAGAATAACTTACCGGTGCTGTGACCTGAAACAGGGTCAATTACACGGATTAATTTTCTACCGTATAGATTCTCCCCAAACTTAAGCTCATACATGGCTTTACCGTTTACGGTATTTACATAATCCGTCTTAATCAAATTAGCGGATTTATTGGAAACGTATCTTGCCAGGTCGTCTTCATTGCTTCTTTCCCACCACCATCTCCAACGTACATCATACACTTCTACTTTAACTCCGCTTCGGCTCACTCCTTTACCATCTTCATCTACCGTTACAATAGGAATCATATTGGTTTCATTGGAATAAATAGCACCATTCCAACCTTTACCTTCAGGCACTTTTACCCCTGCATAACTGGTGTAAGGAGAATAATAAATGGTAAAATTATCTACACTAAAATCTCCGCCTTTTTCAAATACTCTGGTTTTGAAGTTAGCTTTTAGCATACCCGGTGCGTCATCCCCAACTTTAATAGATGGAGAAAAAGAAGTCATACCGCTAGCATCCGTCATACCTTGATAAATGATTTTATCTTCGGCATAAAACGATTTAGAAGGGTCATCAAAAGAATAATCTTTATAGTTTTTGAATTCGGTAACACCACCTTTCAAACTTAACTCTACATCGGTTTTAAGGTTTTTGGCAATTGCACCGTGTAGCCACTTAGCTTGTATTTGACCTCTTCCGGTAGTAGAAGTAATTACATCTCCACCAAAGTCCAGATTAATCTTCAATCGGTTGGGTTTTACGGTTTCTACTTTTACTGTTTTAGTAAAGGAAGAGCCACCCACTTTTACTTTTGCCAGCCAGTTTCCGGTTTGGTCTGTTGCCAGCGTTGCCGTTCTGAAATCATAGAAACCATTTACTGAAGAAGTTTTAACTTTTCTTTGATAAAGCTGACTTTCGGGAGTATATAATTCAAAAACAACAGGAAGATTAGGTGGCAAGCTTTTGTTTTTATCTTCTAGGATAAACGATAGATAAAGTGAGTCTCCCGGTCTCCAAACACCTCTCTCTCCATAAATAAATCCTTTTACTCCTTTTTTCAATTCTTGTCCACCAATATCAAACATACTCATGGAAAGAGAAGAACCGTCATCTAATCTTAAATAGCCTCTTTGTTTTTCTTTTTTAGCCACCAATAAAAATGGTTTGTTTTTTAGCGGAATGTTTACCATTCCTTCTCCATCGGTAGACTGTGATGCGATGAGTTGATTTTGATAATTGTATATTTCAATGGAAACACCGGACATTGGCTCGGCTGTTTTTATATCGGTAACGGCAACATTTACAAACTGACCGTCAGCTCCTTTAGCTATAATTCCTAAATCAGAAGCAAATACGTTTTTAGTTACCGAGCGACCGCTGGCTAAGTAATATGATTTAGAGCAAGGGTTATCACGCTCTTCCCATTCGTAATCATCCCAATAGTAGTAGTCTTCATCATCGTAATAATCCCAATAATAATCATTCGGGCCATCATATTTAGCCATTTCTCTGTCTTCGGTTTCATACTCATCCTCTACTACATCAGCATTATCACAAGGGTAAAGTGACTGAGATTGTTTAAAGCTTAGTTGAATTCTGTAAATCGCTCCGGGTTCTACTTCTATTAACTTAGCTAAGTCTAAAGAAAAAGTATTCCAGGCACCGTAATCAATAGGTTTTTGACTTATTAATTGCACTTCTTTTTTGTAAACAATTCTCCCTACTCTGGTCATTTCTCTGCTACCGTCATATTGGTTTACTTGAAAAAACTGCGCGACATTGTCTTCAAATACTTTAATGATTTTTACATCAACTGCCTTTAGGTCAACCGCTTTAACAGGATAGATCAAACCGTTAGTCCTTGGAAGTATCACCCCATCATCAATAGCTTCAATGGCAGGCTTTATATTAGTGAAAGTTACTACTCGCTGAAACTTTTCCATTAAATTATAATCCAATGTATTTTTTACACCTGTCTCAACTACAATGGTGTGTTCACCTGTAAGCCTACTGGAAGGGTAAACATGCACATCATTTCTATCTACTGATATTCGTATGTTTTCATCTGATTTAAAGTAAATCAATCCATCTAAGTTTTGATTTCGTTTGAGTGGGTCAGAAAAATGTAGGGTTAAATACTGTTCCGGTTGTTGGTTTACCGTAGTGTTCATCACCATAAATTCATCTAAAGCCGGAATAGTAATTACTTCTTCGCCATTATCTTCAGCACCAATATCTTCTCCGGTCCAAGAAATAACAATCTCTCCTCTTTTTTCTCCTCTGTGAATACTATCCACAGAAAACTCATGAGATTTTCCATCTTGAAAATGCTCCCAGGTAAGTTTAAGTTTTTTCCCGTTTTGAGTAGCTACCACTACCTTTTCAATGGTTTCAATATCGGCAACATCAGCTGTTTGAAGTTTACAAAATACTTGCTGCCATTTTAACTCATCATCATCATAAGCACGCATACCGTTAAATTGCGTAAATATGGCTTGCTGCATGGTTTGAAATTGAAACTTAAACTCTTCTAAGTCACTCTCCACTTTTACAATTTCACCTAACTCAAACGTTGCGGTGTATAATTGGCCGGAAGGTAATCTGTTCTCTGGTCTGAACTCTATGGTTCTATTATCAATCCATCTAGTAGTTCCGTCAATATCAGGACTAAAGTCAAAAAGCTCATCAATTTCTTCTGAGTTCATTGTTTCTTCAGACACTTCATCCATTAAACGAATTTGAATAGTAGAGCTGTTAGAAATAATTCCGGAAGTATATCCTGAAATGTACCCGGTAAAAGCAGGATTTATTTCGATGATTTCATCATCACTGCATCTTACAAAGATTAAAATCAGTGCAATAAAAAGAAGTGATGTTTTATTTCTAAATAGCTTACTTAATGACATGTTGTATGGTTTTTTGAATTTATAAATCTCTAATACTCAATAAAATTAAACTAAATTCTGTAGAGTACTCAAAAATATAAAACTCTGTAAACTAATTTCACTTTTTTGAATCTATTTAAATGCATAATTTAGATTATTCAACAATTGATTTTTTTTGTAAATCCATAATTGAAGTATATATTTGCAGCCTCAAATTACACGGTGGTTGTAGCTCAGTTGGTTAGAGTAGTGGTTTGTGGTACCATTGGTCGTGGGTTCGAATCCCATCAGCCACCCTTAAAAGAGCAAGTATTTCCTACTTGCTCTTTTTTATTTCTCTAAAAAGAATATTCTTAAGTTTGTTACATGCAATTTAGGTTAAGTCTATTATTCTTTTGTCTTTCATGTACATTCTTATGTCCAGGGAATAGCCAAATTGACTCTCTATTAAGTGCTTTAAACAATGGAAAGTTAAGCAATGAGGAAAAGGTTAATACCTATTGTAGGTTAGCTAATGAAAATTCTAAAATAGACAGCTTCAAAACTTCAATCCATTTTTACAATGAAGCGCTTAATTTATCTAATCAGCTAAATAATGATAGTTTAAAGGTTGAAGTACTAAATTACATGTTTAACTTCTATTTTTATACAAAAGCACGAGATATAAAAAAAGCGAAGGAACTTCTACAAGAAATTATTGAAATAAATGAAAAAAATGGCACCACTATTTTACTTGCTGAGTCTTACCAGAGACTTTCTACTTTTTTGAGAGATGAAGGACAATTGAGTGAAGCTGTAGTCTTAAACTCAAAAGCCTTTGAATTATTTGAAAAAGAAAATGATAAAAGGGGATTAGCGGGCTGCTATAATCAATATGCCATTTTAGCTAACTTAGAGAATAAAAGAGAATTGACTTTAAAATATTTCCTAAAAGCAAATAGCATTTTTAAACAAATAGGTGATGAGAACTCGGAAGCGAGATTGTCAACCAATATTGGTAAAATGTATTTCTATTTGGGATTAAGAGATTCTTCTGACAAATATTTTGATAGATCAATAGAAATATGGAATAAATTGGGACGAAAAGATTTAATGGCTGTTACTCTACTAAACTTATCTCAGATTTACAGTGCTGAAGGTGAAAATCAGGACTTAAATTATGCCAAGAAACTATTGGAAGAGGCAAAAGAGAGCTTTATTAAGATAAAAGACAATAAATATTTGATTGATGTATATATTGCTTTAGCAAACGTTGAGAGGTCACAAAATAAAATTGTGAAAGCAATATTTTATATGAAAAAGGCTATTGAGTTAGCTGAAGCTGAAAGTTACAACAAGGTATTAGAAGATAGTTATTTACATATTTCAAGAATGTATGTTGCTCTTAATGATTATAAAAATGCTTATGAAAATATTGCGAAATATGTTAATTTAAATAATGAACTAGACTCCATTTCAAAAGCGGAAGAACTAGCTAGGCTTCAAATACAATTTGATACTAATGAAAAGGAAAAAGAAATTGAAAGCCTTAAAAAAGATAAAGAGGTAAGTGATTTAACTATTGCCAAGCAAGAAAGAGAACAAATAATGGCTTTGCTTGGTATATTATTGGTTGTCGCTATTGCCGTATTTATTTTTATCGGATACAGAAATAAGGCTAAGCTTAATTCAGAGCTTACCGAAAAAAACATTGTTATTCAAGAAAAGAATAAAGAGATATTAGATAGTATTACTTATGCAAAGAGGCTCCAAGAAGCAATACTCCCTCCTACCAAATTGGTCAAAGAATGGTTGCCCGAAAGCTTTATTTTCTATAAACCAAAAGATATAGTAAGTGGTGACTTTTATTGGATGGAAAGCATTCATGATAAAATTTATTTTGCAGCCATTGATTGCACCGGTCATGGCGTGCCCGGAGCTATGGTAAGTCTGGTTGGACACAATGCTATTAATAGGTGTATTAAAGAATTTAACCTAACTAAACCATCCGAAATTCTTGACAAACTATCGTATTTAGTTGAAGAGTCATTGAGTAAAAGTAATGAAGAGGTTAAAGACGGTATGGATATTTCGCTATGTGCGTTAGACTTGAAAACATACTCCATTGAATTTTCAGGTGCCAATAATCCTTTATGGGTGTTGAGAGATAGTGAGTTGATTGAAATAAAGGGAGATAAACAGCCTATTGGCAAACACATTGAGAGGAAAGCATTTACTAACCACCAAATTACACTTCAAAAAAATGATTCAGTTTATTTATTCACGGATGGTTATGCTGACCAATTTGGTGGAGAAAAGGGAAAAAAGTTTAAATACTCTCAGTTTAAAGAACTATTGATTTCAATTCAAAATGAGTCAATGGAAAAACAAAGAGAATTGATATCTGAAAGCTTTGAAAGCTGGAAAGGCAAACTAGAACAGCTAGATGATGTATGTGTAATAGGTGTTAGGGTTTAATTTTGCTTTTCAATAAATAATATTTTTTTGTTAAAATCAGCTGCTGCATTTATTACGCTTCTATACTCTTCATATTGTTCTATTGGGTAAGTTATTTGCTTATAATATTCATCAATAATAACTTTAATTTTTCCGTCCTTTAAAACTTCGTACTTAGAGGTAAAAGCCATTGTTCTTTCGTTATTATCAATATGAAACACATCCATTTTTAAATCATCTAGATTTACAATTTTATACCCACTTGGAATACTAAATACTATTTCTCTGTGGTAAGATCGATTAAAATCATTCTCAACTCTAAATTTACGATCCTTATCACTATACATTTCCTGCTGAGGCCCAATCATTTCACCAATTTTAAAAAGAAATTTAGGACCTGCATTTTCAATAAAAGACTGTGAAGTAAAGCTGGCGCTAGCAGTAAGAGGGTTAAGGCCAAAATTCACTGCGCCTTTGTTTTCTACCTTAACATCTTTCACTTCTACATCTTTAGTTATGAAATCAAGCAAGGATTCATCTAACTCTTTTTCTTGGTCTTCATCCATATAGTCATAAATATTTTGGGTAGAAGAAGCATAATATCCATGTGCCCTAGTTTCAATTGAAATATTCATATCCTGAATATCATCAGAAAAATCTGCGGTAATATACATGTTGCTATAGGTTGCTGAATGTGGCAACGGTTCAATAAACTTTATTTTACCGGCACCGCTTTTAAAGTCTCCTAATTCAACGGGTATGATATACAAGGCGTCTGTATAAGTTAGTTCTGAAGGAATGTAATTGTATCTGGAAAATAAGTCTGTAGGAGATATATGTACTTTTAGTTCAGGTAGGTAAATTAAATACTCATCTAAAAACAAATAAGCTTCAATTTTTTTATCAAAGGTATCTTCAAATCTATCACAAGTTAAAACTAACTGATGCTCAAGATTAATCAGCGTGAATAAGGCGGCATACATTTTAACCATGCCTGCCTCACTACAAAACTTGTTTGTTTTTATAAAGTCAAGGTTGTTTAATCCTTGAATAGATGATTTTATTACAGTAAAGGTTTTCTTAAGGTGATTTTCTATTTTTCTAACTTTTTGCTCATCAGAGTCATCTTTTTCAAGTTTTACATCTTTTAGTACAGACTTAGCCGCTTTTAGTTCTGCTTTAGTAACCTGATTATACATTTGGTCATAAATTAGCTCAGAAACAAGTCCGTAATTAATTACGTTGGATTTATTTTGAAATGAATTCCTATCTAATTTATATACCACTCTCATTAAATTGGATTTATAAGCAGCAAAAGGTTCATCATCAACTCCCGGTATTGAGTCTAAGAGTACACTTAATGTATTTTGACCGTATTCATTTGTGTCTGCTTTTAAGTCTGGTAATCCGTTGTAGCTAACAGAAGTAAAAAAAAGATTTTTAGGAGATGTGATGCAAAATGAGACATTCTTTTTTAAAATATCAGACTGTAAATAGTTTGAATTTCCTGTGTAGCTGGGTGAAATTTTAAGCACGTAATAAAATTCAATTTCATTCCCTAATTCTATACCATCAATAGCAAAATACCTATAGTTTTTATTAGTTTCTTCGTCTTTCGATTCTTTAATATCACTCTTATCCAATTCTTTTACTTTTCCATTGCTTGAAATAACCCTTGCTCTTTCCTGAATAACTTCAGTTCCTTCGTTAATAGGTATATAAATTTTATTATTCGCTTCAATAGCATCATTAGAATTTACTTTAATAATATTGTGAAAAAGCTTGTATTCATTAAGACTTCCTAAATCATCATAAAAAAACTCGAGCTCATAGTTTTGTTTTAAAACAACTTCAGAGTCCTTCATTTCTTCCTCTGTAAGATTATGGAAAGTTGGCTTTTCATCCCAAGTGTACTTATCTAATTTAGTAGGCACTTTCTGAGAGAAAAGTTGGGTTGTGATTAGTGTAAAAAGAAATATATTAATCAAATTTCTAGTCTTCATATTTTATATTTTTTTAAGAATAACTACTTCTCTGTATGCTTTATTTAATTTATCAATCATTTTATTCCATTCTTCGAAATACTTCTTTTCTAAAAGTAACACATTTACTCGAATTTGCTGTTTTAGTGTTATTGTGCTTTCTGTTTGAATATAGGATATTTCAAACTCAAAATCTGGAAATGTATAGCTGGTATTTTGAGGCACAAAACTAACCTTGTACCCTTCCGGTATATTTAACTTAACTGAATTTGAGAAACTGACATTGAATATGTTTTCATAATCATTCTGACGATCTGATTTTATTTTGTCATTTGAATATAAATTATCCAAATTAAGATTGATATATATTTCATCGTTATTGCTTTTAACGTAATCTTCAATGTTAAACTTGTATTTTATGTATAACGGCTTATCCCTGTCTTTTAGGTTTTTATCTGAAATACTGTCTAAAATAAATTTATTACTTCCTTTATTAAAAAATGTTCTTAACGATTTTATTTTATCTTTTTCATTAAGTCCGTCTAATCTAGAAGTTAAGTATGTTTTATAATACCCTTCATATTTCGATTCGCCTGTACCAAGAATTTTTGTATTCTCAAGGTTCAACTCCACATTATCAGAAATTTTATTAACTGATGCATCTACAATAGGTACATTTACTAGTTTGTAACTGTTTGGGCTGATGTTTATAAGCGCTTCCTTTCCTTGAATAAAAGATGAAGGTAATCCAATAGGTAATGTATTTGAAGTAGCATCTAAAAAGATAAATTTATCATCATATTCAAAACTGGCAATCATGTGGTTGTCTGCGGAAGGTGTAGGTAAATCAGTATAAGAATAAGGGATTTCTCGTGTTCCAATCCAAGTATGGTAAGCTTCAATATTTGCTCTTTTAGCCATTTGCACAATTAGATTTGCCATGTCTTTGCAATCTCCGTAACGCTTTTTGCAAACTTGTATTGAGTTTCTTGGCACAAATCCACCATATCCTTCTTCTATAGCTATATATTTGATGTTGTCTTGAACCCAATAATATATTTTTCGCATTTTTTCATAAGCGTTTTCCTCAGTTCCTATTATTGAATCTACAATTTTATTTAGCTCTTCGTTTTCTTCTTTTTCAACATTGCTGATTAATGAATTATACCATTTATGTAAGTCAGAAACATCATTAATCACAGACTTATTTTTACCTGACTTAGAGGTATAGCTCTTTATATAAACATGCATGTGAGGTAGAAAATATCTGTAATTTGGAGATAGTTCTTCGTTTTTTACGGATTTTATATTTTTTCTACTCCAATTATAAATAAGTCTTCCTTTTTTTTCTGAAACAGAAAAGTTTAAACTGTCTTTAGAAATGTTAAAGTACTTATCCTGTATTAAAATATCCTTATCACAGTTTATGGTTAGTTCGACTAAATCAAGAGGTGTGAAATCAGCAAATATGGTATAGGGAACAAACCTGGGTTGCTTTATGTTTTTTTTATACTCAAGTACCGTTTTACTGCCTTTTACCAGTGAAGGGAAATAAAAGTTTATTGATTTCACATCATCACTGAATACAGATGTTTCAAGTTCATCTTTAGTGGTAAATTCCTTAACTTTAATGTCTTTATACTTTCCCGAAACAGGAATTACACTTTTTGCTGAAATATCAAAAACATCTACAAAAGAATTAAAAAATATAGCCTCTGAAGCGTAAATTCCGGCATTATCGATAAGTATAAGTCTTTCTTCGTAAACCGTTTGAACAATTTCAAGAGAGTCACCAGCTTTTGAGATGTCTAAGGTTTCTTTTCTACTCAAGATTACACTCTTTTCTCCTTGATATTTTTTTTGAAATTTTTCTAATTCAATTTCAGGTTGAGAAACAGCAGTTACTGAATAAAAAACTGTAAAAAAGAATATCGCCCCCTTAAAAAATATACTCATAGATTAATTAGAATTTGTTGAAACTGGTCTTCCATTGTAATATATTTTGGTTTCTTTTAACTTTCCTGTTTCATCATAATATTTGGCTTCTCCGTGAAGCTTACCTAGCTTGTAGCTTAACTCCTTTTTAATTTTTCCGGATGGGAAATAATATTTACAAGCTCCATCAAGCTCACCATAATAATAGTTTTCTTGTGATTTGAGTATATTATTGGCGTAATAAGTTTTACATCCCCCATGATAATCTCCGTCAACATAAGTATAGTCTTCCCAAAGATTGCCATTTGGAAAATACTCAAGATACTTGCCTTGTAGCCATCCATTTTTTCGTTCAAATTCAATTGATTTTTTTCCATTTTTATAGTATGCCACTACTTTTCCTGTCTCATTTTTTAAAGGAATTATATCTACTTCATTTCCTTGCTGGTCTTGATAAGAATAACCAACAAACTGATCGTAATTATAAACTCTTATATATTGTAGTTCTCCATTAGTAGCATAGTAATATTGAGGACCATGCCTCATCCCGTCAACATAACTGTTTTTTCTAGCTATCTTACCATCAGAAAAATAATACGTGCTTTGGCCATCTTCTTGACCATATTTATAATTGATAAAATAATTTAGAGAGGCGTCTTCCCTGTAATAATTCCACTTTCCTATTTTATCGCCATAATAGTATTCTCCTTCAGTTTCTTTTTTTCCGTTTTCATAATACCAAACCCAATTTCCATGTTTTTTATTGTTAAAGTATTCGGCTTCATTTTCTTTCTTCCCTGAAGGGTAATAGAAATTAAATTTCCCATGTGCATTGCCTCCTATGTAATTTCCTTCAAGCCTTACTTCTCCTCCATAGTGATGCTCTAAATAAGGGCTAGTACCATGATTTAAGTCAACCACTTCTCTTACTCTTGTTCCTGAAGTATCGTATAACAAGTTTTTTACTTCAATTCCTTGTTCGTAATAAGATTCTCTCACTAATTTTCCATCGACAGAATAATACTCTTGCCAACCCTGTAATTTACCCTCTTTATAAAAGTTTAAAGACTCTAAAGAGCCATCAGAAAAATAAAATCGCCACTCACCTTCCATCAATCCATTTTTACAATATCCTTGTGATTCCATGTTTTTATTAGAGTAATACTCTTCATAATACCCATGCTTTTGATTGTCGGAGTAATTGACTTTATAATATATATTTCCGTTAGGAAAATAAGAAGTAAGTAAGCCCTCTAACTTACCAGCCTTAAAAGTTTCTTCTACGTCTAGAAAATTATTTTGGTCATAATATTTCCATAATCCTTCTTTTTCTCCGGCTACGTATTTTCCTTCATATTTTTTTGTTTCATCAGGGTAGATACCAACCAAATCAATTTGATTTTTCTTTTTAGCAAATTGTGCTACCACCTCCCCTTTTTTATTGTAATATCTACAAGCAATTATATCTCCTTTTTGATAATCAAGCTCATAATATAATTTGCCGTCTCTATCGAATTCTTTTCTTGTTCCATTATTCTTACCGTTTTCATCATAAGTTGCAACTACATTTATGGTTCCATCAGAAAAATAGGATTTAGTCGTACCTACAACAATATTGTTTTTTGCTGTTCCCTCAGAGGCAATTTTTCCATTCACAAAGTATTCTTTAAAATCGCCTTCAAGGTTGTCGTTAACGTAGTTTTCTTCGGAATTAATTTGACCGGTATTAAAATATTTTTTAAAGCTTCCATTTTTTTTACCATCCTTAATCTTTACATCAAGATATACTTCTCCATTATAATGGTACTCTTTAAAATCGCCTGTTAAAACATCATCACTAAAGTTCTTAGTATATTCCTTTATACCAATTGCGTAATAAACATCTTGTTGTCCTGAAAGTTTATCATCCTTTAAGTTTGATACTTTTGCCAATTCACCTGAACGAAAATAATCTTTCACTTCTCCTTGCATTAATCCGTTAACGTATGTTCCCTCTCTTGCCAAAACTCCATTTTCATAGTATGTTTTAAATGGTCCGTCTAACTCACCGTTTGTGTAAGAAAGCTCATATTTAGGTAATGTATTTTCATAATAAAACCGCCATGTTCCTTTGCGATTTCCAGCATCATCAAAATAACCGACAGTGGTGAGAGCTGTATTTCTATCACTGTATATTTCCCAAGTGCCTTGATATAAGTTGGTTGATGACTTGTTCCCTATTGTTTCTAAGGTAGTGTTGTTATAAAATCTAAATTGATACTCTCCTTCTTTTCCATCTACGACCACCTTCTTCTTGTTATGAAGTTCCCACCATGCTGTTCCTCCCCAAGAAGCGAAACTCTTTATCTTAGATATGTTTTTTTCTAATTGACTAACTAAGTTTTCATTTTTAGAACTAATTAACATATAATATGAATACCCCTCAAACATTCCTTCATCGTAAAGTTTTTTCCAAAAAGGTACGTAAAATTGCATCCAAAACCCCTTATCATTTTCGTCATATTTAATCTTTTCAAGAAGAAGGAACGTCTGTTTTGTAATAGGATAAGATAGCTTACTTTGTACTTTATACTTTTTCCCAAGTGCAATTCCATTATTAATAATAAGCTCTATATCAGAGTAATCATCTCCTGATTCACTAAAAGTAATTCCTTTTTTCTTAAGCTCAGGCTTAGAAGAAACTAAAGAATTAAAATAATCTACAACTGATCCAGCTCTTGCAGTGGAAGGCTCAAGCAATAAAAATGTGGATAGAGATAATATTGCTTGAGCTATTTTTCCTTCTTCGGCACTTAAAACTCCCAGTCTAAGATGAGTTTTTGGATGATTAGGAAAGTAATAAAGCACTTCTTTGTAGGCTTCAACCGCTTTATTGAATTTCTCCATTTTTTCATACGTTGCTCCTTTATTATACATCAAACCTGATGAGTATGGAAAAATTTTAAGGCCACTATCAATTACTGCTATAGACTCATCATTTTTACCTTGCCTAGAAAGAGCTATGGAATAGTTTACAAAAACGTTAGGGTCTGGAGTTCCGTATTTAAAGGCGGCAATGGCTGTTTTAGCTGTTTCAACAGCCTCATCGTATTTCTCTAACTCTACGTATGTTGCAATTTTTTCATTTAATGCAGCAATGTATAAGGAATCATTTCTGTTTATTTTAGAATATTCTTCAATTGCTTCTTCAAACTTTTCTTCAATATAATACTCAACACCTTTTCGAAAAATAGTTTTTGAAGAGGTAGAGTCAACTTTATCATTTTGAGAATAGGAAAACAATGCAACCAATGTTGCTAATGCAAGCAAAGTAAAATGTTTTTTCATAGATAGGTTTTAACCCAATAAAAATAAATATTATTTAATAATGTGGAAAAATAAGTGTATCAATTAATAAATTTATTTTTCCAATCAGTAGAGCTTAGATTGACACCAAAACTCATCCCTATAAAGGTTATTACTCCGAAACTAAAAATAAATGCATGAAGAGATATATAGATACGCTTTAAGACCGTTAAGTCAAATGGAAGCAAAAAAGCAACTAACAAGCAAAAAGATAAAACAGTAATAAATAGCGTTTGGAAATTTCGCAGCGGGAAATAAATAAACTTTTTATACCAAGCCATGTCATTTCCCCAACTGGCTATCAAGTAATACTTTCCGTTTGACAGAGGAATAAATAATAACGGGTCAGCATTTGGGTCTTTTAAATTAAACTTTGACTTTGGCGCAACGACTTTGAAGTTAGTTAAAGAACAATCAAATTCTTTTTCAAACTCTTTCACTTTGACTAAAACATCGTATGGCAACTCTTCTTTATAAAAATGACTATCTAAAAATCGCAATCGATAGTTGACACAAATTGTTTTAATATCTAATTCTGAAAAAACATGGTCAGATTTTAATTTCGTTTCATTAATAAAAGAGAGCTCTCCCGTAGTGTTTTTAACTGCTTGCTTTATCCTCTTTTCATGAAGAAAGTCTTGTTCAATAATTTGATTAGCCTCAACAATAAGCTCAGAAACGCTAGAAATTCTCTTCTTCTTTTCTTTTATGAGCTCTTCTTTTATGTTAATTGGTGTAAACATCAATTACAAAATTAAACATACTTTTTTAAAATTTCTTTTATCTGTATTAAATATGAAGTTCCAAACAAATTTAGATGAACCAACAATGGATAAAGGTTAGCGATATGAATAGCATCTTTCCAGTTAGTATCCAATTCATAAACTGATTGATAACCTTCATAAAATTCACTTTGAAAACCACCAAATAGTTTAGACATTCCCAAATCCATTAATCGATGACCATAATATACAGCCGGATCATAAACAACTGCGTCACCATTCTGGCTGAACATAAAATTCCCGCCCCACAAATCGCCATGTAATAATGAAGGTTTTTCAAGAGGGAAAAAATCATTCAATTTTAAATATAATTTTTCAAGGTTATCTGTGCTTTTTTTATCTATATTACCGTTATCAAAAGCCATTTTTGACAAATACCCAAGTCTATATTCAATAAAGAAATCATTCCAATTATCCGTAAAATGATTTACTTGCTTTAAGCTACCAATGTAATTGTCATACCCTAAGCCAAATATTTCAGAAGAATGATTATGCATCAAGGCAACATTTCTACCGAAATCAAAAAACAAATCGTCCCTGGAATTTCCTTCCTCAATCCATTCCAAAATTAAATAAGAGTTATCTCCAATATTCAAGACAGAGTCCACTTTTGGTATTGTTAAACCGGAATTATTTTGAAGCAATTGAAGTCCTTTTTTCTCAACTTCAAACATTTCAGGAAACTTTATCCGGTTGTTCTTTTTTAAAAAGAATTTACTCTTCTTTGTTTTTAGTAAAAAAGCTTGATTAATAGAACCACCATGCACAGACAACACAGACTGTATTGAGTCTGATATAATTTCTTCAATATTTGACAGCTCGTTTTTGCTTAACATTTATTGCAAAATAAACCCATTATTGATAAATCCACAATAAAACCGGTTTGGATGACTTTGAAAGTCTATCGTCAAGAAGTTTCATAAAATTATTAGAAACAGCCGGACAGCCCCAGCTTTCAGGTGAACCATTTGGGTATATTTCTTCGTCTGAAACTGCATCCCAAGAATGCAAAACAATAAAACGTTTATACGCATTATCATTGGTTTTCTCTAAGCCATGTAATTTATAGTTGATATGTATTCCCCAATTACTATATCCTCTCACTCCTATTTTATATTTACCAATAGAGGAACAATGGCTATCAGGAGTATTGCTAAAAACAGGGCTGGAAGCCGTTGTTTCATCTGCCCATTTTCCTTTACAACAACCATGTGTACAAATGGCTTTTTCAACAATAGAATCTTTCTTAAAGTCCCAAATAAACAACCGCTTTTTTCCGGAATGGATATTCATGTCCACCAAAATACAATAATCTGTATTCAAATCATTTGTTATACAAAACCCTATTGCTTCTTCCGCCTTTAGGTTTGTTTTAGAAAACAGAATTGAATCTTCATTTATTTTTGAAAAATGTGCACTAACACATGATTTTCCTGAAACAATAAATAAAATGAAAATTGAAATACAACCTAGTAAAATAAAGGTCAGCCAATAAAATCGTTTCATAGTAGTAAGTTTTCTTACAAACGAACTACTAAATTTCATTAGTATATTTTACTAAGAAGTTTTAACAGAATTTAACTTATCCAAAATTTTATCGGCAACACCTAATCTATTTTGAATATAGTTTTTAGAATTTACAGAAGCGGATTGATAAACCTCTTTATTTTCCAATAAAGTTTCAAAAACAGACTTTAAATCCTTTGTATTCATGATTGAAAATGCCGAGCCTTTTTGAATTAGATCAACAGCCTCAGGAAAGTTATGATAGTATGGCCCGAAAACAACCGGCAAACCAAAAGCGCATGCCTCTAAGATATTGTGTAATTTTTTATGAAAAGCCCCACCGATATAGGCAATATTAGCATACTGGTATATTTGAGAAAGCATACCAATGTTATCAATAATTAAAACCCGCTCACCACTCTCTTCTTTTAGTTTAGAGTATCTGACAAAACTTATTTTTAGTTTGTTTTCTACATCAGATAGATGAGCTTCATTTATTTCATGTGGAGCAATTATAAATTTAGTATCACTTGTGAATTCATTTATCACCGGGAGTAAATATTCTTCATCATCTTGCCAAGTACTACCACAAACAATTACCTTGCTATCCGAACAAAATTTCTCAATTTCACTAAATCTCTTAATATTTTGGACAGTTTCCCAAACCCTATCAAACCTTGTATCTCCTGATACAATTTGATTTTCATAACCAAGCAATTTCAGGTTATCAGACGAACTGATATCTTGGAGAAAGAAATAAGTAAATGCTTTCAGTCGCTTTTTAAACCAGCTTCCATACCATTTAAAAAACACTTGATTTTTTCTAAACACTCCTGATATCAAATAAAAAGGAATTTGGTTTGATTTTATTTCAGACATATAATTAAACCAAAACTCATACTTAATAAAAAAGACATTTTTAGGTTTAACAGCATTTATAAAGCGCTTAGCATTTTTTTTTGTATCAATCGGCAAATAACAAACATAATCAGCCAGATCATAATTTTTGCGAACTTCATAGCCCGATGGAGAGAAAAAGGTGATTAAAATATGCTGATTAGGGGTTTTAGCTTTGATTCTCTCAATTAAAGGTCTAGCCTGTTCAAACTCACCTAATGAAGCACAGTGAAACCAATAAGGATTTTTCAAATTAAATGATTGCTCTAATTCCTTCCAAAAATCTTCTCTACCATCTATCCATTTTTTTGCCTTTGGATTAAATAAAGAAGCAACATAAATTGCAAAAAAATATACATATATACTTAGATTATATAGTAATCTCATTATAGTTTAAATAATACCGTTTATGGATTTAAATCACCACTCCAAACTTTACTTATTTATAGTTTGCCATTCTTCTTACTTTTATACTACCAAAAAAGAAGACAACGACAAAAATGCGATTTTTATTTGTTATACTATTTGGATTAACTGTAAATCAGCTTTTATCTCAAAAAATGGAGATTTATGGTGAGGTAGAAGACGATCTCACGAAAACCCCATTGTACAGAGCTACTGTAGTTGTTTCAAGAATCACTGATTCAGTTTTAGTTGATTTTACAAGAACAGATAAAAATGGAGTATTTGAATTAAAAGAGCTAAAGCTTGATACCATTCAGGTAATCATTTCACACCCAAACTATGGAGACAAGACACTCTATTTATTTGGTGACGAAAAAAACCACCGATTTGATTTAGGAAAATTTACTCTTCCAGCTAAAAGTATTGATTTAAATGAATTTGTAATTTATGCTAATAGTGAACCAGTTTATTATAGCGGTGATACATTGATATACAATACCGATTCATTTAAGGTTCATAATAATGCAACTGTGGAAGATTTACTAAAGAAACTTCCGGGAATACAAGTGGATGCGCAAGGAAAAATCACCTCACAAGGAGAACAAATTGATAAAGTTTTAGTTGACGGAGATGAGTTTTTTGGTTCAGACCCAACTATTGCTACAAGAAACCTAAGCGCAAAAGGGCTTGAACAGGTTCAGATCTATGAAAAGAAAGATGAAAATGCCACTGCAAACTCTGACAATGAGACTATAAAAGTATTGGATATAAAGCTAAAAGAAGGAGCAAAGAAAGGTTACTTTGGAAAGGTAAGTGCTGCCAGTGACTTCAATCAATTTTATGAAGGCGAAATGCTGGCTAATAAGTTTAACAAACAACAAAAAATATCTGTATTTGGTTTGGCTACAAACACACCAAAAGCAGACTTTAACTTTAGTGATGCCTTTAAATTTAATGTTAATGGTGAGTCTAATGGCTACAGATGGGGAAATTCCTCAGACTATAACACCAATGAAAATGGTATTCCGCAGACAATTAAAGGTGGTTTTTTTTATGCTGATAAATTCAAAAATAAAACCAAAATATCTATCAACTACCAATATAACAAAAGTGAAATTAATAGCCTTTCAGATCAAAGAAGTCAATACTTTTTAGCTGACACATCTTATTATTCAGATTACTACGAAAATTCTAACAAACTGGCAGAGTCCCACTTATTAAATTCTAAAATAGAGTTTCAGTTAGACTCGTTAACAGAACTACATATTACTCCTAAAATAACTTATACGCTTAATAACTCAAACAACAACAATACAACTACTTTCCTTAGTGAATTATTAGACTCCACCAGAATCACAAACACTTATACCTCTTCCGATGGAAACGGATATGATGCCACCGCCTTACTAAAACTTATAAAAAAGTTTAAGAAGGAAGACCGAAGATTAGACATTTCATACCAAATAAATGCAATCAATAATATTAACGACAACTTTCTAGAAACTGAAGATCTGTTAATGACTGATACAGCTTCTACAATAATTAGTTTTGCAGACCAATACAAAAACTATGACAATACCAATATTAATCATTACACTGAGTTTGAATACATAGAACCCATCACTAAAAAAATATCCATAGGTATTAATTATGATTTTGAATATAACACCAATAAACAAAACAAGAATACTTTCGACTTTATTAATGGTGAATACAACTCATATAACGATAGTTTAAGTAACAACTTTACATCAGATAAAATATCTCATAGAACAGGTGGAAAATTTATTTACAATGTAAAAAAGCAACAATTAATAGCAGGTTCCTATCTTCAAAATCTAAGTTTAAACAACACTAACCTAATTACTCAAGAAAACACACATTTTAGCGTCAATAATATCCTTCCATACCTACATTGGAACTATAGAATAAAGGATAACACAAGATTAAATTTTAGATACGACACTAAGTCTAATTCTCCTACAATCAATCAGCTTCAGCCTGTTCCTGACAATACCAATCCTAATCAAGTTGTAATAGGGAACCCTAATTTAAAAGCTAATTATAGACACAATGCAAATATATCTTTCAATCAATGGAGTATGATAACTGGACGGTTTATATGGGCTAATGCGTTTTTTAGTGTTACTCAAAATGATTTTGCAAACTCAACTAATTTTGACCAGTATGGTAAGGCCACTATTCAAACAACTAATGTAAATGGAAATTATAATTTAGTTGGTAATATTGGAACAAACCTTCCGTTTTATAATAAAAAATTAACTCTTCGCCCTAACTACAACTATTTCGAATATGCCTATTCAGGCTTCATTAACAATGAAAAAAACACAACAAAAAATATAAGTCACACTCCGGCATTTGGAATTGGAGTTGAATATAAGTTTTTTGAAATATCAGCCGATGCTAGCTATGTGATGAATAACCCTAGTTCTACTATCAACAATCAAAACAACCAACCTTATTCCACCGAAAAATACGAAGGTAGATTAGTGTTAAATCTACCTGTCAAATTTAGGCTAATTACTGATTTAGAATACAACAAAAATAACAGAAGAGCACAAGGATATAATATAGAATACTTACTATGGAATGCTTCGCTTGAAAAGTATTTTGGCAATCTGGAAAATACCATTATTTCTTTTCACGCAACTGACATATTAAACCAAAATATAAATGCAGACAGAAGCATATCTAACAATATTATAATAGACTCACGAACAAAAATAATATCCCGGTTTTTCTTACTAAAATTCACCTATAAATTTAACAGCACTAAAACAAAAGAAAAAGATGAATGGTGGCATTAAAATAACCGTATTGTTTTTCTTTATTATTAGTTCTGAGTGCATTGGTCAAATTAACTCAGGTAAAATAATTTATGAGCGAAAGACTAATTTATTAAAGAAGTACAAAAATAATAATGAATGGATTAAGGAGAGAAACATTAAAGACAAAATTGATTTTTTTGAGTTAACTTTTAATGATTCTCTTTCAGCTTATAAACCGCAAGAAAGTGAATTAAAAGAGCAAATGAGTTGGACTACATCAAAAAATCAGGTTTATCAAAACTTGAATTCAAAACAAAGTATTCAAATAAAAAATATTTGGGGAGAAAATTTTTATGTGGTAGACAGCTTAAGAAATAGAGAGTGGAAAATAACCAATAGCAAAAGAGAAATTTCAGGTTATATGTGTAGAAAAGCAATATGGCAGGCAAACGACAGTACCACTATATATGCCTGGTATACAGACTTTATCGTTAACTCCATTGGTCCTGAAACATTTACCGGGTTGCCCGGAGCCATTCTGGGTTTAGCAACTGAAGACGGTGGTGTAGTCTTTTATGCCAAAAAAATTGAAGTTTATAAACCAAAAGTTAGTGAATTAGAGCCTGAGAAAATGAAGAAAAAGACCTACTCTTATGAAGAACTAAAGACAATGGTAATGCAACAATATAAAGATTCTGAATGGGGTGAACGGCTTTTACAAGAACACTTTGGGGTTTGGTGATTACCACTAGTAATAGTAATATTCCTGAGTTTTAGATTTGTATAGTGGAAGAATCCAACCCACTCTAAAACCGTAAAGAATATCTGTTCTTTGTTTTGTATCGTATTGCTGAGTATCAAAATTATACCCTCTCCTGTTATAGGTTAATGCATAATTGTATTCAAATCCACCATAAAAATTTACCATTCTGCTTTTACTTAAGAACACGTAACCTAAAAAGCCTTCAAAAGCCAATCCGTTACTTAAGCGATCGTAACCCTTTGCATATTCGCCCTCAATATTAGGTAAATTACTGTCTTTATACTGAAACTTAATTTTATGTTGCAAAAAACCAACTCCACCGTTTAATATAAATCCTGAGTTTTTATTTGGAGCCAACACGTTAAACATTCTTCCAAACGTAAACATGGTTGTAAAACCTCTTTCATCAAAAAATATCCTAGCCAATTCTCCATTTTCGTCAATAATATTGACATAGTTAAATTTTTCATCGGTAGTAATTGTTAAATTACTTAAGATAGAATCTTCTACTAGTTTATTCCCCCAGATAAAAGTTCCTTTTAAACCAAATGTCCAATACTTTTTAGTCTTTATATTAAAGTGAAGCCCAATGTTTGAATTAAAACCAAAGCGGTCTTTTAAATCACCTTCGGGAAGTTGTGCGGCATAAGATATTTTAATAAGTGGAGCAAAATAGCTAGAATCCTGGTATTTGTCATCTTGTGAAAAGATGTTAAAACTTATACCCAACAAAATAATAAATACTCCTAAAAACCGTAATTTCATATCGACCACAAAGAAACAAAAATAATACTTATGTAGCTCCCTTAAATTAACTATATTCGCAAACTTAAACACGCTAAAGTGTGATTTATTGTTGATATAGGTTATTAAGCCATAATATTTTACAAACTTTATTTAGATGAAGGAAATAAGAATGGTTGACCTTCTTGGTCAATATGAAAACATACAAACAGAGGTTGATAAAGCAGTTATTGATGTTATTCGTTCTACAGCTTTTATTAATGGCCCTGCGGTAAAAGAATTTCAGAAAGATTTAGAAAAGTATCTTGATGTAAAGCATGTTATACCATGTGCAAATGGAACTGATGCTTTACAGATAGCCATGATGGCGCTTGGCTTAAAGCCCGGTGATGAGGTTATCACGGCTACTTTTACTTATGTTGCTACAGCTGAAGTTATTGCTTTACTTGGCTTAACCCCTGTTTTAGTTGATGTTGATCCGAATACATTTTGCATAGATGTTGATGCACTTGAAAGAAACATTACAAGCAAAACAAAAGCTATCGTTCCGGTTCATTTGTATGGTCAGTGTGCCAACATGGAAGCAATTATGGAAATTGCTGAAAAACATAAGCTATTTGTAATTGAAGATACTGCTCAAGCTATTGGAAGTGAATATACTTTTAGTAATGGCGCAACTACAAAATCAGGAACCATTGGCGACATCGGTTGCACCTCTTTTTTCCCTTCAAAAAATTTAGGTTGTTACGGAGACGGTGGCGCAATATTTACCAATGATGATGAGCTAGCTAAAAAAATGAGAATGATTGCTAATCATGGTCAAAGCGTAAGATATTATCATGATGAAATTGGTGTAAACAGCAGGCTTGACACCATTCAAGCAGCAGTTTTAAAAATAAAGCTACAACACTTAGATAAGTATTGTGAATTCAGAAACAATGCAGCCAAGTATTACAATTCAAGATTTGAAGACCATCCTAAAATTAAAGTTCCATTTATTGACCAAAAAAGCACACACGTATTTCATCAATATACTCTACAATTAACCGGAGTAGATAGAGACGGACTTCAAAAACACCTTGAAGCAAAAGGAATTCCTTCAATGATAT
>ERZ869936.979-NODE-979-length-22787-cov-5.714279_pt1 | contig 22787 bp, 26 predicted proteins | sample MGYA00520876_ERZ869936 | MGnify/ENA primary metagenome ERZ869936 (study PRJEB32218, sample SAMN09650985) | biofilter metagenome | isolation source: enrty point of leading RO module | place: Saudi Arabia: Thuwal, RO plant located on Red Sea | collected 2016-02-17 ...
AGACGGAAATTGTCGTCGAAGGCATCGACCAGCAACTGGTCGGCCAGGGCGCCGCGAACATCCGCGAGTGGCGCGCGCCGGAGCCCTACAAGGGCAAGGGCATCCGCTACAAGGATGAGTACATCTTCCGCAAGGAAGGCAAGAAGAAGTAAGGACCGGACATATGGCACTTTCCAAAAGAGAGCTGTTCCAGAAGCGCCGCCTGCGCGTCCGGAACAAACTTCGCTCGGTAAATACCGGCAAGGCGCGCCTTTCGGTGCATCGTTCGTCGAAGAACATCAGCGTGCAGCTGATCGACGACGTTCACGGCAAGACGCTGGCCTCGGCCTCGTCGCTTGAAAAGGACCTGGGCGTGGTGGGCAAGAACAACGTCGAAGCCGCGGCCAAGGTCGGACAGGCCATCGCCGAGCGCGCCAAGAAGGCGGGCGTCGAAGAGGCCTATTTCGACCGCGGCGGTTTCCTGTACCACGGCAAGGTCAAGGCCTTGGCCGACGCGGCGCGGGAAGCCGGTTTGAAACTTTAAGCGCGGGGGGCCTTCCGGCCCCTCCGATGACCTGGGAGCCGTGCTCACCAAAGGTCGGTTCAACGGCGCATCGCGCCACGAGAAATGGATAGGAGGCCAGATGGCCAGAGAACCGCAACAAAGAGGCAACCGCCGCGAACGCGAGGAAGCCCCGGAATTCGCTGACCGCCTGGTCGCGATCAACCGCGTGTCGAAAACCGTCAAGGGCGGCAAGCGCTTCGGTTTCGCCGCGCTGGTCGTCGTGGGTGACCAGAAGGGCCGTGTCGGCTTCGGCAAGGGCAAGGCCAAGGAAGTGCCAGAGGCGATCCGCAAGGCGACCGAACAGGCCAAGCGCCAGATGATTCGCGTCCCGCTGCGCGAAGGTCGCACCCTGCACCACGACATCGAGGGCCGTCATGGCGCCGGCAAGGTCGTGATGCGCACCGCGCCGCACGGCACCGGGATCATCGCGGGCGGCCCGATGCGCGCCGTCTTCGAGATGGTCGGCATGCAGGACGTCGTCGCCAAATCGCTGGGCTCGCAGAACCCCTACAACATGATCCGTGCCACGATGGACGGTCTGACCAAGCAGGCATCGCCCCGCTCGGTCGCCCAACGTCGCGGCAAGAAGGTCGCCGACATCCTGCCCAAGCGTGAAGACACGCCGCAGGAAAGCGGCCAGGTCGCCGAGGAGGCTTGAGTCACATGGCAAAGACTATCGTCGTCAAGCAGATCGGCAGCCCGATCCGCCGCCCAGCCATCCAGCGCGCGACGCTGAAGGGTTTGGGTCTGAACAAGATGCACCGCACCCGCGAACTGGAAGACACGCCTTCGGTTCGCGGTATGGTCAACTCGATCCCGCATCTGGTGGAAATCGTCGAAGAGCGCGGCTAAGCGCTCTTTGCCCTACAACAAGAAACGCCGTGTCCGCCCATTTCGCTTCGGGGGCGCGTCCGGCCAAGGAGAAGCGACATGAAACTGAATGAACTCCGCGACAACGAAGGCGCGGCAAAAAAGGCCAAGCGCGTCGGCCGCGGCCCGGGTTCGGGAAAAGGCAAGACCGCAGGCCGCGGTATCAAGGGTCAGAAATCGCGTTCCGGCGTGGCCATCAACGGCTACGAAGGCGGCCAGATGCCGCTCTATCAGCGTCTGCCGAAGCGCGGCTTCAACAAGCCGAACCGCAAGGCATATGCCGTCGTGAACCTGGGGCTGATCCAGAAATTCATCGACGACAAGAAGATCGACGCGAAGAAGGACATCACCGAGGACGTCCTGATCGAATCGGGCCTTGTACGGCGCAAGAAGGACGGCATCCGCGTGCTGGCCAAGGGCGACTTCAGCGCGAAGGCCAAGATCGCCGTCACCGGCGCCTCGAAGTCTGCGATCGATGCGGTCGAGAAGGCGGGCGGCTCGCTGACGGTCACATCCGCGTCGGCTGCCGAGTGAACTGCTTGTGAGCGGCGCATTCGCCGCTTACATACCTACCTGAGTTTTCCAGCGCCGCCGACCGGGGAACGGGTCCGGCGGCGCTTTGCATAAGAGAGACCGGAATGGCATCTGCAGCAGAGCAAATGGCGGCGAACGTCAGCTGGGGCATGTTGGGCAAGGCGACCGAACTGCGTCAGCGCCTTCTTTTCACCATCGGCCTTCTGATCGTCTACCGCATCGGTACCTATATCCCGGTGCCGGGAATTGACGGTCAGGCGCTGCGGGAATTCATGGATCAGGCGGCAGGCGGTATCGCCGGCGTGCTGGGCATGTTCACCGGTGGCGCGCTGAGCCGAATGGGCATCTTCGCACTCGGGATCATGCCGTATATCTCGGCGTCGATCATCATTCAGCTTCTGGCCTCCATGTGGGAGCCTTTGAAGAACCTGAAGAAAGAAGGCGAGGCAGGGCGCCGCAAGATCACGCAATATACCCGCTATGGCACCGTCTTTCTGGCGACCTTCCAGGCCTACGGCCTGGCCGTGTCGATGGAGGCCGGTGATCTGGTAACCGATCCTGGCTGGTTCTTCCGCATCTCGACCGTGATCACGCTGGTGGGCGGCACGATGTTCCTGATGTGGCTGGGCGAGCAGATCACCGCGCGCGGTGTGGGCAACGGCATCTCGCTGATCATCTATGTGGGCATCGTCGCCGAACTTCCGGGTGCATTGGCCCAATTCTTTGCACAGGGCCGCAGCGGCGCCCTGTCCGGTGCCGTGATCCTGGGCATCGTGCTGATGCTGATCGCGACGCTGATCTTCGTGGTCTTCATGGAGCGAAGTCTGCGCAAGGTGCACATCCAGTATCCGCGGCGCCAGGTCGGTATGAAGGTCTATGACGGCGGGTCCAGCCATCTGCCGATCAAGGTGAATCCGGCCGGCGTGATCCCCGCGATCTTCGCCTCGTCGCTTCTGCTTCTTCCGACGACGCTCAGCACGTTCTCGGGCCAGAATGCCGGACCGGTGATGAGCTGGATTCTGGCCTATTTCGGTCCCGGACAGCCTTTGTACCTGCTGTTCTTTGCGGGCATGATCATGTTCTTCACGTATTTCTATACGCTGAACGTGGCGTTCAAGCCCGATGACGTGGCCGACAACTTGAAGAACCAGAACGGCTTCATCCCAGGTATCCGTCCCGGCAAGAAGACGGAGGAATATCTGGAATACGTCGTAAACCGCATTCTGGTCCTTGGTTCGTCATATCTGGCGCTTGTCTGTCTGATCCCGGAGGTCGTCCGCGGCAATTTGGCCATTACTGCCTATTTCGGTGGCACATCGATCCTGATTATAGTCTCGGTCGGAATGGACTTCGTGCAGCAGGTGCAGTCGCATCTTCTGGCGCACCAGTACGAAGGCCTGATCGAGAAATCCCAGCTGCGCGGCAAGAAGCGCGGAGGGAAGACCAGGGGGACGGCCAGACGATGAACATCATTCTCCTCGGACCGCCGGGGGCCGGCAAGGGTACGCAGGCGCGTATCCTTGTCGAAGGCCGCGGCATGATCCAGTTGTCGACCGGCGACATGCTGCGCGAGGCGCGCACATCGGGCACCGAGATGGGCAACAAGGTCGCCGCGATCATGGATGCCGGGGAATTGGTGACGGACGAGATCGTGATCGGCCTGATCGAGGAGAAGCTGGAAGGCGACCACGGCGGCGGGTTCATCTTCGACGGCTTTCCGCGCACCCTGGCGCAGGCCGATGCGTTGGGCGAACTTCTGGACAAGCACGGGCAGTCGCTGGACGCGGTTGTCGAGATGCGCGTCGACGACGCCGCACTGGTCGCGCGTATCGTGGCGCGCTCCACCTGCGCCAATTGCGGCGAGGTCTACAACGACATCACCAAGCCGATTCCGGCGGACGGCAAGTGCTCGAATTGCGGCGGTACGGAGTTCAAGCGTCGTGCCGATGACAACGAGGAAAGCCTGAAGACCCGGCTGATGGAGTACTACAAGAAAACGTCGCCGCTGATCGGCTACTACTATCACGCGGGCGACCTGAAACCGGTGAACGGTCTGGGCGAGATCGACGAGGTCGCGGGCGAGATAGCTGCTGCGCTGGGATGAAGCGGGTCTGCCTTCATCGACCTTGAAGTACTCTGGGGGTCCGGGGGCAAAGCCCCCGGCGGGTCGCCGCCGAAGGCGGGGAAACCGGGCCGGAAGAAAACTCTTGACAGCCCGGGGCCAAACCCCTTGACGCCCCCGCTTCAAGGTCATAGGTACCGCCATCTCAGACGAGAATCATAGTGAAGCCCGACGGCAGGACAGCCTCGGGCTTACGTTGTGAAAAAAGGGCCTGGCATGACGGGCTCGCAACGAAAGGAAAGACAACGTGGCACGTATCGCCGGCGTGAACATCCCGACCGCCAAGCGGGTTCCCATCGCCCTGACCTACATCACCGGAATTGGCCCTGCGAGCGCCAAGGCCATTTGCGACGCCGTCAACATCGAGGAAAGCCGCCGGGTCAACGAACTCAGCGACGCCGAGGTTCTGGCGATCCGCGAGCACATTGACGCCAACTACACCGTCGAAGGCGACCTGCGCCGCGAGACGCAGATGAACATCAAGCGCCTGATGGACCTGGGCTGCTACCGCGGTCTGCGCCATCGCCGCAACCTCCCTGTGCGCGGTCAGCGCACCCACACCAATGCGCGCACGCGCAAAGGCCCGGCGAAACCCATCGCCGGCAAGAAGAAATAAGGGAGGGTCTGACCAATGGCACGTGATCGTCGCGTCAAGAAGAAGGTTTCCAAGAACATCGCCGCCGGCGTTGCTCATGTGAATTCCTCGTTCAACAACACCAAGATCCTGATCTCGGACGTCCAGGGCAATGCGATTGCATGGTCGTCCGCCGGTACGATGGGTTTCAAGGGGTCGCGGAAATCCACCCCCTACGCCGCCCAGATGGCCGCCGAAGATGCTGGCCGGAAGGCGCAGGAGCATGGCGTCCGCACGCTGGAAGTCGAGGTGCAGGGGCCTGGTTCGGGCCGCGAGTCGGCTCTGCGTGCCCTGGCTGCCGTGGGCTTCAACATCACGTCGATCCGCGACGTGACGCCGATCGCGCATAACGGCTGCCGCCCGCCGAAGCGCCGCCGCGTCTGAGCGACACGAATTTCAGGGCGGGCCTGCTTTCGCATGGCCCGTTCATGCCGTTTTGAACCTCGGGAGCGTCCGGTCATGGACATGGGCCGAACGCAAGAATTGAGGAGACCAACATGATCCACAAGAACTGGCAAGAACTGATCAAGCCGATGCAGCTTGAGGTGAAGCCGGGCAACGATCCTGCGCGCCAGGCGACTGTCGTCGCTGAACCGCTGGAGCGGGGCTTTGGCCTGACGCTGGGCAATGCGCTGCGCCGCGTCCTGATGTCGTCGCTTCAGGGCGCCGCGATCACGAGCGTGCAGATCGATAACGTGCTGCACGAATTCTCGAGCGTCGCCGGTGTGCGCGAGGATGTCACCGACATCGTCCTGAACCTGAAGGGCGTCGCGATCCGTATGGACGTGGAAGGGCCGAAGCGTCTGTCGATCAGTGTCAAGGGCCCGCAGGTCGTGACCGCCGGCGACATCTCGGAGACCGCCGGCATCGAGATTCTGAACAAGGATCACGTGATCTGTCACCTGGACGAAGGCGCGGATCTGTTTATCGAACTGACTGTCAACACCGGCAAGGGCTATGTCTCGGCCGACAAGAACCGCCCCGAGGATGCGCCGATCGGCCTGATCCCGGTCGACGCGATTTACTCGCCGGTCAAGCGCGTCAGCTATGACGTGCAGCCCACCCGCGAAGGTCAGGTGCTGGATTACGACAAGCTGACACTGAAGCTGGAGACCGATGGTTCGGTCAGCCCGGACGACGCCGTGGCCTATGCGGCCCGGATTCTTCAGGATCAGCTGTCGATCTTCGTCAACTTCGACGAGCCGGAAGCGGCGCGTACCGACAGCGACGACGATGGTCTCGAGTTTAACCCGCTTCTGCTCAAGAAGGTCGACGAACTGGAGTTGTCTGTCCGGTCGGCGAACTGCCTGAAGAACGACAACATCGTCTACATCGGTGACCTGATCCAGAAGACCGAAGCCGAGATGCTGCGCACCCCGAACTTCGGCCGCAAGTCGCTGAACGAGATCAAGGAAGTCCTGTCCGGTATGGGGCTGCACCTTGGCATGGACGTCGAGGAATGGCCGCCGGAGAACATCGAGGATCTGGCGAAGAAGTTCGAAGACCAGTTCTAAGCAAGCGCAATCCGAAACGTGGATACCGGTTTTCGGGCCGAATTGCGCGACACGAAACGAGAATGCCCGGATGACCGGGGACAAATCGGGCGCAGGCCCCAAGGTGAGCGGGGGACACGCATCCCCCGCCTGACAAAGCAAAACCGCCCGTAGAGGGCAACGAAGGAGAGACACATGCGTCACGCCCGCGGCTACCGCCGCCTGAACCGTACTCATGAGCATCGCAAGGCGCTTTGGGCCAACATGGCCGGTTCGCTGATCGAGCACGAACAGATCAAGACGACCCTGCCAAAGGCCAAGGAACTGAAGCGGATCGCAGACAAGCTGATCACGCTCGGCAAGCGCGGTGACCTGCACGCCCGCCGTCAAGCGGCGGCGCAATTGAAGCAGGATGCCCATGTCGCGAAGCTTTTTGATGTCCTTGGACCTCGCTACAAGGAGCGCGCCGGCGGTTATACCCGCGTCCTGAAGGCCGGGTTCCGCTATGGCGACATGGCGCCGATGGCAATCATCGAGCTTGTCGATCGTGACCCGGACGCCAAGGGCGCTGCCGACCGCGCACGGCTTGAAGCGATGGAGGATGCCGACGAGTGAGTCGGCTCTGCCGGGAAGCGGAAGCCGCCCATTCGGGCGGCTTTTTCATGCCTGGCCCCTGTGTTCCCTAAGGGCAAGCGCCAGCGATACGTGAAGCTGCTTCTCCGCATCGACCGCCTTGGGCTGTTTTCTGGTGCTGACGGACAGAAAGCTGCTTAGCTTCTTTTGCTCGTCGAGCGATATATTCTCCGAAAGTTGATCCAGTCGTGTCACCAAGGGACCTCGTGATATGATTGTTTCTCACGGATATCTCACAATTTAAAGTTGACCTGCGGCAGAGCAACTGGTCTAAAAGTACAAGTCATGGAGGTGGTGAGTTGTGCTGAGTCAGGGATCGGATAGAACGTCGCTGGAACTAGGGATTGCCCGGCTGAAGCGGTTGGCGCCGGACGGATATGCACTTGGCCTGCATATTCGCTTTGCCTCGGCGCATATCATGATCCAGACTTATGATCCTGCCTGGATCGAGCTTTACACGTCGCGCGGATATATGATGTGCGACCCTCTTGTTTCATGGGGGTTTTCGACGACCGGCACATCGAGGTGGAGCGAGCTGGATCATCCCGATCCGCACAACGTTCTGGGTCAGGCCGCCGATTTCGGACTGATCTACGGTGTTGCGGTCAGCCACGGTCCGACATCGTCGCGTTCAATTGGCGGTTTCGCGCGGTCGGACCGCGAGTTCACCGACGACGAAATAGAGACTATCAGCCGGACCGTCTTGAAGCTTCACGAAGAATCGACGCCCCCCGACTCGCTGACCAAGGCCCAGCGCCACGCGCTTCGGCTGGTTGCTTCAGGTAGCCGCTACGCCGAGGCAGCGGCCCTTCTTGGAATATCCGAGAGCGCGTTGAAGGCGAGGCTCAAGTCCGCAAGAGAACGCCTCTACGCGCGAACGACGGCCGAGGCGATTCAGCGAGCACAGGAGTATAAACTCCTCTGACAAGAGCGCTTCAGCCGGATGGTTTTTTCAACCCAACCAAGCTGGAGGCTGACAATGCAGACGACAACACTTTCCTTTGGGAATATGCACGCACACGGGGCGCTGTTTACCGATATTCTGCGTGCGCGTAGAGAGTCCTTCATCGTCCATCGCAAATGGGATTTGCCCGAAGTCGATGGTATGGAATTCGATCAATATGATACGCCGCAATCCCGCTGGATCGCGGTTCATCAGTTGGGCGAGGTGCTGGCCGGTATCCGGATGACGCCGACAACGGCGCGCTGCGGGATCTACACCTACATGATTCGCGATGCGCAGTTGGGATTGTTGGAGTCGATTCCGACAGACCTGCTTTACGATACCGCGCCGGTCAGTCCCCATGTCTGGGAGGCCAGCCGCGTGTTCATCTCGCGAAACGTGCCGTCAAAGCTGCGGCTGAGCGTGCAGGCCAACCTGATGGAGCAGATGGTCAAGACCGCCCGCGACGAAGGCGCCACCCAGATCATCGGACTTTGCCCGCGGGCATGGATGCGCTGGATGCGCCGGCTTGGGTATCAGACCGAGCATGTCGGGCCCTGCCTCGACATCGACGGATCGGACAACCAGGCGATCATGATGCACCTGAGGTCGAATCTTCACTGAGAATCGTTCTTCATCTGTGCTGCCGGTCGCTGTAGATCTCGTCGGGTGGCAGACCTTTTCGATAACACCCCGTCCGGTTCCGCACCAGGCGGGGCCGGTCATCGACCCTTGGCGGACCGGCTTCGTCCGGCCCGACTGGACGATGTCGTAGGTCAGGACCAGTTGCTGGGCCCCGAAGCGCCGCTGGGAGCAATGGTGGCGTCAGGGAACCTGTCCTCACTGATCCTGTGGGGTCCGCCCGGCGTGGGCAAGACCACCATCGCTCGGCTGTTGGCCGATGCGGTCGATCTGACCTTTGTCCAGGTCAGTGCGATTTTCACGGGCGTGGCGGACCTGAAGAAGGTCTTCGAGGCGGCGCGTCTGAGGTATCGGAACGGCCAAGGCACGTTGTTGTTCGTGGACGAGATTCACCGATTCAACAAGGCGCAGCAGGACGGGTTCCTGCCGCACATGGAGGACGGCACGATCCTGTTGGTCGGGGCCACGACCGAGAATCCATCCTTTGAACTGAACGCCGCTCTCTTGAGCCGGGCCCAGGTTCTGGTTCTGGAGCGCTTGTCCCTCGCCGATCTGGAGCTGTTGGCGCAAAGGGCCGAGCATGAGCTGGACCGGGCGCTGCCACTGACAGGTCAGGCGCGCGAGGCCCTTTTGGAGATGGCGGACGGCGATGGGCGGGCATTGCTCAATCTCATCGAACAGGTCATGGGCTGGACCGTCGCCGACAAGTTGGACACCGAAGCACTGACCAGGCGTCTGACGCGACGTGCGGCGAAGTACGACAAGTCAGGTGACGAGCATTACAATCTGATTTCGGCGCTCCACAAATCGGTGCGCGGGTCGGATCCGGATGCCGCGTTGTACTGGTTCGCGCGTATGCTGGCGGGCGGGGAAGACCCCCGCTACCTCGCCCGGCGGATAACGCGCATGGCGGTCGAGGACATTGGTTTGGCCGATCCCCAGGCGAACGCGGTTTGCCTGGATGCCTGGAATACGTATGAGCGTCTGGGTTCTCCCGAGGGTGAACTGGCGCTGGCCCAGGCGGTGACGTACCTGGCATTGGCGCCGAAATCGAACGCGGCCTACGTCGCCTACAAGGCTGCCGCCAAGGCTGCACGTGACACGGGTTCCGAGCCGCCCCCGAAACACATCCTGAACGCCCCGACGAAGCTGATGAAGGATCAGGGCTACGGCGATGGATATGCCTATGATCACGACGCAGAAGGCGGATTCTCGGGCCAGAACTACTTTCCCGATGGCATGAAACGGGGCGTTTACTATCAGCCCGTCGAGCGTGGCTTCGAGCGGGAACTGAAACGGCGCTTGGATTATTTCGTCAAGCTGCGCACGAAGCGGCAGAGTTGACATCCCCCCGGCATCGCGACAGATCAGCCCCATGTTCGGCAACCTGATCTCCGTCGCGATCGGAGGCGCCGCCGGTGCCTCGCTTCGTTATCTGACGGGCATCGGCGTTGTGCGCCTTCTTGGTCATACGCCGTTTCCGGTCGCCATCATCCTGGTCAATGTTGTCGGGTCGTTCCTGATGGGGGCTTTCGTGGTCGCGGCGGCGCATCGCGGCCTGACGCACCTTTCGCCACTGGTGATGACGGGGTTCCTGGGCGGCTTCACGACATTTTCGGCGTTCTCGCTGGAAACCGTCACGCTGTACGAGCGCGGCGAGGTCGGGCAGGCGGCGCTTTATGTGGCCCTGTCGGTGGTTCTGTCCATCGCGGGCCTTGTGGGCGGTCTCTGGATCGCGCGGTCGGTGCTGACATGATCGGGGTGCAGACGATCACCGTGGGTGCGGACGAAGGCGATCAGAGACTGGATCGCTGGTTTCGAAGGCGGTTCCCGCACGTGCCGCAGGGACGCATCGAGAAGATGTGCCGCAAGGGCGAGATCCGTGTCGATGGTGGCCGCGTCAAGCCTGCCACCCGTGTGGAGGCCGGTCAGGCGGTGCGGGTGCCGCCATTGCCGGACGATGCGCCGCCGGCAAGGCCGCGCGACAGCGTAAGCGACGCCGATGCGGCAATGATGCGCGATGCGGTGATCTATCGCGACGATCACATCATCGCCCTGAACAAGCCTCCCGGTCTTCCCACGCAAGGCGGCTCGAAGCAGACGCGTCATGTGGATGGCCTGGCCGAGGCGCTGAAATTCGGCTTCGACGAGAAGCCCCGATTGGTGCATCGGCTGGACAAGGACACGTCAGGCATCCTGCTTCTGGCGCGCACGCGGGGCATCGCGAATGCTTTGACCGAGGCGTTCCGGGCCCGCGACACCCGGAAAATCTACTGGGCTGCCGTGGCCGGCGTGCCGCAGCCGCGGATGGGCACGATTCGCTTCGGTCTGGTCAAAGCACCAGGACACGGTGCGAAGGGCGAAGGAGAGAAGATGCTGGCGGTCCATCCCCGCGACATCGAGACCACTCCGGGCGCCAAGCGGGCGACCACCGACTACGCGGTTCTTTCCTCTCTCGGTACCCGAGCGAGCTGGGTGGCTCTGGTCCCGGTAACAGGCCGGACGCACCAGTTGCGGGCGCATATGGCCGAAATCGGACATCCGATTGCAGGCGACGGAAAATACGGTGGATCGGGGCAGGAAAATCTGGGTGACGGATGGGGTGCGCAACTGGGTGGCGAGATCAGCCGCAAGCTGCACCTGCACGCCAGAAGCCTGAGCCTCACACATCCGGTCTCGGGCGCGCGGCTGACACTGACGGCGCCGTTGCCGCTCCATATGGCACGCACCTGGAGAATGGTTGGATGGGATGCGGCGGACGTGCCCGCAGACCCCTTCGAGGATCTGGAATGACCGAGTGGGCCGCAAGACGCTTCTACAAACTCGCTACCGTCCAGGAAGAGGAGGGCGGCTTCAGCGTTCGTCTGGACGACCGGCCGATCCGCACGCCTGGAAAACGGCTGCTTGTGATGCCGACCGAGGTCATGGCGACGCGTATCGCCGACGAGTGGATGGCGCAGGACAATCTAATCGATCCGCGAACGATGCCCTGGACACGATCGGCGAACAGCGCGCTGGACAAGGTCGCTACCCAGCGGGATGAAGTGGAGCAACATCTGGTCGGCTATGCCGGGACCGATTTGGTCTGCTATCGCGCAGAAGGACCGCCCGGGCTGGTCCAGCGGCAACGTCAGGCATGGGATCCGATCCTGGATTGGTTGACGCAACGTTATGATGTGTCCCTTCGCGTGACATCCGGCGTCATGCCGATTGCGCAGGAAGACGATGCCCTTCCGCGACTGAAGCGGGCGATGCTGCCGATGTCGGATTTCCAACTGACCGGATTTCATGACCTCGTCACGTTAACGGGATCGTTCGCGCTTGGTCTGGCGGCGGCCGAAAGCGCGCAACCTGCTGAGGAACTCTGGAAAATCTCCCGCATCGACGAGGAGTGGCAGGCCGAGGAATGGGGTTTCGACGAGGAGGCCGCCGAAGCGGCGGAATTGAAGCGCGCGGCCTTTCTTCATGCCGCTGCGTTCTTCCGGGCTGCCTAAAACTTGGGCGGGGCGCCGTGGAATCGGTCCAAAATCAGTGAACCATTAAGAATACGGAATTGAACGGTTTTTAGGCCGTTGCCCTTGACCTGAGGTGTCGAATACCCCCAAAATCACCGCGTTCGGCGAGAAATCGCCAACACAAAAACAGGGTCTGGAATGACCCATGGGCCCATCAGCGATGATGGACACTCAGGAAGAGGTAAAAATGAAAAAAACCGTATTCTTTGGCGCGTTGACCGCCGCAGCCCTTGCGGGCGGTGTGGCAAGCGCTGCTACGCTTGACGACGTGAAAGCGCGCGGCAAGCTGAACTGCGGCGTGACCACCGGCGTGCCGGGCTTCGCCGAACCGGACGCAAATGGCGTCTGGCAAGGCTTTGACGTGGCCCTTTGCCGTGCCGTTGCCGCCGCCGTACTGGGCGACCCGACCGCTGTCGAGTTCGTACCCACCACCGGCAAAACGCGTTTCACGGCCCTGGCTTCGGGCGAAATCGACATGCTGGCCCGGAACACCACCTGGACCTTCAGCCGCGACGTCGACCTGAAGTTCGAATTCACCGGCGTGAACTATTACGACGGTCAGGGCTTCATGGCTCCGAAAGAGCTGGGCGTTTCTTCCGCGAAGGATCTGGACGGGGCCACCGTCTGCATCCAGACCGGTACGACGACCGAGTTGAACCTTGCGGATTTCTTCCGCGCCAACAACATCAGCTACGAACCGGTTCCGATCGAAACCGGCGCCGAAGCGGTTCAGCAGTACACAGCCGGTGCGTGCGACGTCTATACGACGGATGCTTCGGCCCTGGCTGCGCAGCGCGCGAACTTCGAGGATCCGACGGCACACGTCATTCTGCCCGAGATCATCTCGAAAGAGCCGCTTGGGCCGCTGGTGCGCCATGGCGACAACGAATGGGCCGATATCGTCCGCTGGACGCTGAACGCCCTGATCACGGCGGAAGAACTGGGTGTGACCTCGGTCAACCTGGATGAAATGGCCGCCGGCACCGACAACCCGGAGATCAATCGTCTTCTGGGTACCGAAGGTGATCTGGGCGCCATGCTGGGCCTCGACAAGGATTGGGCCAAGCGCGCGATCGGCGTCGCCGGCAACTACGGCGAAATCTTCGAAAAGAATATCGGCGAATCCACTCCGATCGGTCTGGCCCGCGGCCTGAACGCTCAGTGGACCGATGGCGGCCTGATCTACTCGCCGCCGTTCCGGTAAGAACTTCAGAGAGGGCGCGGATTTCCGCGCCCTTTCCCTATCTCCGGTCCGGTGGGGGCTGGAAGCCGAAACGCGCAAGCACCAATCAAGAGTGCGAAAATAAGCGCCAAAGCGACGGGGAACGTCATACATGACGACACTTGCCGACCAGCCGATGACGGCCCAGAGCGGCTCGTTCAAGCTTTCCATGCTTCTGAACGACACACGCTATAGGTCGCTGACATTCCAGTTCATTGCGCTTGTCGCCATCATCGCCTTCATGGCGTTCGTGGGCGGCAACCTGGTAAGGAACCTGGCGGAAGCCGGTTTGAATATTTCCTACCAGTTCCTCGAGGAACCCGCCGGGTACGACATCAACCAGCAGCCCATCGAGTACAACAGCCAGATGAGCCACGGACGAGCGGCGGTGGTCGGGCTCTTGAATACGTTGATCGTGGCGTTCTTGGCCTGCATTACAGCGACCTTCTTCGGTGTCATCGCCGGTGTACTTAGGCTTTCGAACAACTGGCTTGTGCGAAAGATCATGTCGTTCTACGTCGAGATCTTTCGGAACGTGCCGGTGCTGATCTGGATCCTCATCATCTTCTCGGTGATGATCAATGCGTTTCCGGCGCCGAGAGACTTCCGGGGTGATGACGCCGCAGCGTCGATGTCGTTTTTCGACACGGTCGCGGTGACCAACCGCGGCGTTTTCGTCCCTGCACCGCAATTCACCAATTCGCTTTCCGTGGCCGAGCAAGAGGTTGGCGAGGATGGGACCATCGTCGCGACAAGCGGGTGGCAGGATTGGACCCTGATTGTGGGCGTCCTGATCCTGTCGTTCATCGGCGCCAAGATGCTAGGGAACAGGGCGACCAAACGCCAGGAAGCGACAGGTCTTCGTCCGACGACCTGGTACCTTACACTAGTGATTTGGATCGTGCCCGTGTTCGCGGTACTCGCCTTTCTTGGGCTGACCTGGAACGTGCCCGAGCTGCGTGGCTTCAACTTCCAGGGCGGTTTGCAGTTACGGGGCTCGCTGATTGCGCTTTGGTTCGCGCTTGCCATCTACACGGGCGCCTTCATTGCCGAGAACGTACGGGCGGGTATTCTGGCCATCTCAAAAGGCCAGACCGAGGCCGCCGCCGCTCTTGGATTGCGTCCGAGACGTATCATGAGCCTCGTCATTCTGCCGCAGGCGCTTCGGGTCATCATCCCGCCGCTGATCTCGCAATACCTGAACATCACCAAGAACTCGTCGCTGGCCATCGCGGTGGGGTACATGGATGTGACCGGCACGCTGGGCGGTATCACGCTGTTGCAGACAGGCCGCGCGATCGAGACCATCCTGTTGCTGATGCTGTTCTACCTGACGATTTCGCTGCTGATCTCGTTCTTCATGAACATCTTCAACAACCGAATGAAGCTGAAGGAGCGGTAAGATGTCGGACATGCACGCACATTCCGTTGCCTTCGTGCAGGAAACGCAAATCCCGCCCGCGCCGCCTCCGGCGCGCGAGACCGGGGTGATCAAATGGATGCGGGAGAACCTGTTTTCCGGCTGGTTCAACACGATCCTGACGCTGGTGGCGCTTTATATCGTCATCCGGCTGGTTGTCGGTGTTTTCCCATGGTTCGTGAACGGCGTCTGGGATGCCGACTCGATCCGCGAATGCCGGGACATCCTGCAAGGTCAGGTCGGCGCCTGTTTCGCGGTTCTGGTAGACAGATGGGACCACCTGCTGTTCGGCTTCCAGTACCCTGCCGATGGATACTGGCGTCCGGTCCTGGCTTTCATTCTGCTGATCGGCGCGGCGATGCCGGCCCTTTTCTACATGTACATCCCCAGCCGCTTCCTGATCGCGACGGCGCTCTATCCGTTCGTCGCCTACTGGCTGCTTTGGGGTGGATCGCTTTGGGTGCCGATCTTTGTTCTGGCCGCGATCATCGCGACCGGCTTGATCTTCAAACTGGTCGAAGGCATGAACGTGCAGGCCCGCACGATGATTGCCGCGCTGGTCGGGATAGTGGCCGGGCTCGGGCTTGCATATCTTCTCTATCTCGGCGCCAAGGAGCTTTGGTTCATCTCGGAATCCGTCGGCTCTTCCGGCGGGTTCGCCACGATCGCGAGTTTGCTCTTCAAGGCGTTCTCGATCTTCACCTTCGTTTTCTTCGTGCCGATGGGTATCTTTGTCGGCTATGCGATCTACCAAAGCGCGGAAGACGGCGGCCTGGTGACGGTGGTGACGTCGCTTTTCGCGATCTACGTCATGCTCGCCTACTTGCTGGGTCCGGTGTCGGGTGCGATCAATTCGATCATTCCGATCGAGTTGGAGCCGGTGCCCTCGCGCGACATGGGTGGTTTCATGCTGTGCATGATGCTTGGCACCGTCTGCGTTTCGCTATCGATTCCGCTGGGGATCGTGCTCGCACTGGGGCGGCAGTCGAAGATGCCCTTGATCAAGGGTGTCTGCGTCGTGTTCATCGAATTCGTTCGGGGTGTGCCGCTGATCACGCTGCTCTTCGTGGCGAACGTGATGCTGGCCTATTTCTTCCCCCCAGGAAGCGGGCTGGACCTGTTCCTTCGCGTGGTCATCATGATCACGATGTTCTCGTCGGCCTATATCGCCGAGGTGATCAGGGGCGGGCTGGCCGCGCTGCCAAAGGGACAGTACGAGGCCGCTGACTCGCTGGGCCTCAACTACACGCAGGCGACGCGGCTTATCATCCTGCCGCAGGCGCTGAAGATCTCGATCCCCGGTATCGTGAACGTCGCTGTCGGGCTGTTCAAGGATACGACCCTTGTATCCGTCATCTCGATGTTTGACATCGTCGGGATGATCCGGGGCCCGATCCAACAGTCGACCGACTGGATCAGCGTGTATTGGGAGCTCTACGGCTTCGCTGCCTTGTGCTTCTTTGTTATCTGCTACGGCATCTCGCAATATTCCCAGTGGCTGGAGCGTCAGCTCCAAACGGATCACAGATAAGGAGCAAGGCACATGGCTGACGCTGCAACGAATGTCGACACCTCGCAGATGAAGGTCTCGGACGAGGTCGCGATCTCGATCCAGAAAATGAACAAGTGGTTCGGAAATTTCCACGTGCTGAGAGACATCGACCTGACGGTATTCCGAGGGGAGCGGATCGTGATCTGCGGCCCTTCGGGATCGGGAAAATCCACGCTGATCCGGTGTATCAACGCATTGGAAGAACACCAGGCGGGGACGATCGAGGTCGATGGCACATTGCTGTCCTCCGACCTGAAGAACATCGACAAGATCCGCTCCGAGGTCGGGATGTGCTTTCAGCACTTCAACCTGTTCCCGCATCTGACGATCCTGGAGAACTGCACGCTGGCGCCGATTTGGGTTCGCAAGATCCCCAAGAAAGAGGCCGAAGAGACAGCGATGCATTTCCTGGCCAAGGTCAAGATTCCCGAGCAGGCCGACAAGTATCCCGGGCAATTGTCAGGTGGTCAGCAGCAGCGGGTCGCCATCGCAAGGTCGCTTTGCATGCGGCCCCGGATCATGCTGTTCGACGAGCCGACCTCGGCCCTCGACCCCGAGATGATCAAGGAAGTCCTGGATACGATGATCGAACTGGCCGAAGAGGGCATGACGATGCTGTGCGTGACGCACGAGATGGGCTTCGCCCGTCAGGTGGCGAACCGTGTGATCTTCATGGATGCCGGCCAGATCGTGGAACAGAACGAGCCCGAGGAGTTCTTCAGCAACCCGAAGAGCGATCGCACCAAGTTGTTCCTGAGCCAGATCCTGGGCCACTGAGTTCGGCTCCTTCGGAGCCGACCGGCCGGGGGGCTTTGCCCCCCGGACCCCCCAGGATATTTTCCGGCCGATGAATTCAGAGTTCGCGTGGAACGACGAATTCCGCGACTTCCCCAGTACCCCAACCGATATCAGCCCAGGATTCGGTGTCGAAGCGCACCACCAGCGTCGCGCCGGCGGGGTACTTCGCGAACTTCTCATGTGACGGCGTTTCGGTAACGATCCGGCCTGCAAGGTCTCCGATACCCGGGTTATGCGCGATCAGCATGATGACTGGGGATTTCCTGGTCCGCAGCACGTTCATGATGATGTCGGCGCTGGCGAGATAAAGGGCGGGAACACTTTCCATCGTTGCGGTCGCAGGCAGGAAAGACGCCATCCGACTCCAGGTCTCGACCGTGCGGCGCGCGCCCGATACAAGGACCGTGTCGGGAAGATGCCCGCTGGCCGAGAGCCACTGACCAAGCTTCTGGGCAGACGAGCGGCCGCGACCGTTCAACGGGCGTTCGAAATCGTCGAGTGCTGGATTGTCCCATGCCGATTTCGCATGGCGGGTCAGGATCAGTGTCAGCGGCATGGGTGAAAGTGCTTCATGTGAAAGGCGGATTGTTCCTCTGATCGTGCGTAATTCTGCGAGATCGGGCATGAACGACGGACGGCACACCCTCGTTTCAGGTTGGAGCGGCCTGCCGCGGTGTCAAGGTAGTCGTGGCAGGCATCGACATCGTAGCCTTGGGCAGTGAGCGCGCGGGCCGGGCAGGCGGTGAGACACGGTTTGTCGCGGCAAAAGTCGCAAGGTTTCTGCGCCTCCGACCGAGAATGTTCGAGGTCGGGTAGGAGCACCGCGCCCCGATAGGATACCATCAAGCCCGCAACATCATGGACCAGCAGCATGACAGAGGATTGTCACGCATGACCGGATCGCAAGGCCCAGGCGACGAAAGGCCGATGCGGCAATCCGAAGGGGAAGTACGCCCTGCCGCCAACCTGCCGTGCGATGTCCGTGATGGAACGCCGGGACCAGCGGTCGAGTGGGTCGGGGGCGTTGTCGTCGAACTCGGGTTCAGCAGTCACGTGTGACCAGAAGCCGGGCTCGGAAGGGCCAAGAAGCATCAGCGTGCCCGTGCCGATGTCGTCCTCGGGCGTCGTCGCAAGCGTTCCGAAGTTCTGAAGTTGGTGCTTCGAAGCAAGCGCCTCGAGCCTCACGAGGCTCATCGTTTCGGTCGGATCATGCTGCCGGCGCCCTGTTCGGTGTAAAGTTCCAAAAGGCAGGCGTTTTCGACGCGCCCGTCCAGGATCACCACGGCGCGCACGCCGCCCTGGATCGCGGCCAGCGCGGTTTCGGTCTTTGGTATCATGCCGCCCGCAATGACTCCGGCTTCGGTCATCTCGCGCACGGCCTCGGGTGTCAGTTCGGTGACGACAACGCCGTCCGCGTTCTTAACACCCGCGACGTCGGTCAGAAGCAGCAAGCGGTCGGCCTTGAGGCTGGCCGCGATCGCGCCCGCCGCCGTGTCGCCGTTGACGTTCATGGTCGCCCCGTCGCGTCCGATGCCCAAGGGCGCGATGACCGGGATCATCTCGTCGGCCATCAGCGTTCGCAGAACGCCGGGGTTCATCTCGGCCGGTTCCCCGACGAAACCTAGTTCGGGGTCGGCATAGTCGCAGACCATCAGGTTCGCGTCCTTCCCGGAAATGCCCACGGCCTTGCCGCCCTGGGCATTGATCGCCTGGACGATGCGCTTGTTGACAAGGCCGGACAGCACCGCCTCGACCACCTCGACGGTCGCCTTGTCGGTGACGCGCTTGCCGCGGACGAAGACCGACTCGATGCCCAGCTTGGCCAGCATGTCATTGATCATCGGGCCGCCGCCGTGAACCACGACCGGATTCACCCCGACAAGCCGCATCAGAACGATGTCGCGCGCGAACGAGGCCATCGCCTCGTCGTCGCCCATCGCGTTGCCGCCGAATTTGACCACGACAGTGGCACCATCATAGCGCTGAAGCATCGGCAAGGCGTAGTTCAGCGTTGCCGCGGTGGCTGCGTAGTCGCGTTCCATGAAGTCCTGCCGTCTCATGTTGGTGTTCCTGGCCCTGATCCTTGTTAAGACCTTGCCCGCAGGCGCTCAAGCCAGCGATGCGATGATCGCGCGAAGGACATCGATTCCATCGCCGTTCTCGGAGGATGTGACGACGATCTCGGGGAATGCGGCGGGGTGTTTGGCCAGCGCGGTTCGAACCTGATCGAGCACCGTGTCACGTTCGGCCGCCTTCACCTTGTCGGCCTTGGTCAGCACCACCTGGAACGTCACGGCTGAGGTGTCGAGCAGATCGAGTATCTCTTCGTCTACCTTCTTGATCCCGTGGCGGGCGTCGATCAGTACGAAGGCGCGGCGCAGGGTCTGACGTCCGGCAAGATAGGATTTGAGCAATTTTTGCCATTTCGCGACTACGGCGACCGGGGCGTTGGCAAAGCCGTATCCTGGCAGGTCCACGAGATAGTAACTGTCAGCCAGGGTAAAGAAGTTGATCTCCTGCGTGCGTCCGGGCGTGTTCGAGGCGCGGGCCAGCGCCTTGCGACCGGTGACGGCGTTGATCAAGGTGGATTTACCGACGTTCGAGCGGCCCGCGAAACAGACCTCCAGGCGGTCGGCTGGCGGCAGGCCATCCATGGCGACGACGCCTTTCAGGAAATGCGTCTCGCCGGCGAAAAGGCGTCGGCCCGTTTCCAACTCTTCGGGTGAGGGTTCCGCCACCGGAAAGGAGAGAGGGGTCATGTCGCGGACACCGCCGCGCCCGTTTCCAGGCGCGCGTCGTTGAGCGCGGTCAGGTACACGCCCATGTCTCGATGGCCCCAGCCCGTCTCGAGGGCGCCAAGGGTGTCAGCGTCGCGGTGCCCGGTCTCGGGATTGGCCGTGGTGGCGAGACAACGCTCGATCCGTTCTTCGACGCGGAAGCGGGCTTCGCCGATGGTGATCGTGCCGCCGATCCAACCGAATTCTTCCCAAGGGGCCAGGCCTTCGACCCAGAGGTTGCCGCGGAAGCGGCGCGGGTCGAGCCTTTGCCCCAACCTGTCCGAGAGAGCGCGGATACTGGCGAGGTTCAACAGGCTGATCGAAGGGAAGTCGCTGTCGGACATCCCGCGCTCGCCCGCACTGACGATCCGGGACGAGGGCGCACGGTCAGGGGGCATGAGCGGGCCGACCCAGTCAAGGAAGCGGGGAAGGTCGGCGGGGTCGTCGGGCAGGAAGGTCAGTTCCGGGCGCTCTGGATGGCGTAGCGTGATGCGGCGCGCTTTTTCATCGAGTGCGGCGTCGATTGCCATCAGTGACGGTGCTTTCGCGCCGCGCGAGAAGTTCACGCAAGGCGCCCATGCGGTGCCGTCGGCCTTCGCCGCCTCGTGCAGGACGGCCCAGTGGCGGTCCCAGGGCAAGGTGTGTCCGGCTTTCACGTCGATGGCCGCGAGCGATTCGCGGCCATGGGATTTGATCGGGTGGCGGTCGATCCGGGTGAGCGTGCCGGTCATTTTTTCGGCTTGGCCTTCGGCTTGTCGTCCTTGTTCGCCGTATCGGGCGCGGGCTTGTTCGTACCCTTGATGTTGCCCCAGATGTCGGGGTGATAACCGTGGCTGCGCATGATCGTGTACTGCTGAATGAAGGTAATCGTGTTGTTCGCGATCCAGTAGATCACCAGACCGCTGGCAAACCCGCCCAGCATGAACATGAAGACCCACGGCATCCATGCAAAGATCATCGCCTGCGTCGGATCGGTCGGCGCCGGGTTCAGCTTCTGCTGAAGCCACATCGAGATGCCCAGAAGGATCGGAAGGATGCCGATGAATATAAGCGCCAGAAGGCTTGTCGGTTCGGGCGCGTCGAAGGGCAAAAGTCCAAACAGGTTCATGATCGACGTGGGATCGGGTGCGCTCAGATCCTGAAACGGCCCGAAGAAGGGCGCGTGACGCAACTCGATTGTGACGAAGATGACCTTGTAGAGCGAGAAGAAGATCGGGATTTGCAGAAGGATCGGAAGGCAGCCCGAAGCAGGGTTCACCTTTTCCTTCTTGTAGAGGTTCATCATCTCGACCTGGAGTTTCTGACGGTCGTCGCCGGTACGTTCCTTGATCTTCTCCATCTCGGGCTGAAGTTCCTTCATCTTGGCCATCGAGATGTAGGATTTGCGCGCAAGCGGAAACAGAAGTGCCTTGATGATCAGGGTGAGCGCGATGATCGCGATACCCATGTTGCCGATCAGCGCGTTCAATTCGTGAAGAACGAAGAAGATCGGCTTGGTCAGAAAAAAGAACCAGCCCCAGTCGATGGCGTCGATGAAGCCGTTGATGACGCTCTCGCCGCCGAACCCGAGGAAATAGCTTAGTGAAGCGCCGAAACTGCGGATCTGGCGTCCTGCTTCATAGTCGCGGATGGTCTCCCATTCCTTGGCGCCGGTGAAGACCTGCGTCGAGGATTGGGCTGTCTGGCCGGGGGCCACGTCGATGACCGGCATGCGCGCGGTCGTGCGATAGACATCCGCGCCCGGAACATATTGAACGACCGAGGTGAAGGGAGTGCCGGGTTCCGGCACAAGGATGGTCATCCAGTAATGATCCGTGAATCCGATCCAGCCGCCTTCCGTAGCCTCGCGCACATCCGCCGAGGCGCCCCAGACGGGATCGTCGCGCAGATCGGGAATGTCGTCGTAGTCGATCTCTTCCAGTTCGCCGTCGGTCCTGCGGATTGCGCCTTCGTGAATGATGAAGAAGCCTGACAGGTCCTGCGGCTCACCGTGCCGGGCGACAAGCCCGTAGGGCGCAAGGCGTACCGGTTCACCCGTCGTGTTCTCGACGCTTTGAGTGACGGTAAACATGAACCGGTCGTCAACCTCGACCGTTCGCCGGAAGACGAGGCCCGAAGGGCTGTCCCAACGAAGCACCACCGGGGCTTCGGGGGTCAGCGTCGAGCCGCTTTCGACGGACCAGACCGTATCGGGAGTAGGCACATCCTCGGCGGCAAGCGTCCCACCCGGCGTCCAGCCGAATACGGCGTAATAAGGGTGGGCCGTTCCGATGGGGGACAGAACGCTGACCCGGTCCGCACCGGGTTCCAGAGACGTGCGGTAGTTCTTGAGCGCGATCGTGTCGATCCGGCCGCCGGCCAGCGAAATGGAGCCTGACAGGCTTGGCGTTTCGATCTCCACCCGGGCCACCCCGTCTGCATCCGCGGGCTGGTCGGCCGGAGCGGCTCCGGCGGTGGTATCGGCATCGGCGGTCGGGACGGAAGTGGCGGGGTCGGTGCCGACGGTTGTGTTTGCCGGATCGTTGGTCGGCACCGGCTGCTCGGGAGGCGGAAACAGGGCGAACCAGATGAGAAGCACCAGTGAGCTTAACACCATTGCCAGCAAAAGGTTCTTGTTCTGATCGTCCATCGGCTGTCACCACCCGTCGCGTTCGGATTGCCGAGGTTCAATCGTTCGACGGCCCAAAGGTCAAGGTGTTTTCCCGGGCGAATGGTCACGGATCGGTGCGTATCGGCGAAAAGGGTTCATCGGTTGCAGGGACGTCGCGGCAATGGCGCCGATCCCGTCACATGCGCACAAATGGGTGTGGAAGTCAGGCGGTCTCGGCGGTCGGACCCGTGGCCTCAGACTTTGACTGCGGCAGGAAATCCTCAAGCCAGATCAGGGTCTCGCCCAGAGGCATCGGTTTGGCGCAGACGTACCCTTGGATATGGGAGCAGCCGAGACGTCGCAGCGCTTCGCGCTCGCTTTCGGTCTCGACGCCCTCGGCCACCACCCGCATGCCCAATTCCTTGCTGAAGGACAGGGGCGCCGGGACCATCCGGCGCTGTTCGGCCCTCTCGTCCAGCCGCGCCACCAGGCAGCGGT
>ERZ869936.980-NODE-980-length-22737-cov-6.044617_pt1 | contig 22737 bp, 20 predicted proteins | sample MGYA00520876_ERZ869936 | MGnify/ENA primary metagenome ERZ869936 (study PRJEB32218, sample SAMN09650985) | biofilter metagenome | isolation source: enrty point of leading RO module | place: Saudi Arabia: Thuwal, RO plant located on Red Sea | collected 2016-02-17 ...
TATAATGATGCCAGAAATGTTTGTAATGAATTAGTTGGATACAGAATTGAAATTGGTGACCAATCGGGTTGTATATCAGTTTCCTCTATTGATACTGCTAGATTTAGAGACACCATTCCTCCTCAAGTAATTTCTCCTGATAGTATTTCTGTCGACCCTTTTACTGGTAATGTAATTATTGGATGGACTCCGGGACCTGATGCAGATGTAACTGGCTACAACATTGTTAAATTTAATCCTTCTACCGGAGCTCATGTTAATGTTGGAAATGTACCAGCTCCTGGGACAAACTATACATATATTGGCGCAAATGCTAATAATGAGGCTGAGCAATACAGAATAACCGTTTATGATAGTTGTGGAAATGAGATTACTTATGTTTTAAATTATCATAAGACTATTTATCTAGAATCTGATATTGATATTTGTTTACCGGGTGTTTATTTAAACTGGAATGCCTATGAAGGATGGACTACTTCCATTTCTTACAACATTTATTTCAGTGAGAATGGAGGTCCGTTCACTTATTTAGCTACCACTAATAATTTAAATTACTTACACACACCTATTAACAATGGATCTAATTATAGATACATAGTTAGGGCTTTTGATAATGGTGGTGCCGGACCTAGGTCTTCAACTTCTAATATGGTAATGGAAGATGCTGCATTATTTGCGACACCTGATTATCATTACTTACAATATGTTACAGTGAGTGATACCAATGAAATTGAAATTTCTGCTTACATAGACACTGCTGCCCAAATTAGTCAGTTTAACTTAATGAGATCTAACTTCAAAACAGGTCCATACTCTCTTATTACTTCTGAGTCTATGGGTACAGACACAATCATCAAGTTTAGAGATGATAATGTTACTACTAGTTACAAAAGTTATTTCTATAGAGTTGAGGCTGTTGACCCTTGCGGTAAAATAGTTGAAACTTCTAACAACGGTAGATCAATACTTCTTCAAGTTCAAGATGATGAAGCAGAAGCCACAAATACTTTAACTTGGAATAAATATGAGGATTGGGCAGGAACAGTTAAAGAATACCATATCTACAAAGGTGTAAACGGTGCTAATAATATGCAGTTAATGGCTAAATTTAAAGGTGATACTGCTCAAACTGCATTGATTGATTATCTGGCTCCTGAACTAGATGGTATAGGTAAATTCTGCTATCAAATTGTGGCCATTGAAGATAACCCTTCTTTTGCTACACTTGAGCCTTCTGTTAGTGTTTCTAATGTAGTATGCGTAACACATGAGCCATACTTCTACATCCCTAACTCTTTTGTAATAAACAACAACGCAGGAATCCTTGACTTTAGACCAAGCCTTAGATTCTCTGACCTTGAAGGATATAACTTCTCAATATGGGATAGATGGGGGCATCAGATTTTTGAAACCAATAATTTGGCTGAAGGATGGAACGGAAAATTCAACAATACCGGTGATTTTGTTCAAACTGGAGTTTATGTTTACCTGGTTAAATTCAGAACAGCAAACGGTAAAGACATTGAAAAAAGAGGTACTGTTACTATCCTAAAATAAATTTTAACATTTTTTAAATTTTTAGCAGGCTGTCAATATGATAGCCTGCTTTGTTTTAACTGGGAATAATCTTAGATTTGCAGGCAATTTAAAAATTGCATAATGATACTTAATTCAGATAGTAAAATAATTGGAGAGGGGCTTACATACGATGATGTATTATTAGTTCCTGCCTACTCAGAAATACTTCCAAGAGAAGTGGACATAAGTTCAAGATTTACTACTGATATAATTCTTAAGGCTCCCATAGTATCATCAGCTATGGATACCGTTACAGAATCAAACCTAGCAATTGCGATAGCTCAAGAAGGTGGCATTGGCGTTTTACATAAAAACATGTCTATTGAACAACAAGCTAACGAAGTCAGAAAAGTAAAACGTTCAGAAAGTGGCATGATTCAAGACCCGGTAATTCTTCTTGATAATGCAAATGTTGGAGATGCATTGAGTTTAATGAAAGAGCATAAGATTGGCGGCATTCCTGTAATTGATAAAAATAATTTACTTGTAGGTATTGTTACTAATCGTGATTTAAGGTTTGAAAAGAATAATAGAAGGCCTGTAGGTGAAGTAATGACAAAAGAAATAATAATTACAACTGGAGTTGGCACTAACCTTAAAGAGGCAGAAGATATTCTTCAGCAACACAAAATAGAAAAGCTACCGGTTGTTGATGAAAAGAATAAATTAATTGGGCTAATTACCTATAAAGACATTATAAAGCTGAAGCTAAAACCTAACGCCTGTAAAGACAGTCTTGGTAGATTAAGAGTTGCGGCTGCAGTTGGTATTACTCCTGATATTATGGACAGAGTTGAAGCATTAGTTAAATCTGGTGTTGATGCAATAACAATTGATACAGCCCATGGACATTCTAAAGGAGTTGTTGAAGCATTAAAAAAAGTAAAAGCAAAATATCCTGACTTACAAATTATAGTTGGTAACGTTGCTACTGGCGAAGCAGCTCTTATGTTAATAGAAGCAGGAGCAAATGCAATAAAAGTTGGAATTGGTCCCGGTTCAATATGCACAACCAGAGTTATTGCAGGAGTTGGAGTTCCACAACTTTCTGCCATATTCACAGTTTATGAAGCCATAAAAAAAACAGGAATTCCTTTAATTGCTGATGGAGGAATAAGATACACCGGTGATTTGGTAAAAGCAATTGCAGCAGGAGCCGACACAATTATGTTGGGTTCTATGTTTGCCGGAGTAGAAGAATCTCCCGGAGAGACTATTATTTATGAAGGTAGAAAATTTAAAACATACAGAGGAATGGGGTCAATTGAAGCCATGCAACAAGGCTCAAAAGACAGATACTTCCAAGACGCAGAAGATGACATTAAAAAATTGGTTCCTGAAGGAATATCCGGTAGAGTTCCATTTAAAGGATATTTAAGTGAAGTCTTTTATCAATTTACCGGAGGACTAAGAGCCGGAATGGGTTATTGCGGAGCAAAAGATATTGAAACATTAAAAAAAGCTAAATTTGTTAAAATCACATCATCAGGAATTAGAGAAAGTCACCCACATGATGTTACTATCACTAGAGAAGCACCAAATTATTATAGATAAATTAAAAGTTATGAAAGTTAAATTTATTTTACTAGGATTATTATTAGCTGGATTTACAGCCTTTTCACAAAAAGATCCGGCAATATTAAAAATTGAAAATAAAGAAGTGAAGCTTTCCGAATTTGAAAGCATCTATAAAAAGAATAATAACAATCCAACGGTTGATAGAAAAGATTTAGAAGAGTATCTGGAGTTATTTATCAACTTTAAGTTGAAAGTTCATGATGCTGAAAAACTTGGGTTGGATACAACTAAAGCATTTATTGACGAACTAGAAGGTTATAGAAAGCAGCTTACACAGCCTTATCTAACAGACAAAGACGTTTCTGAAGAGCTAATAAAAGAAGCTTATGAAAGAATGAAGCAAGAAATAAGAGCCGGTCATATTCTTATTAAACTTTCTCCCGATGCACCTGCAAAGGATACACTTGAAGCATATAATGAGCTACTTAAAATTAGAAAAAGGGTTAAAAATGGTGAAAGCTTTGATGCAATTGGAGCATCACTTACAGAAACAAAAAATGATAAATATATTCATGACAAAGATTTAGGCTACTATACCGCCTTTTATATGGTTTATCCTTTTGAAAATGCCTCATATAGTACAAAAGAAGGCGATGTTTCTATGCCGGTAAGAACCAGATTTGGTTATCATATTATAAATGTAATAGATAAACGACCTGCCAGAGGTGAAATTAAAGCAGCTCATATAATGATTAGAACACCAGAGGGTTCATCAAAAGAAGAAATCGAAAAAGCCATGGAAAAACTATTAGAAATTCGCTCAAAAATTGATGAATCGCCTGAAGAAAATAATTTTGCTGCTCTTGCTCAAAAGTTCTCTGATGACAAAGGCTCTTCATTTAAAGGTGGCGAATTACCTCCATTCGGACCGGGAAAAATGGTTCAGGAGTTTGAAGATGCGGCATTTGCACTAAAAAATGACGGAGAGGTTTCTGAACCCATTAAAACACCTTACGGATGGCATATTATAAAAAGAATCAACCTTAAAACGTTAGGCACATTTGAAGAAATGTACAATGAAATAAAAATTAAAGTACAACGAGATACACGTTCTTCAAAAAGTAAAGAATCTTTTATCAGCAAAATCAAAAAAGAATACGATTTTAAAGAAATATCCAAAGAAAAAGCCGACTTTTATAAAGCAGTAGATAATGACTTAACAGAGGGAGTCTGGTCTTCTTCTAAAGCATCTAAACTAAATGCAACAATAGCTAAAATTGGTGATAAAGAAATCAATCAGCAAGATTTTGCTAAATATATGGCAAACAAGCAGACTAAAAGTGCCAATAAAAATCTAAAATCTCTGGTAGATAAATACTATGAAGATTTTATTGAAGAACAAGTTGTTGCCTACGAAGAGTCTAAGCTAGCCGAAAAATACCCGGAATACAGAATGCTATTGCAGGAATACAGAGATGGAATTTTACTTTTTGAGCTAACAGATGAAAAAGTGTGGTCAAAAGCCATAAAGGACACGGTAGGTTTAAAAGACTATTATGAAGCCAACAAGTCTAACTACATGTGGCCGGAAAGAGTTGAAGCTATTGTTTACAGCTGTGAGAATGAAAAAATTGCCAAACAAGTAAAGAAAATGGTGAAGAAAAAAGCAAAAAAAGGCTATACTAAAGAAGACATTTTAAAAGCTATAAATACAGATTCTCAACTTTATCTTACCATAGAGGAAAACACTTACTCTAAAGGTGAAAATGAAGTAATTGATATGATAGAATGGAATGTAGGAATAACTGATATCGTTAAAAGAAAAGATAACAGATATGCTTTTGCAGAAATAAACAAGAAACTTGCGGCTCAGCCAAAGCAAATTTCTGAAGCAAGAGGGTTAATTACATCAGACTATCAAAATCATCTAGAGAAAGAGTGGATTAAAGAACTAAAATCTAAGTATAAATATGAGGTTAAAAAAGACCTTCTCGACCTTGTTAAATAAAGGTTTTTTACCTCTTTTCTTACTATTTTTTACATTCATTCAAATTGGATGTAAAAACAACTCTAATTCTGAATCTGAAAGCAATGCCATTGCAAGAGTTAAAAACACCTATTTATACGAAGAAGACATAAAAGGTCTGGTTTCAAAAGAAACATCACGAGAAGATAGTGTTAAAATAATTGAAAATTATATTAATAGCTGGATAAAAGAAACTCTACTTTTGCTTCAGGCAGAAGAGAATTTACCGGAAAACAAAAAGGATTTCTCTAAACAAATAGAAGCTTACAGAAGGTCACTAATTATCTACGAATACGAAAAAGCGTTGGTTGCCCAACAGCTAGATACAAATATCAATTTCCAAGAAATTGAAAATTATTATTTAGATAATAAAGAGCAGTATAAGTTAAGAGAAAATCTTTATCGAGTTGGATATTTTACACTTAGAAGTAATTCTCCGGAGCTAGATAAAGCAAGGAAATGGCATAAATCATCTAAAGAAAAAGATTTAAACAAACTTCAGGACTATTGCATTCAATTTGCAACAGAATTCAATCTATTTAACCAAAAATGGATGACAAGTTCACAGTTATTGGGTAAATTTAAATCCTTGCGTAATGAAAATGAGAATCTATTAACCTCTCAAAAATATATAGAGCTGCCGGATTCAGCCTTTATTAATTTTTTTACTGTTTATGAGTACAAAACTAAAGGACAACAAACACCAGTAGAAATTGTTCAAGATAATATCAGAAATTACCTTATTAATGCAAAAAAAATAGAGCTGATTAACACTATGAAAAAAGACATCTATAATGAAGCTCTTGATAAAAATCAAATAGAAAAAATAAACCCTTCAACAACAAAAAAATAATATGATTCATCCTGATACAGAAATTAGGTACATTAATGCCGAGAAAGGATACGGAGTAGTTGCAAAAAAACTAATTCCAAAAGGCACCATTACTTGGGTTTTAGATAAATTAGACAGAGAGTTTTCGCTGATTGAAATTGACCAAATGGAACCCATTTATAAAGATATTATTGGAACCTATACTTTTAGAAATAATAGAGGAGGTTTTGTATTGTGTTGGGATAATGGAAGATATGTTAACCATAGCTTCAACTCAAACTGTATAACTACAGCTTATGATTTTGAAATAGCCATTAGAGATATTCAACCCGGAGAAGAATTAACAGACGATTATGGCTATCTAAACATAACAGAACCTTTTGATGCAATAGATGAAAGCAATGAACGAAAAACAGTTTATCCTGACGACCTGCTTAAATATTATGAACTGTGGGATAACAAGCTCTCCGCTGCTTTTCCAAACATTATAAAGGTAGAACAACCTTTAAAATCATTACTTTCGCAAGAAATGTGGCAAAAGGTCGTTAACATATCAAATAATAAAGAAAAAATGGATTCCATTTTAAATTGTTATTTTGACGAATCAAAAATTAAAAATAAATAATGCAGAAACTCACGCTAGCAATTTTATTACTCCCACTTTTTTGCTTTTCTCAACCCGAAAAAACAGTTGTAGATGAAATAGTTGCCGTAGTTGGGCAAAACATCGTGCTACAATCAGATATAGAAGTACAATATGCGAATTATATTTCCCAAGGAGCACCGGTTAATGATGAAACTAAATGCTTAATACTTGAAGAATTGTTATTCCAAACTCTATTATTAAATCAGGCAGAAGTTGACAGTGTTGATATTGCAGACAGTCAAGTAGAAGGTGAGTTGGAGAGAAGACTACGCTTTTTCATACAGCAAATAGGCTCCGAAAAAAAATTAGAGGACTACTACAATAAAAGTATTGAAGAAATTAAAGAAGAATTCAGAGATTTGATAAAAGATCAAATGATGATTCAACAGATGCAGGCCCAGATAACCTCAAGTGTAAAAGTAACCCCTGCCGAAGTAAAGAATTATTTTAACAGTATTCCAACGGATAGCCTCCCTTTCATTAACTCCGAAGTAGAAATTGCTCAAATAGTAATAAATGCACCTGTTAGCCCTGAAGCAAGAGAAATAGCCAGAGAAAAAATTATGGAGTTAAAAGAACGTGTCATCAAAGGAGAAAGCTTTTCCACTATGGCAGTTTTATATTCTGAAGACCCTGGTTCATCAAAAAAGGGCGGTGAGCTTGGTTATATGGGAAGAGGAGAATTAGTTTCTGAATTTGCCGGAGTTGCTTTTAAGCTAAAAGGCACAAAAGTTTCAGAAATTGTTGAAACAAAATATGGTTTTCATATTATGCAGCTAATAGACAGAAAAGGAGAAAAAGTAAATGTGCGACACATTTTAATAAAACCAAAAACCGATAATACCGATTTACTCAAAGCAAAAGCAAAATTAGACTCTATTAAAACACTAATAGAAAATGATACTCTTTCATTTTCTGAGGCAGCAGTTAAATTTTCTCAAGATGAATTTTCAAAAAACAGTAACGGTAATATTATGAATCCTCAATCTGGTAACAACAGCTTTGAAATGGATCAACTAGACCCTTCCATCTTTTTCATCATTGACAAAATGAAACCGGGAGACATTTCAGAACCTATTCCTTATACCACTATGGAAGGAAAGCAAGCCTATAGAATTATAAAGCTAAAAACCAGAACTGAACCTCATGTTGCGAACTTAAAAGATGATTACCATAGAATTCAATCTGCTGCTCTTACCAATAAACAAAATGAAGCCATAAATGAATGGATTACCAAAAAAGTAAAAAATACTTATATTCGACTCAATGAAGGATATACAAATTGTTCTTTTACTAATCCTTGGATAACCCAAAACCCATAGAAACTAAAATTATGCCTACCACTTATAATAACGATACCGAAGCACTAAAAGGATTTGTTGAAAAATACGGACTTCTCACTAAAGAAATTAAAAAAGTTATTGTAGGACAAGATGCCGTAGTTAGAGATGTTTTGATTTCCATTTTTAGTAGAGGTCATTGTCTTTTAGTAGGAGTTCCCGGGTTAGCTAAGACTTTGCTTGTAAATACTATTGCAGATGTATTAGGGCTTTCTTTCAATAGAATTCAATTTACACCGGATTTAATGCCCTCAGATATTACCGGTTCTGAAATATTAGATGAAAACAAACAATTTAAGTTTATAAAAGGTCCTTTATTTGCCAACATTATTTTGGCAGATGAAATTAACAGAACACCTCCAAAAACACAGGCAGCATTACTAGAGGCAATGCAAGAAAAAGCAGTAACAACAGGCGGTAAAAATTATAAACTTCCCCTACCCTTTTTTGTTTTAGCCACACAAAATCCAATTGAACAGGAAGGAACTTACCCTCTTCCTGAAGCACAATTAGACCGTTTTATGTTGAACATTTGGGTGGATTATCCCTCCTATCAAGAGGAAGTAGATATTGTAAAAAGTACTACTTCTGACAAAGATGTTATACTCAATAAAATTTTAGATGCAGAAGAAATTATTTTCTTTCAAAACTTGATAAGAAAAATTCCGGTAGCTGATAATGTGGTGGAATATGCCGTAAAATTAGCTTCTAAAACTCGTCCGGGAGGACAATTGGCTACTCAAATGGTTAATGATTACCTAAGTTGGGGAGCCGGACCAAGAGCATCTCAATTCTTACTAATAGGTGCAAAGTGTAATGCTGCGTTAAACGGTAAATTTTCTCCCGATATTGAAGACGTTAATGCTGTAGCTTTACCAATCTTAAGACACAGAGTTGTGAGGAATTATAAGGCTGAAGCCGATGAAGTTAGCCTGGAAAAGATCATTACCTCCCTCCTGGAGTAGGCGGAGCATTTCTTGGGTCTCGATAAATTTTATCTACTTTTTCCTTATCGTTACGGGCATCATAAAAAAGCTCATAATTCAATTTTCCTTTCTTAATAATTAATGCATCGTAACTACCATCAGGACCATAATACTCATAATTTCCTTTGAATTTAGGGTCTTCGCAATCTAAATGCTCAAAAACAATTGTTTTATTATCCTTTTCATAACGCAATGTCATAGTATATTCAGCACTATATTCAAACACCATTCTTTTCTTAAAACCCTTATCCAACTTAAAGATATCTGCTCCAAATAATAATTTTCCTTTAGAAAAATACATGCAATCAATTACCTTTTTGGTAGTCAAGCGGTCATTGCCATCCCAGCCCAACAATACATAATAAATATTTTTTCGCTTTTTTATAGGAATTAATTCATAATAAAGTGCTCCGGGCCATGCATTTGAGGTATAAGTCTTTTTTTCAGAAATCGCTATTGAATCGGTAATATCAGTCAGCGGGAAATACTTATAACCTGATTTATCTTTATACTGAACAAACCCAAAATATTGATGGGTGCCATTTTCAAAAGGAAGATTCCAGTTAATTAATCGGATTTTTTTATCGGAAGAATTTATAACAGCGGCCGACTTTAATGCAAATTCTTGGTCAAAGGAACTGGCGTTAGTAAAATATTGATTCATTTCTTCAACCAAAGAATCATTGTATTTCACTCTAAGTTCATCCGTATTAGCGCTAATTACTTTTTCTCTGTAATAATCTATTCTTTCTGTATTTCCATAAGAAATTCCAAAACAAACGATTAAGATAAAAGCTATTAAACCTTTCATTGAAAATTAAAACGCAAGAAAGTGTATTTTGTTATTATTATAAATGAAGTCTAGCTTTCTTTTCAAGCAATTGCTCTTCCGTTTCTACTATATCTTCATCAGGAACACAGCAATCTACAGGACATACGGCAGCACATTGAGGTTCTTCATGAAACCCTTTACACTCTGTACACTTATCAGGTGAAATGTAATAAAAGTCTAATGAAATTGGCTCGTTTGGATTATCAGCATCAACGCTAATTCCACTCATTAGCTTATAATCTCCTTTAACTCCGGTCCCGTCTGATACTTTCCACTCCGCTGCTCCCTCATAAATTGCATTATTTGGGCATTCAGGTTCGCAAGCCCCACAGTTAATGCACTCATCTGTAATTTTAATCGCCATTCTTAAGAAATGTTTTAGTTTTGTAAACTGTTACAAAGATAGCATCTTAATATTAAAAACTATAATTCTTTAAACATCTGTATGAGAAGCTTTTTAGGATATTTTGTTTTGATTTTGATTTTTTTCTCTTGCTCTTCGAAAAACACAGATATTTTTGACATCAAGAAGGGCATGCATAAAAATGAGGTGATTTCATTAATTGGCAAACCAACTGAGCAAATTGTCCTTATTAATGTTCCCGATGGACAAGGCAGTTTGGAAATGTGGCATTATGGCGAAAATGTTTTACAATTCGGTGATGGAAAGGTATTAAAAACAGCTAAGGAAGTAAAAGAAGAAAATCTAATAATCAAAAAAATGTTTGAAGAAAAAGCACTCAAAAAATAAAATAAATTGCTGACAAAAAAAGATATTATTAATGCTTTTTCTAAGCTTGGAGAGTACCTTTCCGAAAAAGATGAGCTATTAGAAGAAAAAATAAAGCAGGCACAAGCTCATAATCAATGGTTTGTAGAGCAATTTGTCCACTATTCTATTAATAACTGGGTAGATTGCCTAAAACAAGAAATACTAGAACAATTTTCATCGAATTATTCTTTTAAGGAAAAGCCAAAAAGTGTTGCTATAGTAATGGCAGGAAATATTCCTTTAGTTGGTTTTCACGATTTTTTATGCGTTTTACTCTCAGGAAATTCAATAAAAATTAAAGCCTCTAAAGGGGATGCTATTTTACCTGTTTTTTTAGCTGATAAATTAATAGAATTTGAACCTAAACTATCTGAAAGAATTGAGTTTACACAACAGTTAAAGAATTTTGATGCCGTAATTGCTACCGGAAGTAACAACACGGCTAGGTATTTTGATTATTACTTTGGTAAGTATCCACACATTATTAGAAAGAATAGAAACTCTGTAGCTGTACTATCTGGTAATGAAACAGAGGATGAACTTAACGGACTTGCAGAGGATATTTTACTTTATTTCGGGCTAGGGTGTAGAAGCATAAGCAAGCTTTACGTTCCAAAAAATTACGATTTAAATCAAGTCTTTAAAGCTTTATATAACTGGAAATGGGTTGGAGACCATCATAAATATGGCTCAAGCTATGATTATCATAAAGCAATTTATCTGTTGAACAAAGAAGAATTATTAGAAAACGGATTTATCCTGTTTAAAAAAGACACATCATTTAGCTCGCCCGTTGCCACATTGTTTTACGAAGAATATGATAGCGTAAATGATATTGAAAGAGAATTAGAAACTAGAAAAAGTGAAATTCAATGTATTGCATCAAAAATAATTGAAAAAGCTACACCGCTTGGAAAAACACAGCAACCTAACTTAACGGATTTTGCTGACAATATAGATACAATGAATTTTTTGAGTAAACTATAAATGATAGCTTTTTTCAAAATTTTTCCCGGCTATTTTAGTTTCTATCCATAGAATAAAATCAAAATAACTTTGTGCTACCGGAACTTCGTTTTTAATTGTTTTCAGCTTTTTTAAATATTTTGTCATTATACTTTTTTCTTCCGAATCATTATAATTTTCTGCCAATTCAATGAGTATTTTATCAAATTTATCAGGCTTTCTAATTTTATTTAAAATTCTTTTTGTTCTTGGTAAAACCCACTCCAAGCTTTCTTCATTCCTAGACTCAATAAGAATATATAGTTTGAAAAGTTGAGCGTAGTAAAAATTGTTGGACCGAATTTTTTCCTGATTTTTGCTGTTGTTATTAATTAGCTTAGTTATCCATTGGTTTGACTTAGCTAAATTTCCTTTTATAAAATGAAAAACTGATAAATTAAAGCAAAACAAATCATAATTTACCCAATTTATTTCTCTTTCAAATTTCTTTACTGTTTCCTCTATTTCAGGAACCATTTTTTCAATTTTAGGAATATCTCTCAATTCAAAATATGCGCCAAATTGATATAACATTGTTGTTTGAATAAAATCCCTTTTATAAGACTCTCTACCACCAAATTTTTTAATGATTTTTTTTACTGTTTCATCTATTTGCTTGACGTCTTTATTAGCGGATGCTAGTATTAGTAAATTGTTAAGTGCGGTAAAATATTCTGTTTCAAAATAGTACTCATATTGTTTTTTACCCTCAATTAAATTTACAATTTTATAATACTCATCTCTACTCTTTTTAAATTCACCAATATTATAAGAATACATAGCTTTAAGGCTGGCAACAAATATCTTTCGCTTTACATTATAACTAAACTCATTAGAATTTTCATAACTAGTTATCAAACTATCGAATTTATCTCTAAAATGCAGAAATTCCTTTCCTAATTTATTCCTTGAAATGAGTAAAAAGTTCAGTGTATTATATTTTAAGTTAAGGTGATTTCCGTAACTCTTTAAAACATCCTTTTGTTCACTATATACATTTTCCAGCTCTTTTGAAGATAAATCCAAAAACTTTCCTTTTTCTTTAAATAGTTCGGCTTTTATTTCTAAAATCTCTAGCTGAAGTTTTTCCAAAAAAGCATCTTCCGCTTTTTTATATGTGCTCTTTAATAGCTTATCACATGCTTCAAACATTCCCTTGTGAAACAATACTTTTGATTTAGCAACTTCCTTTTTCAACTCGTTTTCTATTGAACTATTCTTATTATAATCACAAAGTATATCTAGTATAGTATTATATAGCCTATTTTCATAAACACCAATTTGTGTTACGCCTAATTTTTTTTCAATATACTTAGAGTCTAGAGTTTCTCCTTTTATATAAACATTAAATAGTTGAGTAAGCTTTTTATTTTTTCTATTTTCTTTTATTCTGCCAATTAGATAACGTTTTTCTGTTGGAGATAATTTCAATATTAAGTCTTTAAGATGCTTCATATTTATATGTAATTTATATAATACTTAATAAATTTATTATCAAATATTTATAAATATAAAATAATCATTTAAACTGTAATTATAATTACAAAAATATTTTAAATTATTAATCGTTGGGATTAACTTTACTAAAGAAATTTAAACTCAACCACTATGAGAAAAGCTTGTTACCTACTTTTGTTTTTTGTTATATCAGCTTCACACTCCTTTGGTCAGACGGTATTTTGGCAGGAGGATTTTGGCACTGGTTGCAATCAAGGCCAGTTGTTAACGGCTTATTCAGGAACTAATGGCTCTTGGACTCTAGGTCTCACTGGAACAAACGGTGCTGAAAAAAATGAATTTTTTGTTAGCGCTACGGAAAACGGAAATGCCTCAGGATCTTGTGGTTCGGGCTGTGGCTCAAATAGAACTTTACATATTGGTGCAAATGATGGCTTTTTTACAGACCCTGGAGCTGCATATAATGCCGGTGGGGGTTGTGGATTTCTTTTTTGCGTAGCAACAGATATAAGAGCAGAATCTCCTACCATAAATTGTACCGGCAGAAGTAATATTACACTTTCTTTTAACTATATTGAATTTGGTGACGGAGTAACTGACAATGCTACATTATGGTATTTTAATGGCGCTACATGGTCTCAATTGGTAGATTTACCCAAAACACCTTGCTGTGGCGGACCCTGTAATGGATCTCTCCAGGCACGCTGGACAAAATATACTATTGCATTACCTGCATCGGCCAACAACAATGCCAACGTAAAAATTGGTTATCGATGGGTTAATAATGATGATGGAGTGGGAACAGACCCCTCTTTTGCAGTTGACAGTATTCAACTTATTGTCCCTACATCAGGCCCTATTCCGGTAGCTGATTTTTCAGCATCTGATTCAACTTTATGCGTTGGACAGTGCATAAACTTTACCGACTTATCCACCAACACTCCTACGTCCTGGAAATGGTATTTCCCGGGCGGCACACCAGCAACATCAAACGTTCAAAACCCAACTAATATTTGTTACAATACTGCCGGAACTTATCAAGTTTCATTGGTTGCCATTAATGCAAACGGGCAAGATAGCATAGCTAAAACAGCATTTATAAATGTTGTTGCTTGTCCCACTCCTGTGGCTGACTTTTCAGCGTCAGATTCCACACTTTGTACCGGACAGTGTATTAGTTTTACTGATTTATCTACTAATAGCCCAACTGGCTGGACATGGTATTTTGCAGGTGGAACTCCTGCAACATCTAACCTTCAAAATCCAACGAACATTTGTTATAATTCACCGGGAACTTATAATGTTACTCTTGTTGCAACTAACTCTAATGGACAGGATAGTGTTGTTAAATCAAGTTTTATTACTGTAACAAACTGCCCTACACCAATTGCAAACTGGTCTTCCTCAGACTCGACTTTCTGTGAAGGAACTTGCATTAATTTCACAGATTTAAGTACAAATAATCCGACCGGATGGACTTGGTATTTCCCTGGCGGCACACCAGCAACATCAAATGTTCAAAACCCAACTAATATTTGTTATAACACTGCAGGAACTTATAACGTAACTCTTGTAGCAACAAATAGTTTCGGACAAGATAGTGTGGTTAAAACTAGTTTTATTACAGTTAACTCATGCCCGGCACCTGTGGCAAATTTCTCCGCATCTGATTCTACAATTTGTGCCGGTGATTGTATTAACTTTACTGATTTATCAACCAACTCTCCTACTTCTTGGACTTGGTATTTTAACGGAGGAACACCGGCTACTTCAGCTTCCCAAAACCCAACCAACATTTGCTTTAATACTCCCGGCACATATACTATTTCTTTAGTAGCTACCAATGCAAATGGACAAGACAGTATTGCTAAAACTTCATTTATTACAGTAAACGCATGCAACCCTCCTACATCAGGGATTCAAAGCTTCCCGAGTGGTATTTGTAGAGGACAATGTGTTACGTTTAATGACGCTAGCATAGGCGCAACAGCATGGCAATGGACTTTTACTGGCGGAACTCCCGGCTCTTCATCTGCTCAAAATCCGGGACAGGTATGTTGGGATACTGTTGGCACATTTACTGTACAGCTTATAGCTTCTAATACTGCCGGAAGTGATACAACCACTACTACAATAACTGTTAGTGATATTCCTTCAGTTGTTGCCAGCGCAGACCAAACTATTATTGCCGGAGGAAGCACAACTATTTCAGCAACCGGAACTCCTAGCGGAGGAACATATTTATGGGCGCCACCAAATAACATTGATTGTATAACATGTGCTTCCACAAAAGTTTATCCCGAAGATAGTACTATGTATTTTGTAACCTACACGCTAAATGGATGTTCAGCAACCGATACTGTGATTATTCTGGTAGATGTTAAATATAATGTTGGAGTTCCTAATGCATTTTCACCAAATGGAAGTGGTAAAAACGATATATTATATGTAAGAGGTTTTGGAATAGAAGCTATGAATTTTAACATATATAACAGATATGGGCAACAAGTATTTAACTCTACCGACCAGTCTGTTGGATGGGATGGAACACATAATGGAAAAGAAGTAAATCCCGGTGTGTTTGTATGGACTTTAACCGTCTCTTTCAAAAATGGAACAACAGAAGATTTAAAAGGAAATGTAACATTAGTTAGATAGGAGGAATTATGAAAAAAATAATATTTGTAAGCTTAATGTTTTCTTCAGTAGCAATGCTAGGACAAGAAGATGTTCATTTTTCGCAATTTTTTATGACACCGGTTAATGCCAACCCTGCAGCCTCAGGTGTTTATGCAGGAGATATTAGACTTGGTGGAGTTTATAGAAACCAATGGTCAAGCATTGTTGATGCCTACTCTACGATGGGGTTTTATGGTGACTTTAAGTTGTTTAGAGGTAAAATTGATAACGGATATTTTGGGTTAGGATTTGACATTAATAAAGATGATGCAGGTGATTCAAAATTTTCAATGCTTCAAGGTAATTTAGCATTATCATACATTTTAGAGATTGATGGTGATAAAAATATGTTAAGTGCCGGTTTACAGGGCGGCTATATTCAAAGATCCATTAGTTATGATGCACTTTATTGGGATGAACAATACACAGGCAATGGGTTCAATACGGCTTTACCTACGGGAGAAGAAGCTTTTCCTGCTCAGTCAGTAGGTGTGCCAGATGCGGGAGTTGGTATTCATTGGTTGTATCGCCCTGATGATTTAACTATAATTAACGCAGGAATTTCAGCATCACACCTTCTTTCTCCGGATGTTTCGTTTACTAAAGCTGCCCCTCAAAACTTACTCAGGAAATTTACGCTTCACTTTAATGGTGAATTTGAAAAAAAGAACACAGATTATGCTTTTCTCCCTGCGGCTATAATTTCTTTTCAGGGTCCAAACAGGTATTTTAATTTAGGTACAGAAATAAAATACTTTGTTAAACATAAAGCTAAGTACACAGGTTTTAGCGAAGAAGTTTCTTTTAGCTTAGGACCCTATTACAGATTTGGAGACGCATTATATGCCGTTGCCAGATTTAATATGGCTGGGTTTACATTAGGCGCTAGCTATGACTTTACTATGTCGGACCTCTCCTATAGCAATAAATCTTTAGGCGGAATGGAATTTACCTTAATGTGGAGAGGAAACTTCGGTGGAGGCTCTTCGCTTAAGTTCTACTAATTTTCTATAGCACCTAAATCCGGAGGAGTATTTCTAGTTTTCCCTTTTCTATCTATTGAAAGAATGGGTGGATTATTTGTAATATGACTTCCATCGCCCACATTAATTGCAGGTGAAGAGCTAGCCAAATCAAAGTCCGTAGAATCTGAAAAAATAATGGCCGTTGGATTTTTAATAATATTTACAAACTTATTTCCGTCAGTTGTATTTTCATTAGTCCTGAGAATACAATGGTCAAACTTATAATTGATAGTACCCGGTGACAATAAATCAACTTGAAATTCAAAATTATCGCCATTTCTTCCATCAATAATACAATTATTAAAATCTGCTTGACCAATACTTCTTACTTGTGTAGCTCCATTTATATCAGTATAAGAATTTTGTAAAAAAACAGTAGGCGTTTCTCGGCTACTTGCTGTCCAATAATTTGCTATTGTAGCGTGATTAAACTCATAATTGCCTCCACCTGATAATGCTACCCCATACTGCCCACATCTACTAATAATGGTATTGTTTATTTGGGCTTGAAAATTTCTACCAAAAAAACCAACCCCAGAGCAATTATCAATTTTACAGTTGTTTACCAATAATACATTTGAGCTAATAGGAGTTGAAGGGTAAAATGGCAATGTTTCGGCTTGAATACCGATAAAAGCATTTTTAATTTCCAGATAATTTAAAACAACATTACTTGCCCCTTCATTTATCCAGACCCTATCCCACTGACCGGGAATATCTTTATACTTTTGCTCTAATCTGTCTCCTTGAAAAGTTACCGGTTCTGCTTGAGTTCCGTTTATAGTTAAACTACCGTCTTTATAAACCCATAGACCGGAATTATTATGAAAATGTACTCGTACTCCTTTATCAATAGTAAGTTGGTCAAGGGAATCAATTACTAAATAACCGTAAACAACATACGGCTTAACATTAGTCCAGGTAATATTTACAGGTGGTAAGGAAGGGTTACAATCACCATCTAAACAAGAATAAGGAGGCAATGTTTGAGAGTAAACTTTGGGAGTAAAATAGATGGCATCTTGACCCCATGCAATTAAATCAATATCTAAAACATTAGAATTAGTTTCAAAAATAATTTGAGCTTCCACCACCATTGGACTATTTACATTGTTAGGATCTACAGTAACTTCCACAAACCCAAATAAACTGTCTTTCCTTTTAATTAAAATGCTTGAAAAAGAATTACCGGACGAGCCATCAATGTTTAATCGAAACATTTTTGCATTGGCACCGGATAAGTATATTTTAGAAATTTCAATGGTTTGGTTGTGAGGATTTTTAATCTTAAAGTATTTTGTAGATGATCCGATAGTAGTAAAAACAGTATCGAAAAGAATGGTATCTGTAGAAAGTTCAATATTAGCAGAACCATCAGTTATTATCTTTTCTTTACGACAAGAAGAAATAACTAAAACAAAAACTACTAAAAAGAATAAAAAGTTCCTCATAAAATTTTAACTATAATATCCTTAACTCAATAATCGACTATAAATTCTCTTAAGCTTCAAAAAAAGATTTGAAATAAAATTTGGCTCTCTGTATGATTCTCCTCTATTATTCATTGCTGATATTTTAGTAAAAATTCTAAACTTAGATATATTACCATCATTAGTAGTTTGATACCTAGCATTTACACTTAGAGTATCCCCACCCCATTCATGCATAAAGGCATAATTTAAAGCTTGGGAACTTAATATTATATCAGCACTTTTTTTAAAATCCTCTATGGTCTCTAGTAATCCATTGTCTCCAGAAAGTATAAATGATTGGTTATAATCTGATAAATATATTTTCGCAGTAAATAATCTAATTTTACTTTGAGCTTTCCCATTTTTTTTATGTAAGCGCTCTATGAATAATTTACTTGAATTTATTAATTCTAAAACAGGAACACTATTTGAGGATAAATAGGTATGATCAGATATTAGACTGTAATCCTCTTGATACTTTTCAATAGCCTCTCTATTTTTTTTGTATGTCTTCTCTACCTCCCAAATATCTCCAGGATAAAGAACAATAGGTTCTGCTTTAATCTCAGACTTAATATAATCATACACTCTACCTATCTCATTCATTCCTGAATTCATGTATTCATTCTCAGAATGACAGAAGTAAATAAAACTAGCAAAAGGAACTATATATTTTGGCTCTAAGTATTTACTTTGAATTTTAATTCTTTCAAGTTTTTCTTTTGACGCATTAATTCTTTTGAATTCCTCATCTTTATTCCCCACTTTATTAGCATATCCAAATTGCGTAAATAAAACATCTACATTACCAACACATTTAGATAGCTCTTTAGCCTTTTTTTCTGAATTGACGATACAATCATTTAAGTTTAAAATTTTTAACTCTTTATACTTAATCAATAAATATGAATCTCCTTCGGTATAAGGATTATTAAGTAATTTTAAATTACTAGTGAGAGTAAAAAGTTTATTTTTTTCTAATTCAACAACATTCTTAAATCCAATTTTTCTACAAAAATTCACCACCTTTTTATCAGTGGTTTTTTGAAACAGAATTTCAATGTTTTTCCTAATTTCAACAGGTATTTTAAGTAAGTTGGGAGGTGAAAAGTGATCTGGATGTTCGTGCGAAAACCAAATATGAGTTATCGAGCTAAAATCATGATATTGAAACTTCGATTTTGATAAAAGAGCCCATCCATTGTCAAAGGCGGTTCCATCTATCCATGGGTCGCATATTAATCTTATTTTCTCAACATCTATAATGAAAGATGCATGATTAACAAATTCAATTTTCAAAGCTATGCTATTTTTATAATTAGTCCATGCCCATTTAAGTTGTGTATTACAAGCCTATCACTTTTATTTCTCTGACTTTCTACAAAACTTGTAACTCCCTGTGTGTTTCTAAATCCAAAGTCATCAAATATAACTACACCACCAATTACAAGCCTTTCCCAAACCCATTCAGTTATAGCTCTTGCACTCTCATACACATCAACATCAATGTGACAAAATTTAAACTTATTACTTTCTAAGCTACGACCAGTTTCATCAGGAAAAATTCCTTTTAAAACTGAGGTATTAGTAAGTTTTAGCTCACTGATAATATTTAAAACCAGGTCAATGTTTGTATCCTTATGTTCGCCATTTTTATAAAAATTATCTTTCGCACCAGCCTTAACCACTCCCTCAAAGGTATCACATAAGTACACATTAGATGATGAAGAGTGTTTCATAGCAACAGACGCTATTAAAGCACCACTCCCACCTCTCCATGAACCAACTTCAATATAATCTCCCTCTAAATCTTTGACTTCCATCGCTAATTGCCACAATTCATACATACGCTGAGGTTCTGTAATTAAAGTATAATCTTTAACTAATAAGAATATATCATTAAAGTCTTTATCTGTAATCCATGGGGAGTATTTAGCATAAGGATATAATCCAGAATTATAAGCATATCCATTTTCAACAACAATATTGTTTTTAAGTAAAGTGTAGTTCTTTTTTTTGAGCCAATATTGTATTACTTTTGCCTTAATTCGACTAATCATATTCATTGATATTACACTAGGTTGCGAAAGTACAAATAATCAATAAGGTATTTACCATAAACTACTCCTGAATATTAAAAATTATTTACCAAATATTATAAAGGCAACCAATGATGGTTATACTACTGTTTTCAGCAAAGACTTTAATCAAACATACCATTCTGTCCATGGTGCAATGGAAGAATCTTTACATGTATTTATCAATAATGGTTTAAAAAGCATAAATAATCACAAAATAAAAATTTTAGAATTTGGTTTGGGCACAGGGCTAAACGCTCTATTGAGTTTACTGAAATCATCTAAAAAAATTAAATACGTAAGTATTGAAAAATTTCCACTTGACTATACACTTATAAATCAATTGAATTACGCTAAAACGAAAAAAGAGAAAAATTTATTTGAAAAAATACATTCCTCAGATTGGAACAGAAAAATCAACATCACCAAAAGTTTCACTTTTAAAAAAATAAAAATTGATTTTATTGAATTCCAATCTAAGGAAAAGTTTAATGTCATTTACTATGACGCCTTTTCCCCAAGTGTTCAGCCAGAATTATGGACAAAAGAAGTTTTTGAAAAAACCTTTAACCTTCTAGATAAGGAAGGAGTTTTAGTAACTTATTGTGCAAAGGGAGTGGTGAAAAGAACTTTAAAAGAAGTCGGATTTGAGGTAATAAGCCTACCCGGACCTCCGGGAAAAAGAGAAATGACAAAAGCAGTTAAAAATGTTTAATTCAGAAGAAATAAAAGAAAAAGGATTGGGTAAAAAATCAGAAAACAAGAAGTTTTTTGATAGAGTTAAACGTAAAAAGCCAAAAAACCTTGATGAAAAAATAAATGAATTACATCAAGAAGAGTTTGAAAAAATAGACTGCCTTTCTTGCGCTAACTGTTGTAAAACTACCAGCCCAATTTTTAGAGATGTTGACATTTCAAGAATTTCAAAACATTTAGGAATGAAAGAGATTGATTTTATTGAATCAAACCTCTATAAAGATAACGAAGGAGATTATGTATTAAAAAAATCTCCATGCTTATTTCTAGACGAAAACAATTATTGTAAAATATACGAAAACAGACCTTTAGCATGCAGAGAATACCCTCATACCAATAGAAAAAGATTTATTCAAATATTACCTTTGACACTTAAGAACACTGAAATTTGCCCTGCCACATTTAACATTATAGAAGTCCTTAAAAAGATTGAAAGCCAATTAAAATAATGCTCGTCTTTTTTCGTTTTAAAGATATGTTTCAGCTTTTGTTTATCTCTCTATTCATTTACTCTTGTAATTCTTTACTGCCTGAAGAAAAACAAAGTTTAACTGAACTCCCTCCTTTTATTGAGCATACATATCACTGGCATGAAAATTACAATAAACTTAATTCTATAGCCCATAAAATTGAAAGTCCGTCTAACTTTCAAAGAGTAAAAGTTGATTCCAATTCATTTGAAAGCTGGTTAAGATTTTTACCCTTAAAAAGCGATAACACAGTATATCTCTACAATGGAAACAAAAAAGGTAATCAATCAGCTCAACATGCTGTTATTGACATTGACGTTGGAAATAGAGATTTACAGCAATGTGCCGATGCCGTGATGCGTTTAAGAGCTGAATATCTACTCTCTTTAAAAAAGGAAAATGAAATATCATTTAACTTTACAAGTGGTGATAAATGTGACTGGAAAAGATGGAAAGAAGGTTATCGCCCGACAATAAAGGGAAATAATGTAAGTTGGAGCAAGAGCGCTAGTATGGATAACAACTATGCTAATTTTAAAAAATACATGGCCATGGTTTTTAATTATGCCGGCACATTATCATTAGCAAAGGAGTTACAGCAACAACCACTTAGCAATTTAAAAGCCGGTGATGTATTCATAAAGGGAGGTAGTCCGGGCCATGCAGTCATTGTAATCGATGTAGCAGAAAATGAAAATGGAGAAAAAGTCTTTTTATTAGCACAAAGTTATATGCCTGCACAAAATATTCATATTCTAAAGAACCCCAACAACCCCTATTTATCTCCATGGTACAAATTAAGCGAATGCAAAGAAATTGTTAACACACCGGAGTGGACGTTTACATCTAATCAATTAAAGACTTTCCATTAATAATCTTATTTTTGCAGTAAATTTAAAACCATGACTAGAAACATTATTGCAATGGTTCTTGCGGCCATTATCGTAGTTTTTACAATATTCACAGTATTAGCCATTTGGGACTTATGGGAACTTCCTAAAGATGCTATTTTAAGACTTCTAAAAACATTTTTTGTTATTCTCTGTGCTTCAGCTGTTTTATTGTTTGTTTTTTCTGTAGTTCATAAAAAGAAAGGAAAGCAAGAGGAGTAAAACTGTATTATGTCAATTTTTGTTGGAAGAGTATGCGTGAATTGTGTAATGGATGAGTCTGATCCATTAATTTCTTTTGACGAAAAAGGCGTTTGTAATCACTGTAAAGAATATAAAGAAAAAGCAACTAAGAAGTTACTCCCGCCAAATCA